>Ga0210403_10001226_pt1 | contig 24813 bp, 32 predicted proteins | sample IncBWC19MmetaG_FD_150863 | JGI IMG/M metagenome (GOLD analysis project Ga0210403, IMG submission 150863) | Forest soil microbial communities from Barre Woods Harvard Forest LTER site, Petersham, Massachusetts, United States - Inc-BW-C-19-M | ecosystem: Environmental > Terrestrial > Soil >... | reverse complement strand
CTACAGCCCCGTCCCTGAGCCCGGCAGCCTGACGCTGCTCGGCACCGGCCTGATCGCACTGGGTACCGTCGTTCGCCGAAAGTTCGTAAGAGCGTAGATTTCCCGTTTTCTCGTACGTTTCCTCTCACCTCACCCTTGGCCGCACAGCTCGCAACTGTGCGGCGTTTTTTTTTATAAACCTCACTCCATCACGTATTCGATCCTGATACCCCGCTTTTCGATTTCCCCCAGGAACAGATCTGCCGGAACGTCCAACTCCTGCAACACCCCGCCCCGCTTGCTGATTGCACCCGAAGCCAGCATCTGCACCACAATCGATGCGGGAAGGGCCGTCGTCCTCATCATCGCGCTCATATCCGTTTTGGGGTCGTAGTGGTCCACCATGGTGAATGAGGCCACCCGCCCCTTGAGCCGTCCGCCGAGCAATCCACGGACACCTGCTCGATTCACGGACTCGTGCGCCTCCAGCCGCATGATGCAGACGTCGGGTCCCTTGGAGGCAAACTTCCCCTCGAAGATTTTCGACATCATCGCACGCGGAGAGACCTCCGCCTTGCCAAACTTCATCTTCTCGCTCGAGAACAATCCCAACTCCTTCAGCTCGCACAGCAAGTCATAGTGTCCGGGATAGCGCAGTGTCTTTTCGAAGCACTCCCCTACCCGTCCCTCAAATGTCTCCGGCAAAGTCGACGTCCCGCCTGAAGTGTGAAACGCCACCAGCGGCGAGAACCCGGCAATATGAAAGTCCTCCGGCTCGGTCAGAGGATCGATCGTCGTCAACTTTCCTTTCCTCAGGATGCGCGCCGGCTCGGCGTATTCGTTGATCAAGCCTTCGACGGAAAAGACCAACTGGTAGTGAAATGGCGGCGTGGGCTGCTCGGGAAGACCTCCGACGTAAAGCCGCAGAGCGTCCGCCCGCCCTCCCAGCCGGCGCACCAACTCTCCACCCAGGATCGACGCCATGCCCGGCGAGAGCCCACAGTCCGGCGCCAACGCCACGCCGCGCTTCTTTGCTTTGTTCGACAACGCCAATTCCTGCCGCACCACGGTGTTATTGCCGCCTAGGTCGGCGAAGTGGCATCGTGCTTCCACCGCGGCGCGTGCCAATCCAAGATTCAGGAAGTACGGCACCGCCGAGAGCGCAGCGTTATGCCCTCCCATTCACTTGGCTGCCGCCTTCTCATCGCTTGCTTCGAGAACAACCGCTTGAACCTTTCTGTCGGCCGTAATCCGGTTGACCCGTGTTGCCACCTCTCGCGCACGCTTGGCATCGCTATCCGCCAGCGTCACAGAACTCACCTGGGGCGTGCGTGCCATGTCAAAGGCGGCAGCCGAACCCATCATGCCGGAACCAATCACCAATAGCTTCATGAATCCTCCTAAGAACCGCGTTGAAGGCGGGAAGAATCCGGAGTTCGATCGGACACCGACCGTACCAGGTCCATTCGTGAGCCTGTTGTGGACAATTCGACACGAAAAGGAAATTCAGATCAGTGACAGAGGGAGGAACTAGAGCCCGGCAGGAGCGATGCGTTCACAGATATACCGTCGAAGATCGAGCTTCAGAAGATTCACATACGATCATATCACTCGACGTGAGGTTCTCCGCAGGCACGTTCCCGAAAAGACAATCAGTGGAAAAGGGTATGAGCGTCGCTCGCGAAATTTAATAGCGATGCTTCCAACATTTCACAACGAACCGCACTCCAAGCTTCATGTCGTCGATCGATGTTGCCGGACCCCAAACCTCCACACGTGACGCGCACCGATCGGAGACCAGGGCAAAACTCCGCAAAACGGTCCTCATCGTCGCACTCGTCGCGGCCGCCGTGCTCTGCGTGGCTGCCGTGCTCTGTGTGAAGTACTGGCCATTCTCCGAGAAAGCGGTGCAGGAGGACCTAGCCGAGGCCGCGGACAGCAGTGTCACCATCCGCAGTTATTATCCGACTTACTTCCCTTCTCCGGGATGCATCCTCGAGGGTATCGAGTTCCGCCATGGGGCAAATCAGTTCAGACTCATCACGATCGACAAGCTCATCATCGAAGGCAGTTTCTCCGGAATTCTCACACACCATGTACCGCGTATCACCGCTGGAGGTGCCCGCATTTTCATTCCGCCTTTCGGAGCCAACACAAAATTCCACTCGCAACACTCCGACCTGGTCGTCGATGAACTCGTGGCAAACGGCACCAAGGTGGAGTTCACGTCCAGCGATCCGCCAAAACATCCGTTGCTATTCGATGTTCACGAAGCTCGATTGCGCAGCGTGCGATGGGGCAGCCCAATCCGCTACTGGCTAAAGTTCCACAATCCCGATCCCCCTGGAGAAATCTCAACCGAAGGCGCCTTCGGACCGTGGGCCGATGGTCACCCGCAGGACACCCCCATGTCGGGTACCTACACCTTCGAACATGCCGACCTCGGCGTCTATGGCGGGATCGCGGGCACACTGAGATCGGCCGGGAAGTTCGACGGCGCGTTCCAGCACATCAACGTTTCGGGTACCACCGATACGCCGGACTTCGTCGTCACATCTGGCGGTCACCAGCACAATCTAACGACCCGTTTCGACGCATATGTCGATGCCATGCGCGGCGATACTTTTCTGAACCATGTCGAAGCTCACTTCGGACGCACCACGCTCATCGCCCAAGGCAGCATTGCGGGTTCTCCCGGAAAGAGAGGCAAAGTCGCCGACCTTCGTTTTACGTCGCGTCACGGCCGGATTGAAGATCTTCTGGGCCTCTTTGTCTCCGCGAACCGCTCTCCCATGTCCGGAGACCTGTCACTCGTCGCGCGCGCCCAGGTCGGCCAAGGCGATCAACCATTCCTCGAGCGCGTGAAGCTCGATGGGAAGTTTGGCATCGATGAGGGTGCCTTCAAACCGGAAACCCAGAAAGATGTGGACGCGCTGAGCGCGGGAGCGCGCGGTGAAAACAAAGACGATCCCGAGACTGTCCTCACTGACCTTAAGGGAACCGTCGATCTCTCAGGCGGTGTTGCGTACTTTCACGATCTCGAGTTTGGAGTGCCCGGCGCCCAAGCTCATCTTCACGACACCTACAACATCCTGAACCACAGAATTAATCTTCACGGCGAGATGAAGGTCGACACGAAAATCTCCAAGACATCCAGCGGTGTGAAAGCCCTGCTGCTGAAAATTATGGATCCGCTCTTCCGCAAGAAGAACAAAGGAGAGATCGTTCCGGTACACATCCTGGGAACCTACGAGAAACCCCAGTTTGGCCTGGATCTTGCGAATAACGAAAAGAAGAAGTAACGGATGAGGAGATTCGCTGCAAACATCCGTACACATTCCGGCATCCCAACCGCTGTGAGTCATCCATCAACGCGCAAACCAGCACTCATCCTTAAACTTGTCAGCTTCCTCAGCACGATGGTCGCGCTGGCCCTCCTGCAATTGGCATGCAGCAGCCATGGACTCGGCCCTCAGACGCCCGTTTCGGCGAAACAGCCCACGTTCAGCCATGTGATTCTGGTCGTGGAAGAGAATCACAGCTACTCGGAGGCAATCGGCAACTCTGCCATGCCCTACCTCAACAGTCTCGCGTCGCAATACGGCCTCGGGACTCAGTACTTCGCCAACGGCCATCCCTCGATGCCGAACTATCTCATGCTCACTACGGGACAGATGGAATCGTTCGACGATAACTTCTCCGGAATCATCAGCGACGACAACATCGTGCGCGAACTCGTCAATGCGGGAAAATCCTGGAAGGCCTACGAAGAATCGATCCCCTCGCCGGGCTACCTGGGTGGAGACGTCGCCCCCTACGTTCGCCGTCACAATCCCTTTTCCTATCTCTCGGACGTGCAGAACGACCCGTCGCAAGCCGCAAACATCGTTCCCTTCTCTCAGTTCGCGAGCGACCTCTCGAGCAACACGCTGGCCCAGTATTCCTTCATCGCGCCCGACGTGAATGATGACGCGCACAGCGGAACTCTCGCCGCCGCAGATTCCTGGCTGCAGTCCAACATCGCGCCTCTGCTGGCCAGTTCCGCATTTCAGAACAGCGGCCTGTTGATCATCACATTCGATGAGAGCGAGGACACCGACGTCGAACACGGCGGCGGCCACGTCGCCATCGTCATCATCAGTTCCAAGTCGAAGATGCAATATCAGTCACAGGCCGAATACCAGCACCAGAGCACATTGCGCCTCGTGCTTGCCGCGTCCGGCGTCGACAAATTTCCCGGCCTTGCGGGAACCGCCCCAGACATGACGGAGTTCTTTACCGGGCAATAACTCGTCCGGAAAAACTTGTTTCGAGTTCCAGCGTCGCCCCTTCCATGATGGGTTAGCTCGACACCCGCATCCGTGGACGCCCTTTCGTACTTTTGATACCATTCGCCCAATCTGTGCGGTTCAGTTTCCTGATGGACTTCTTGTGAGTCTGGGACCTTTTCCCCGCTAGGCGCCGGCGAGTCGGCCGCGGCCGGCACACTGGTGCTCGTGGCCCAATAACGTTCGCAAGAAGGGTGGATTCGGTGGACGTCGAAACCCAAGTCCCATGAAGAGACCGACGATACGCGTTACCAAATGGCTTTCTGACATCCCCGTCGAAGCCTGCTGTTCCGCCTGCCCTGCCATATCTTTCCGTGCCCATGGCTCGAGCCACCGGCCAAATCGCGAGGAGTACCAGAAATCCTTGCAATCGCAGTTCGATGCACACTGCCAGACCGTACACTCGCAATCCGATTCCGTTTAAGGGTTGACGGATTCATCGTTTGCGCAACCTCCAGGAAAAGCAGATTTCCTCGAGCTACGAGCTTGTGGGACGGCCATTTACCGCTGTGATCCCGGTCATCGAACCCCTTTTTAGCGCCCCATATGATCGTCGTTGCATGCGCCCGGGTGCGGGAGAACGGTGCTCCGCGCGCGAATTACGACGCCTAATTTTTGTACACGTCGATGTTTTTGTACGCGTGTTTGATTCACAGCAAAGAACTCAGGCAACGCAAAGAACTAAACTTTCACTCCTAGTTCGTACGGAGAGCGATCGGGAATATGGGCGATGCCCAGTAACTTCTCGCAGGCGGCAGCAATTTTCTCGGCGGAGCACCCGTGGCAACCACTCTGGATAGTGAATTGCACCAAACGCATTCATACCTAATTCCGTTTCATGCTTGGTGTCAGGCATAAAACAAGGGGCGGTCATGCTCGGGTCCAGGGACGTTCTCAGATTGTTTGCCGTTTTGACATTCGCATTTTCTGCCAACGCAGAAAGTGCATTTGCGCAAGCTCCCTCAGGCACGCATAGTCCACACGGCAACCTGAACATTCCTTGCCAGAACTGCCACACATCGACCGCGTGGAAACCAATCCGCGGCGCTCCGGAATTCGATCACAACCAGACCAAATTTCCTCTACGCGGCATGCACCAGTCGGTAAGCTGCACTGAATGTCACGTCAGACCGGTCTTTACCAACGTTGGACAGCGTTGCCAGGACTGTCACGCCGACATTCACAAGCGCCAGTTGGGAGCGAACTGTGAGCAATGCCACACCGTCCGTGGCTGGCAAGTTTCTGTTCAGGACATTCGGCAGCACAACAACCGCTTCCCGCTGACTGGAGCGCACGCTACTGTGGACTGCGATGCCTGCCACAAGGGAGGGGCCACCAGCAAATTCCAGACGATGCCCACGCAGTGCTATTCCTGCCATTCTGCGGACTTCAAAACAACGACAACTCCTAACCATGTCGCCGCCGGTTTTTCTACCACGTGCGAGAGTTGTCACAGCACCGACAACTGGTTAAACGCGAAATTCGACCACGCTTCTGTGGGATTTCCTCTTAACGGAGGGCACGCGGTTCCGCCGCGATTGTGTGCCGATTGTCACCTCAACAACAACTACAACCTGGCGAGCACCGCCTGTGTAGGCTGCCACCTGAAGGACTTTCAGGGCGCCACAAATCCAAATCACGTTTCAGCACAATTCTCGCAATCCTGCGAGCAGTGCCACAACATAACCTCATGGTCGAATGCTTCGTTCAACCATAACGCCACAGCCTTTCCTCTTACCGGCCTGCACACCGTTCCACCGCGGCAATGTACTGATTGCCACGTAAACAACAATTACAACCTGAGCACCACGGCCTGCGTCAGTTGCCATTTGAAGGACTATCAGGGGACGACCAATCCGAATCACGTCACTTCGAGTTTCCCCCAGACCTGCGATCAGTGCCACAACACGACTTCATGGGCAAATGCGACCTTCAATCACAACAGTACCGGGTTCGCCCTGACCGGCCTGCACACGGTTCCACCGCGTCAGTGCGTCGATTGCCATATCAACAATAATTACACCCTGTCGAGCGCGGCCTGCGTGACGTGCCATCTGAAGGACTATCAAGGAACCACAAACCCTAACCACGTTACGGCCAGCTTCCCTCAGGCATGCGATCAGTGCCACAACACGTCGTCATGGGCCAATGCGACCTTCAATCACAGCAGCACCGGTTTCCCATTATCGGGAGGCCACGCCGTGCCTCCGCGTCAGTGCACGGACTGCCATATCAACAATAGTTATTCGCTGAACACCACTTTGTGCTACTCATGCCATCAAAAGGATTACACGGGCACGAACAACCCCGCGCACTCTGCGGCCGGATTCCCTACTACCTGTGAACTCTGCCACGACACCGTCGTCTGGACCGACTCCACGTTCAATCACAACAACACCGCGTTCCCCCTTACCGGTTCGCACATGGTGCCTCCGCGTGTGTGCACGGACTGCCATGTCAACAGCAACTACACCACGCTGCCGCTGACGTGCATCGGTTGCCATCAGAATGACTACAACAACACGACCAATCCAGGTCACGCGGCGCAACCGCAGTTCTTTCCGACCACGTGCCAGACCTGCCATAACACCACGGCTTGGACAGGCGCGACCTTCAACCATACGCAGTACACGCAATTCTCGATCAACCACGGTAACGCCAACGGCGTTTGCGCCACGTGCCACATTAATTCCAATAACTACGCGATATTCCAGTGCACAGGCTGCCACGGAGGCAATAACGCGAATAACTTCCGTCACGAGCAAGTGAACGGGTATGTGTACAACAGTATCAACTGCTACCAGTGCCACCAGAGCGGGGGCGGCGGATAGCGCAAGTTTGTTCCGGGACCTGATGCCAAGTTGTTGGAGCGCTAGGCTTATGTGGATTGCGACGTTGCATTCGCCGTTCTATTGGCTGACGATCGCGGCGATTCTGGCTATTGCGTGCTGGCTGCTCAAGCACTGGATCACTGCTCCCTGAACTGAAATGAAACTTAAGTTTCAGGCCGCAATAGGCATGTTCATTGTGGGATGTCTCTCGATGCTTGCACCGCATCCCTAGCCTTCCCTCCCCCAAGCAGCAAAGCCCCGGATTTTCTCCGGAGCCTTTTTATTCGTGCCGCATCCTACCAACAAAAATCTGGCGGCAGCCAAAGCCTTGTCCGCTGCGTGCATCGGTCCCACCGCTTACACAGGACTCCTGGTCTTGGCGATTTCTACTGTCGCTTAAAGCATGCCCTGTGGGACCGTGTACAGTTCGACCACGCCTTAATGTACAAGGGTAAACTTCGCCTAATAGAATTTGACGACGAGGACTACGAAGGTAGGAACCACCCCCGCCGTAAAGAAAAGATACATGCCTACGGCTTGTCGAATGTCCCGTTCCGCATCTTCTACAGCCGTGATCTCTGGTCAGAGGACGTTGAGGAGCAGATACTGATCTTCGTCTTCACCAACGTTGTTGGTAAGCAAGACGTAATTCCCTCTCCGGGCAGTTGGGACTTCGTCCAACGCCACCTCAGTTGGCAAATGACGAGGCAGTATTACGACAGGGGCCAGCGGGTATACGGGTGGGCGACGAAGTATATCCAAGTTGGCAACGCGTACGGAGCGGAATCCCAACTGAAATTTTCTAGCCTACCTGTCTGGCGCATCGAGACATCAGAGGTAACCGGTACAATAAAACAGGTGGAAAGATCGTGCAACGATATATAAAATTCGCCAAGTTGTTGAGAAGATTGGTGGAGCTAGTCGGGATCGAACCGACGACCTCATCGTTGCGAACGATGGCGTCTGCCGAATTATCTCTTTTCCCTGCCTAAACTTAGCAGCCGAGTACGGTCCATTACGGTCCAATTCGAACCGGCTCGCCTGGGAGTTGCCTCAGACTTTCACGCGCGAGAAACGCTCATCTTCCGTTGGAGCAAGGGGTTTTGAGTGTAATCGAGATGTTTCAACAGCTAGCCTGGCATTCTGACTCGGAGGCGTGACCAATTCAGCGGTCATTTACTGCTAGCTCAGGTATGTCGGTGAGCTGGTGCCACTCGTGAGGAAGGCCGCGCATGAGCAAGCCACAGTCGAAGTCGAGTGACCCGGCGGGGAAGCGCTGCGAGTCTGAATAGAATGCGCAATGCTGCGACTCAACTTCCATCGGCACCATCTCCCACCTGAGCATTTTCAATTGCAATCCTTCCAATTCATCGCCACGCAGCGAGCAAGAAAAGCCGCAGTCGCCTTTTCGGAAAAATTCCGATACCTCGTCAAACGAGCCGAAGCTGGGCGTATGTCGCCAATTCATTCGAGACGCGGGCCGTAAAGCGCACATCGGCTTTGCCGTCATCACTTCTCACGTCCATGGCAAGACGGTTCGCGTTTTCACTGACCTGAAACCGTGCATGGTGATGAACTCCCGGGAAAAGACGCCCGCCGAGCAACTCGACCAATCGCTGGTCCGTTTCACGACGCCAAACAAACACTCCTGGGCGAATGCCGTCGCTAGAGGGGTATTGGATCGCCACTCGGTGAGCCATGTTTTCGGAAGAGAGGCCGAGGGGTCCGGGGATGCCGTGCGGTCGCAGGTTCTCTAAGCGTATGAGACAAACGCCGACGATGGCATGCCCATTCCGTTGGTCAACTTGCAGAGGCGCAGGCAAAAGGCTTTGTACTACGTCAGCATTCGCACGGAAATTTAGGAGCATGCGGCGGGCGATCACGCCTTGGATCAGTGGCAGCATTTTCGTGCAGGATTCTAGCAGACCATTGCTCCTAACTTCGCTATCAGGCCTTATCACGTTTTGACCGTTGGTCATTTTGCGCTATGGAGATTCTTCGCCAGTTAAGCGTTCTAGACGACTTCGGCTCAAGGGAAATAGACTGTCGCACATGGTGATGAAGAGCACTCTATCGGTCTTGCCCGATGTAATAACGTTGCGACGGAAAGCGCAGTCCCTTGCTGTTCTCGATGCGATCATGAGTCCCGATTGGCAATATCGGTACTATTCGTTCAATGCCCAATGGGATGCAGACGAAATGATGGCGTCCCGGAAGAACGGTTCCGGCGATGAGCTTTACGTGCTCTTCAATCCGGTTGGAGCCATCATGAAAGGCTTCGACCATGAAAGTTTCATGAGTCCTTGGGCACGAGAAGACGAATCGCTTTGGCCTCAAATATTCGATCAGGTTCCAGCAGAGTTCCGAGCGTTCCTGAAAGAACCCGCGTTCGACATCCCGAACACAACATTTTGTGTCTGGCGACGAAACGAGGATTCCTCGTGGCATGTAGGAAACATCGAGTACCCGGATGGCGACGAGAAAAGTGATGGGTCGGAAGAACAGCTTTCGATCTTTACGGGAGGGCCTGAACTGTACGTGGAGTACGCTAGTGAATACTTCGAGCGAGCGATTCCTCTAGAAATTGTAAATCTTGTGTATCACCATGAAGTTCTTACGGAGACTGTCGTTAAGCAACTGAATCACGATGCTGACATTGCAGTTCTCGAACCCGAACTGTCTTCGATAGGCTATCCGTCCGCGTAGTTGACGTAACCAGGCCATTACACTCAGAATCCCTTGCGGCGTCAATGAGTAACAAGACGATGTTTCTAGGCGTTCTTTGATGGGGAAAGCACCGCGATTCGTAGGAGTCTTCCCGCCTTCGTACCCACAACTAAAGCAATTAGCACGACAGGGACAAGTAACGCGTAGTGTTTAGCCGAATACGTCAGATGCAAAACCCAGAGAAGTAGATAAAACAGCAGAAACGCCACAAGAACCATTATTGCGCGATGGTGCGGCGCTAGCGGGTTCTTGACACCACGCAGCGCTCCTTGAAATTCCAGCTTCACAGCGGCCATTTTACGCCCGAAACGCCAAACTGTTTTAAACAGGCCATTACACTCAAAACCCCCTGTGCAGAGCAATGCCTTTTAAAAGTCTGCTCTGCAGAGCGCCCACAGCGGATCAATCATTCAGAGTCGGATTCCCTCACACCAAATGGGGTTAATGGTTGCGATTCGGCACCCGTGCGCTGAATTGTGCGCCCAATTCCGCGCGCTCTTTACGACTCCCATTCCCCTGCTCCTCAATGTTCTGAATAAACACGCGAAGACATACACGAGTATGCCTCCCATCGCATAGTGTAGGTACCAGTACCCGTGGGCAAGTGGTTTGGTTGAATTTATATCATTCATTGTAAAGATGTTAGTGGTACACGTAAAATGTATAATCTTCCGGTTGCTACATCTACCATTCTTAGTGTAGCATTAACAATGGTAAACAACCATGGCAGACCAAACCAAGAAGGCTCGCTTGCAGGCTCCCGGCGGATCGTGGGAGTCACTGAAGAAGATCATTCGCGCATATCATGCGGTGGCAGACAACGAGAGCCCCACGGTGGAGGATGTGGCGAAAGTCGCTGGCTTACAGCGCCCCGTCGTAAGCGGCAACAATAACTTCTTACGCTCCGCCGGAATTCTTCAAGAGAACGCCAATAAACTCACTCCAGTGGGTGATCGCCTTGCCACCGGTCTGGGAATTAACAATCCTTCGCTCGTGGACAGTGCGATTCGGGAGATTGTCCGAAGCCAAGAGGGGCTCGCGTACTTGGTCAACTTGCTGAAGGCACGGTCGACGATGCCGGTGGAAGCTTTCCGAGGCGAGATTGTCATGATCATTGGACTTGACCCCGACAGTCGCAATCTTCAGTTCTTGAAGGCCATTCTAGATATGCTGCAGGAAGGCCGGATTGTGAATGTGGAAAACGACGAGATTCATTATAAGGGGACGTACGTCGGCGACATGAGCGGACGGGCTGACACGATTCCAAAGCGGGACCCTTTAAAGGTGGACGGTATTTCGAAGTCGCCTTCGATCCCGGGCAGTCATACCGTACCGATTTCACTAGGGGTTGGCAGGCTGGTCACAATCGAACTGCCGGATGATTGGACGCCGAGCAGGGACTTACCGAAGCTTTTGAAAATGTTGGAGCTAGCGTTGTCAGACCAAGAAGCTCCCGGAGAACCACGATGAGAATTGGTCTAGCCTGATTCCATCCCTGGTTCACCGTGGTTTCAGGCGATAACGGAAAGGCCCCAAACCAGATGCCTTGGAGGGAAGCTGGTTTAGAGCCGTGGTGATCCGCTTTATTTTGCCCGACCGGAGGGCGTCTAGCTGGCAGCTAGGAACCGCCTTATAAGCGGGAGTTCCTTTTACTGGAACGGGGTCCGATCCCCCGCCCTCCGCCATTATAAACAAAATTTACCGAAGTGGTAGAAGGCCCGTAAACACTTGCTATTTATGGTGTTAGCGGCATGGTGTTACCCTGCGGTGACCATCGTACCGTGCGCGCTACCTTGCGCCGTCACAGAATTGGACTTAATATTATGACAAGTAAGGGCAAGAAGCCTAAACCGCTGGATGCGAAGGAAGTTCGCAGAGTGATATTGGCGGCCATTGCGAATGGTGCATATATTGAGGCATTCTCCTACCATGCTCGCTTCGATAACGCAGATCGACACTTGTCAATCGATGACGTTATCCACGGTCTCAAGAAAGAATGGGAATCGTGTAAGGTTCAAGAGTTTAATGACGATGAATGGCAGTGGAAGTATTTGATAGCGACAACCGACATTGAAGGTATCCCCCTTTTAATTCCAATTGGGCTAGATCCAAAAAATACAAGATTCACGGTCTTGTCGAGGTTCCACGATGAATGAACATGACTGCAAGACTCGCCGGAAGGAACATCGCGCTACCATCGAAAAACCCTATCAGTTTCTAGATTCCGGGCTTTCTAACGTTTACCTTGCCGGAATCACGTATTGGGAATGCGAGGAGTGCAAAAGGAAGGCAGCAGAAATCCCAGCGGTGGAACAATTGCTGTCTGTGATAGCTAGGTCTGTAGTTATGCAATCATCCCTTCTCAACGGAGAAGAGATTCGCTTTTTAAGAAAACGCTTGGGTAAGAAAGCGGCGGATTTTGCTGGTCTAATCAACAAGACGCCAGAGTATTTCTCTAAACTAGAAAACGATCACGAGTCTGTGGGCGAAGAGACCGATAAGCTCATACGCTTAACCTATGGAATGCTCAGCGGAGATCAAAAGCTTCTCGCCGACATTGTCGCCAAGGCCGAGGACTGGTTGCGCATCATCCGCAATCGACAGCAAGAAGAGAATATTACATTTAAGAAGAAATCTGGCGTGTGGAAGCCGATGGCCAAGGGAATGGTTGCATGAAGACAGATAAAGGCCAATTCGATGAGGTTCTCCGCCGGATGCTAGAGAAGGCCCCGCAGAAAACCTTCTGAAATAAAGGCTCCTAAGAAAGTTCCCCAGCCTTCTCAGAAGTGAGCACGTGAATTGGCCCGGACCAGCATCCGGGCCTTTCTATTTCTTGGCTAGCCGTGCCGAAAAAGCAAAAAATAAATCTCGAAAAAGTCCTGGCATCCATCAACACCGTCTGCCCGAAGTGCGGATGCTCGATTACGCCGGACAAGATCCGACGCATCGACTTTGAGCGGATGATCTGTCCCGAGTGTGGGGAACGGTTCCGGGCGGGGAAATCATGACGCACTGCATCTGCCCGTACTGCAAAAAGGAAACCAGCATCGGGACCGCGCGGCCCTGTTCGACACCGTCTTCATGTCCCGAAAGATTTGTGACCAGTGCGGACGCGGGTTCCTTCTTGTGAATGACGTGCCGATGACTCAGGAACAGTACGACCGCAGGGTCAACGATTCGAGCGTATAATTCGCGGCGCTATGGAAACTCACGAACAAGCGTTGCTAGCCGTTCTCGCTGGCCATCTCGAAGTAACAGAAAAACTCTTGGAGCATCACATTAAGCTGACTCAGATGGTTCAACAACAGGCGGGTTCTCTGATATTTGAACAGCATCCAACACTCGAAGCGCTGCACACTCCCACGCGTCTGCTGCACGAACGAGTTCACGCCATTCTTCATCGGATATAGCGCGCTCTGTGTCAGCAGGTGGGGTGGTAGAGATTGGCATAAGTTGTCTCCGGAGCTAATGTGCGCCCAGAGATTGCAGCGTGCAAAAAACACTAAGCTCCGGTTCCAGCCGGGGCTTTTCTATCTTTGGGCAACTAGCCGAACCTGTGGCCGCTCTGCTTGGCACGCCTGGCAGAAGAAATCGCCGCCCTGAGATGTTCTAGATGTCCACTTGCGTGGGAGCATCGTTACGTCTCAGCCTGCGCGCTTCACCAGCCTAGGCGTAACAATTTTCGTCCGACTCTCTTCTTGACAACCCCTCCAGGAGCGCGCATTGTGCTCAGGTACGTCGCAACGCGCTCACCCAGAGTCATCCGCAGAAAGCCGATTCTGTCTGAGCAGGCCTTCCTGTTCTTCGGCGCAGTCCACGAACACGATCGTGTTTAAGCCTCGTGGATTTAGAAGGAGATCGCCATGCGGACTCATACACAATTGAAGAAGTTCCTTGTCAGGCTATTGATCTCGCTGACCGCCCTGATCGTACTAGCGCAAATAACGGGCGCGGGGCAATCTGCCAATCAGTCCGTTGCTCGCGTGACATCGAATGCAAGAGCCTGGGTGCAAGCGAAGCATCTGCCAGAAGCGGGAGCCAACAACGCTGAGCGCTTTGCTGTGAACGGCTCCCCGATCCGGCAACATGGCGCCCGTGCTGCAGAACCGGGAGGCTCCGTTTCATTCCTGCCGCCAGTGATTTACAGTTCGGGCGGGTTGGTTGGCACCTCGGTAGCTGTCGCAGACTTGGACGGAGATCGTAAGCCGGACTTGGTTGTGGCGAATTGTGCAGTCATTGGGTTTCAAAATTGTTCTGGGGAAGGATCGATAGGTGTTTTGCTCGGGAGCGGGGACGGCACTTTCCAACCGGTGACGACCTATGACTCAGGCGGCGGCAATGCCGAGTCGGTAGCTGTCGCCGATGTGAACGGTGACGGCAAGCCCGACATCGTGGTGGCAAATGAGGGATCCAGCACAGTTGGGGTGTTGCTCGGCAATGGCGATGGAACCTTTCAGTCGGCCGTCATCTTCGGCTCGGGCGGAAATTATCCAGTGTCAATCGCCCTCGCTGACGTGAACGGCAATGGCAATCCTGACCTAGTAGTAGCAAATTTATGTGACATTAACTGTTCTACCGTAAACGGCGGAGTGGTAGGTGTGCTGTTGGGCAATGGTGACGGAACCTTCCAGACGGCGGTGCCTTATAACACCGGTCAAGGCTCCCTCAGCTCCGTGGCGGTTGGGGATATGAATGGCGACGGCAAGCCCGATTTGGTCGTTGCCAACGAGGGAGTCGGCGTGCTTTTAGGCAAGGGTGACGGAACTTTCCAGCAGGTCGTGAGCTACAGCTCGGGCGGAGACGCTCCTACGTCGGTAGCGGTCGCTGACGTGAATGGAGATGGAAAGCCAGACCTGCTAGTTGCGAACTGCTCAGAGGGCGGGAATGGCGGTTGCGTCGATCTGAGCGTTGACGGCTCGGTGGGTGTACTGTTGGCAAACGGTGACGGAACTTTCCAAACGGTCGTTGTATATGACTCGGGCGGCTCCGGGGCGTTGTCGGTAGCGGTTGCGGATGTGAACGGCGACGGCAAGCCCGATTTGCTGGTGACCAATTTTTGCGACCCAGGTTGTATCTTTGGTGGAACTGTAGGCGTGCTGCTGGGCCAAGGCCACGGCATTTTCGCAAGTCCGGTCAGCCTTATCGTACCAGGCGGTGACTCCATAGCTGTCGCAGACGTAAACAGCGATGGCAAGCCCGACTTGCTGGTCGGAACTGTCAACGCCGCCCCCGGTATGGGCGCAGTGGCCGTGCTGCTGAACAACACGCCTTTTGGCAAATTCACAACATCGACCCGGTTTATTTCAAGCCTGAATCCTTCGATCTACGGACAGCCGGTAACTTGGACTGCGACGGTTACCTCCTCGGGTTCAGTTACGCCGACCGGGACAGTGCACTTCACATGGAGTGGCCACACGATTGGTTCGGCAACACTCAATAGCAGTGGTGTGGCGACCCTAACCAGGTCAAATCTCGTTGCCGCTACGTATCCACTGACAGCTGTGTACGCAGGCGACGCGGCCAATCTGGGCAGTACATCCACTTTTGTGAACCAGGTGGTTTTTCAGGCCACGAGCAAGGCCGCGCTCACTTCGTCGCCGAACCCGTCCACGCAAGGTCAGGCGGTAACGTTCACCGCGAAGATTACGTCGCCGACGGTGATACCAACGGGACCGGTTACATTCACAGCTGGAACGACCGTACTCGGTACAGCTCAACTGAGCGGCGGCAAAGCAAAACTGGTGATCTCGTCATTGTCCGTTGGCTCGACCAAGGTCACGGTGAAGTACAACGGGGACTCCAATATCGCCAAGAGTTCAGCTTCGGTTATCCAGACAGTGCAGTAGAGGGAGCGAGCACGTTTTGGCAGGTTCAGTTTTTGGAAAATGCAGCCGTATCCCGAGACACCAGTCCCGCACTTTGGGTCTTCTTTTTCGATTCTTTGCTATTGATGACCACCAGCGTGAGTAGTCCCCAGAATCCCCAGACAAGCTCGATTCCTGGCCACGTGCGGCCTTGGGTTTCGACGAAAAAAGTCGGCAAATGATTGAGAAGATTGGTGGAGCTAGTCGGGATCGAACCGACGACCTCATCGTTGCGAACGATGCGCTCTCCCAGCTGAGCTATAGCCCCGTGCAGGTTGGATCGATAACTCCGTTATTTTATCAGCCTTCCCGAATCCGCACCAAGCCGCTCGCGCTGCAAGCTCGGTTTCGAACCTCACAAATCACCTTGACGAAACCCGCCAACATGCGTCTAACTAGCAACAAGGCGAGACCGCTGGGGAAATCCTCATGTTCGAACCATCGAATCCTGCGACTGTACGGCGTCAGCGTACTCTTCTTGCGGCCTCGGTCGGCTTCCACGTGGTAATTCTTGCCTGGCTTCTTCACGCTCCCGCGCCGAGGTTGCTGACTCCAGTGTCCGTTGCTCTCGGTCAGAATGGCACGTCCGTCACTCGCTTGTTCTGGTCCAGCAAAAATCCCGACAACAGCAGTCACAGCTCTTCCGATCTCGCCACCGAACGGTACAAGCACCAGCGCCTTGCACAGAAGCTGACTTGGAAGGCTCCTGCGCAACTCTCGAAACTGCAGGCTCCGCAGGCGCCCGTAGCTCGCGCTGAACAACAAGACAGGTCGGAAACCCAGACGCTCTCCGCTCTCGGCCACGGCGCGCAGGCGGGTCTTCCCTATGGAACGCTCACTCGCGGCCAGCTCTACGGCGATGAGATCCGCCCCGCGCTTCCCGTCGCGACCTCCGATCCGGTTGTCTTCCCTTGGCAACTCCCCACCACGCCCGGCAACGAAGTCATCGAAATTACCATCGACGAGCGCGGCGAGATCGTCAGCAAAACCGTGCTCCAGAGTCTCGGTCCCGACATCGATTCGAAGTGCCTCGCAGCACTCGAGAACTGGCACTTCCATCCTGCGACACGGAATGGCTCTCCCATTTCGTCGAAACAAGACGCTATCTTTCCCTTCCGCGCCCGCGGCTAGCCCTGTCGCGCCCCGCTCACCCGCTATAATGAATCTGTGAACGAAAACGCAGTTGAGCAAGTGGCATCCGCCGATTTCCCAACACGCTGGGGCAAGTTCCGCATTTACGGTTTCCGCGCACACACCGAAGGAAGGGTCGATCGCCGCATCGAAGAAGCTGTTGCCCTCGTCATGGGCGATGTGAAATCTGCCGCACCATTAGTCCGAGTTCACTCGCAATGTCTGACCGGAGATGTATTCCATTCGCTGCGCTGCGACTGCCGCCAGCAGCTCGAGCTCTCGTTGTCGATGATCTCCGAGGAAGGTGCCGGTATCCTGATCTACGAACAGCAGGAAGGACGAGGCATCGGCCTCATGGCCAAGCTGCAAGCGTACGAATTGCAAGACGCGGGCCTCGACACCGTTGAGGCCAACGAACGCCTCGGCTTCAAAGCCGACCAGCGCGACTTCACGCTTCCTGGCGAGATCCTCAAGGCGCTAGGCGTCACCCGCGTGCGGTTGCTCTCGAACAATCCCGACAAAGTAGAAGCTCGCGAAGGCTCCGGCGTGCACGTCGTCGAGCGCGTTCCCTGCGAAGTTACTCCCAGCCCGCACGCCGAGGAATATCTGCGGACGAAGAAAGAAAAACTGGGACACCTGTTCACTTCTGGCTAAAGGCGCGCGCTTCAGAATCAATGGAAAGTTTGTGGGCCAGTCATTTCCCGGATCCTGTGATTGAAGCGTGAGGTGACTGATGAAGCTGATATCAATTCTGTTATTCCTGGCAGGCGTTCTCTTCCTGGTGATGGCCTTCGCTCTGGCGCTCACGCGGGGTGTTCTAGGTGTTCTGGACATGACGGTATTGGATGTTTACTTTGTTGTTCGACCACTCTACCTGCTCCTCGATAGCGGCAGTCTTCTTCACCGGAGGATTCGTTTCGTTCTGGGCGCATCCTTGACATGAACCGGCGAAGAAGCAAGACGCATCCGAAGCAAGAACGGCGTCGCTCGTTTCCATCCCTCTTTTGGTTACTCGGTAAAACCAAAAATCATCCACCCGCAGATTCGAGAAGCGAGCGCAATGATTTTCTGTTTTTCGCTGGCAAATACTCCAGCGCGGCCTGCGCCAGTGCGACATAAACCTGACGCGGAACAGGTGCCGCTCGCAGCACTTTCAGATGGCGCCGCACGGTCTCCACATCTCCCCGAATAATCGGCCCGCTGAACCCAGCCGCCGCTCCCAGCTTTCCGTAATTCTTGACCGTCTCAAGAAGTATCGGAAGCATGCGTTCTCTCGCCGCTTTCTTTCTGACCCCGGCCAGCGCGGCAACCTCCTCAGTGGTCGCCAGCAAAGCCGTCAGCAGCGGAGAAGCGAATGTTCCCCATGCGTGATACGCCGTCTTCTGGTTCCGGCTGATGGCATGGGGCTCCCCTCCTAGATCACGCACGATACGACCGGCCGCCCGCACTGCAGCCGGATCGCCCTCAATCGCAAACGAAACGCCTGCAAGCGATGGCCGCGATCCCCGCACAAACGTCATCAACGGATGCACCGACGCAACGGCCGCTCCCCTTTTCCGAAGTGGCTCCAGAATCTCGCTGCCGAGCGCCCCGCTCGAGTGCAGTGCGATTTTTCCTCTTCCCCGAAATCCGTCAGCGAGTGATACCGCCGCACGCGCAATCTCGGCGTCAGGCACGCAGAGCCATAAAATCCCTGCCTTCACCTCGTCTGAACTCACAACTGCCCGCGCTCCAGCGAGCTTGGCCAAGCGTCCGGCCCGCGCCAATGAGTTTCCGCGACTTCGCGCAACTAATGCTTCAATCCGATAGCCCGCCTCCCTCAGCGCAACTGCCAACGCCGTCCCCAGATTCCCCGCCCCTACAATCGAAACACTCGGATTCTGCGCCATGCCGGGCAGCATAGCAGAACCTGTTTTCCGCGACCGCACACCGCACAGAGACAACTGTTCGCTGTGCTGAAAATTTTCCTGCCGCAGGATTTCGAAACCGGTGTAGACTCGCTCGCCAGCAGGCACAAGGCCTCTTGGAGGTTCCCGTTGTCGGCCCGAGTAGCTTTTCTTTCCCTGGTTTTCTTCACCGTCCCGGTCTTGTCCCAACAATCCACAATGAATCAGCGAGTGCCGGGTGGGAATTGGTCTCCCACAATCGTCAGACCCGAACCCCCTCGCGACCTGAACTCGCCCGCATTCCGTCTTCAGGCCATCAACCAGGACGCCCAAGAACTTTCGGCTCTGAGCGCGTCGCTGCAATCCGACTTGCTCCAACTTCGCAAGGGAATGCTCACGAAAGACCTCACACCGAACCTGAAGAAGATGGAAAAGCTCGCAAAGAAGTTGCGCCAGGAAGTCAGCCCGTAGACGGTCATTTCAACTGCCGTGCTTTATAGTGATGGCATGGTCAAAACTTCCTCTCGGAGCAAGCCTCGCCCCACCGGGCGCTCCAAGGCCCACCTCGTTTCCTCTCGCACCGTATATCGCGGCCCGGTTTTTTGGGTGAGCACCGATCACACGATCGAACCCGGCGGCATCAAGGTGCGCCGCGATCTTATCCATCACTCCGGTTCCATCGTCGTGCTTGCGGTCGACGACACCTCGAAGGTTCCTCGCGTTCTCCTCGAGCGCCAATATCGCCACGCCGCGAACGACTATCTCTGGGAACTCCCCGCAGGTCGCATCGACCCTGGCGAGAGCGAACTCCATGCCGCGAAGCGCGAACTGATCGAGGAAACTGGATACCGCGCTGACCGCTGGCGCCGCATTCTCAAGTTCTACGCCAGCCCCGGATTCGTCGCCGAAACCATGGCCGTCTACCTCGCCACAGGCCTTCGCGCTGGACAAGCTGAGCCCGAGGACGACGAGGTGATCTATAAGCGCATGCTTCCTTTGCCGGCAGTCGTAAAAATGGTGATGAAGGGGACAATCCGAGACGCCAAAACGATTGCATCCGTCTTATGGCTAGATCATGTCTTGAATCAGGGCAGCGGCAGGCTATAAGGCTTCTTTTGATCTATCTATTGGAAGACACGAAGTCACACAAAGGATTTCCAGAACTGATTTCCTTCGTGCACTTTGCTGGCCTTCATGGTAAATGGGGTTCCGCAGTTAATGTAGTTTACGCGATCCACCCACGTGGTGTTTTGTTGCAAGTGAAACTGCTTTTGTTGCACGCAATTTCACGCCCGCGCGGATTCGCCAACGTCATTGACGCATTCTCTTGACAGCCTAACCCCACCGCTACAAAATGCATCCTATTGTCGTTGTTGCGGGCACGTCCTCGGGGCCCTCAAGAGGGCGTGCAGAAAAGGGGCTCTTTGTGGAACGTATGAAAGGAACCGTAAAGTGGTTCAATAACGCGAAAGGATACGGGTTCATTGGTCGCGCGGACGGGCCCGATGTGTTTGTGCACTACAGCGCGATCGCCTCCGAGGGCTACAAGAGCCTGCAGGAGGGCGATCAGGTTGAGTTCGAGATCGCCGAGGGCCAAAAAGGTCCCCAGGCTGCAAATGTTGTGAAAGCTCAGTAGGACCGGGTAAGCGCGCCAACCGATTTTCTCCGCTCTCGTCTGACGCTCGCCGCCAGTCCCCCTCAGTAGTGTCGGTCATTTCCGCTCTCTACCGCAACAGGCAGCAGTGTGCGCAGGGCTCTCTTCAGCCTTTGTTTGGTTTATCTTTAAGTTCGTGGACAACAAGGCCATCGCCAACATCCTCTTCGAAACCGCTGACCTGCTCGAGATCGACGGACAGGATTCCTTCCGCATCCGCTCCTATCGAAATGCCGCGCAGGCGATCGAGAACCATTCGCACCAGATCAAAGACATCATCAGCGATCCCAAGCAGGTACTCGCCATCCCCGGCATCGGCAAGGGGATGCTCACCAATCTTCAGGAGCTCTTCAATACCGGCAAGCTCGCGGTCCAGGCCGAATTGCTGGCGAAATATCACCCGTCGATGCTGCAGTTGCTCAAGATTCAAGGCCTCGGCCCAAAGACAATCGCGCTAATCTGGAGCGCTTACAAGGTCAGCGACGTCGATGGTGTGGAGAAACTAGCCCGCGAAGGAAAAATCCGCGAACTTCCCCGCATGGGCGAGAAGCACGAGGCCAAGCTTTTAAAAGCCATCGAAGATTATCGGCGCATCGGCGGCCGCTTCCTCATCGACGCAGCCGAGATCGAGTGCGAAAAACTCATCGCCTACATCGAGAAGTTCCGGGGCATCGACAAGATCACGCCCGCCGGATCCCTGCGCCGAGGCCGCGACACCGTCGGCGATCTCGACATTCTCGTTACCGGCCAATCCTGCTGCACTGAAGCTGGACGCCAGGAAGCCATCGACTACGTCTCGAAATACTCGCCCATCATGGACATCATCGCCCGCGGCGACAATAAGATCAGCTTTCACCTGCGCGGCGGCATGCAGGTCGACGTTCGCCTGCTTCCGCCCGACTCCTTCGGCGCCGCCATGCAGTACTTCACGGGCTCCAAGGCGCACAACGTCTCCCTGCGCCAGCGCGCTCTCAAGATGGGATACACCCTGAACGAATACAGCCTCGCCACTCTGGAAGGCGAGAAGCCGGTCGCGGGCAAAAGCGAGGAAGAAATCTACGCCAAGCTGAAGCTCGACTACATCCCGCCCGAGATGCGTGAAAATCTGGGCGAGATCGACCTCGCCCAAAATCACGCCTTGCCGGCATTGGTCACGCAGAAAGATCTGCAGGGCGATGTCCACATGCACACCGTCGAAACCGACGGCCGCAACACCATCGAGGAGATGGCCGAAGCCGCCAGGGAGCGCGGCTACAAATACATGGCCATCACTGACCACTCGAAAAATCTTGCCTTCGCCAACGGACTCGACGACAAGCGCGCGGTCGAACACATCGCGCGCATTCGCGCAGCAGGCGACAAGATCGAGGGCATCACCATCTTCGCCGGGATCGAAGTCGACATTCTCGCTGACGGCGACCTTGATCTCTCCGACGACGTCCTGGCTCAGATGGACATCGTCATCGCCAGCGTTCACTCGGTCTTCAATCAGGAACCGGCAAAGATGACCGACCGCCTCCTGAAAGCCATCAGCAATCCGAACACTTCAATCATCGGACACCCCACCGGCCGGATCCTGCTGCGTCGCGATTCCTATGGCTTCGATATGCACGCCGTGCTGACCGCGGCCGCGAAACACAAAGTTGCCATGGAACAGAACGCCTATCCCGACCGCCTCGACCTCAACGATGCCAACCTCCGCCAGGCCAAGCAACACGGCGTGAAAATCGTCATCAACACCGACGCACACCACACCTCGCACATGGACAAGATCCGCTTCGGAGTCCTGCAAGCCCGCCGCGCCTGGCTCACCAAAGACGACGTCCTGAACACATTACCCGCCTCAAAATTCGCCCAGGCCATGAAGCACAGCTGGTAGATCGCAAATAGAATCGCAAACTGTTTGTAATTTCGCTGAAAGCACAACCATCAGCCGCGAGGCGCCGATAGAATGCAGCCCACAGCGCAAGCTGTGGGTAAAAGACGAAAATAAGGACGAGCTCTGGAAGAGCGCAAGACCGAATATCAGGAACGCGACGTTGAACCTGACAGCTCGTGCGACACGCTCGCCTCAAGCGTAAAATCGCGCGTAGGATAATCCCATGTCGAATCCTCCCTCTACGCCCTCCACTCCGAAACCACCCGCCGCGCCCTCCGGCCCCACCATCAACATCGGCGAGGAATTCGGCACCGCCAAGAAAAGTCTCCCTTCGGGCAGGATCCTGGTCATAGCCATCATCGTGCTCGGCATTGTTGTCGCATTCGTATCGTTTCTGAAGCGCGCCAAGCCGCAAGCCTCCGGCACGCTCGACAACGTCGTCGCCGTGGAAATTCCCGGACAAAACTCCACCATGGTCGCGCTCACCTTCACCATTCACAACACCAGCGACAAAACCCTCTACGTCCATACTTTGCAGGCTTCGGTGAAGGCTCCCACCGGAGACTCCACCGTCGACGCCGTCTCAGCCGTCGACTTCGACCGCTACTTCCAGGCCTTTCCGACTCTGAAGAACGGCGCGCAGCCGCCGCTCACGCCGGAAACCAAAATTCAGCCCGGCGAAACCACCGCTCGCACCATCATCGTCGCCTTTCCCATGACGCTTGACGACTTCAACCGTCGGCAGGTTCTGGCCGCAGTCGTGTGGCCCTACGACCAGACAGTCCCCGTCGTGCTCAGTAAGTAAAGCTTGCGTGAAAGTGCTAGGATGCGTTTCTATATCGGGATGACCCGATCCCGTCTTCTCCGCTCCTCTGCATTTCTCTATTCGCTCGCATTCTTCATTTCCCTCAGCGCCTCCGCGGCCGAGCCACAAAATGGTAAGTATCTCCTCTACGTCGGTACCTACACCCAGGACGGCAGCACGAGCAAAGGCATCTACGCCTTCCGCTACGACGCGGCGACGCAGGAAGTCACCTCTCTCGGACTCGCAGCCGAGACCACGAACCCGTCTTGGGTCGCCCTTCACCCCAACGGACGTTTTCTCTATGCCGTCAATGAAGTCCAGGACTACAACGGCCCCAATAGCGGCGGCGTAAGTGCGTTCTCCGTCGATCGCGCGACCGGCAAGCTGACGTTTCTGAACGAGGTCGCCTCCCGCGGCGCCGACCCGTGCTACATCACCGTCGACCAGTCAGGAAAGTATGTTCTCGTCGCGAATTACACGGGCGGCAGCATCGCGGCCTTTCCGATTTCAGCCGATGGCAAGCTCGGAAAGGCCTCTGCCTTCGTCCAGCACACCGGCCACGGCCTGAACCCGAAGCGCCAGGAAGCCCCGCATGCCCACTCCATCGATCTCTCCCCCGACGAGCGCTTCGCCTTCGTCGATGATCTCGGCCTCGACGAGTTGCTCGTCTACAAGTTCGATAAGTCGAAGGGATCACTCAAGCCCAACAATCCGCCTTTCGCCAAGCTCGACGCCGGTGCCGGGCCACGCCATTTCGCCCTGCATCCCTCGGGAAAATTCGCCTATGTCGTGTCCGAAATGGCCTCCACGGTCACAGCCTTCTCCATTGATCTGAAAGCGGGAGTGCTCCATCGTTCGCAAAGCATCTCGACCTTGCCCGACGACTTCAAAGGCGAGAATGACGACGCCGAAATCGTGGTTCATCCCTCCGGCAAGTTCCTTTACGCATCGAACCGCGGACACGACAGCATTATCGTCTTCGCCATCGACGCGGCCAAAGGCACGCTCACCGTGGTAGAACACGCCTCGACGCAAGGCAAGACCCCGCGCAACTTCGCGATCGATCCGACGGGCACTCTGCTCTTCGCCGAAAATCAGCAATCCAACAAAATCGTTATCTTCCACATCGACGAAAAAACCGGCAAGCTAACGCCCACAGGAAAAGTCCTGGAAGTAGGCCAGCCAGTCTGCACTAAGTTCCTGGCAGTCGAATAGCTGAGGAGAACCGGAGCCTTAGCTCATCCCCATCTGCATTGCGTCGTCCCGGGGGGGGGAGGGCTCTCGCCCGATCAGCGGCGTTGGATTCCCTCTGGACACAAGTTCTTTCTGCCCGTCAAAGTACTCAGGGTTGTCTTTCGCGGGAAGTTTCTCGACGCTCTCGAACGAGCTTTTAAAAAGCACAAGCTTACTCTTGCCGGTCAACTCACTCCTCTTCAATCCCCAGCCGAGTTCGCCGCTCTGCTACGCGCCGCCGCGCATCGCAACTGGGTCGTTTATGCCAAGCGACCCTTTGCCGGCCCCGCGCAAGTCCTGACCTATCTCTCTCGCTATACTCACCGCATCGCCATCGCCAACTCTCGACTCGTGGCCATGGCCGACGGTAGGGTTACCTTCCGATGGCGAGACTACGCCCATGGGCACCAGACTCGAACTATGACGCTCGAGGCCCATGAATTTCTACGTCGCTTCCTGCTGCATGTCTTGCCCACCAGTTTCGTGCGCATTCGCT
>Ga0210403_10001225_pt1 | contig 24814 bp, 23 predicted proteins | sample IncBWC19MmetaG_FD_150863 | JGI IMG/M metagenome (GOLD analysis project Ga0210403, IMG submission 150863) | Forest soil microbial communities from Barre Woods Harvard Forest LTER site, Petersham, Massachusetts, United States - Inc-BW-C-19-M | ecosystem: Environmental > Terrestrial > Soil >... | reverse complement strand
CGACTTGGCAGCCATAGGCTGCCTGGTCGATTCGTGCCGCACATGCTCGAGCTGCAGTCGCGGCCTGGAACAGTATTGCGAAGCAGGTTCCACCGGGACCTATAACAATCCCGACAAGCATCTGGGCGGCATGACCTACGGCGGCTATTCCGACCACATCGTAGTGGACCAGTATTTCGTCTTGCAAGTTCCTCAGAGCCTAGACCTGAAGGCAGTGGCGCCGCTGCTGTGCGCCGGCATCACGACGTACTCTCCTCTTCGTCATTGGAAGGCCGGCAAGGGCCAGAAGCTCGGCGTGGTAGGCCTGGGCGGCCTGGGACACATGGCAGTCAAGCTGGCCCACGCGATGGGCGCGCATGTAGTGTTGTTCACCACCTCACCCGGCAAGCAGGAAGATGCCCGCCGCCTGGGCGCGGATGAAGTCGTGATCTCCAGCAATCCGGACGAGATGAAGAAACACGCGGGCAGCTTCGATCTGGTGCTCGATACGGTTTCCGCCCGGCATGACGTGAACGCCTACCTGGCGCTACTGAAGCTCGACGCCACGCTGGTCATGGTCGGCGGCGTCCCGGACCCGTTGAAGGTCCAAAGTTTCAGCCTGATTCTCAAGCGCCGGAATTTTGCCGGGTCCTTGATCGGCGGCATTCCAGAGACGCAAGAGATGCTGGATTTCTGCGCCCAGCACAACATCGTCTCCGATATCGAGATCATTCCCATCCAGAAGATCAATGAAGCCTATGAGCGCATGTTGCGCAGCGACGTGAAATACCGGTTCGTGATCGACATGGCTTCATTGCGGCAGGAAGGCCCGTTAAAATAACGGCAATTTAACGGCATAATAACGGCAATTAAAAACTGCTGTACTTTCGTCAATGTTTGCCGTTCAGCAAACTCAATAAAAGCCGATGTCATTCCGAACGCCACGGAGTGGCGGAGGAACCGGCTCCGCTACGGCCGATTCGTTCCCCGATGTAAGGTTGGGGTTGCGAGCGCGTCACCTGCCATTGAACCCCAATACTGTTTTGAAAGGGCCGGGTTCAATGCCATATTGTTCACTTAAGGGAAGAGCGAATCTCGGTTGTTAACGTCTCCCTGGTCGTCCCCTGAAATGGCTATGGGGTTAGCTTCCGTTCTCGCCATTGATTCTGAACCTCGATCTTAATTGTATGTCCGAAACACGCGCTGCCGCACGCTTGGGCCTTCGCTGCCGCGAAGACCCAGAGACGGTGCCGAGCACCGTCTCTACGACCGCGGTTGTTTATGCTGGTTGACGGACCTGAATGACCTACGCCTTAAGTGAAAATCCGTCATGGCTGGGTCTGCCGTAGCGCTTCCCGGACATCCTCAATCAACCGCAGAGCGCTTTCCATCGCTCGCACCCGTTCTTCAGGAGTCAGGGCGAGATTCGCAGCGAGCAATGTCAAATCCACGCCATACTCCTTCGCTGCCTCAATCTTGCTGCCCGGCGGAGGGTTCGTGATGAGTTCGAGCACACTTTCTAGTTCTTCCGTGGTCATCAACAACATTCTATCGCAGCGTATGCCGTGACGCGTGAGAGCAGGCTGCACCCGAAAATTGGATATTGGCGAACTCTTCGGGCTTCAGCCGAGAACATCACGGCTGCTTTGTGAAAATTGGGTTACAGACAGGTTCCTGGAGGTTGCCAACGCCGCAAACAAATCGCGCACATATAGACTCGGCCGGCGATACCGCAGCCTGGTATGAGCTGTTGCTTTTCAACCATCACCCGATTCGTGCTAGAGTCTTGACCATGGTAGCTCCATGGAAGAAAGTCTTTGTGTCACAGCTTATACAAGTCCAAGCGAAGGAGAATCCCAAGTGAAAAAGAACGCTATTCTCCTGGAAGACGATACCGATATTTCAAATCTGGTGCGGTATCAACTGCAGCAGGCGGAATTTACAGTCCACGTATGCGTTTCCGGAAACCAGGTGCTGCCGCTCGCGCGCGCCAACCCGCCCCTACTGTTCCTGCTGGATATCATGGTCCCCGGAGACAGTGGGTTTGAGGTCTGCCGGCAGATTCGCGAAAGCAAAGACCTGGCCAAGGTCCCAATCATCTTTCTTACCGCGAGATCGGGGGAAGCCGACCGGGTGCGCGGCCTGGATCTGGGGGCGGATGACTACATCAGCAAACCTTTCAGTCCCCGGGAACTGGTCGCGCGGGTGCGGGCCGTGCTGCGCCGCTTTGAGCAGCCGGTAGTCACCAGCATCACGGCGCCCGATTTTGAACTCAACAGCGATTCGATGACTCTGACGGTGCGCGGCAACCTTGTAGAAACTACGGCCACGGAGTTTCGCCTGCTTCATTTCCTGGCGTCCCACCCGGGCAAAGTCTTTACCCGCGACCAGGTACTCGACGCCGTTTGGCGCGACATGACCTTCGTTACGCCCCGGTCGGTGGACGTGTATATCCGGCGGCTACGCGAAAAGATCGAGAAAGACCCGGAAGATCCCAGGTATCTGAAGACGGTACGCGGGGCCGGTTATAAGTTTGAGCCGGCAAAATGAGAAACCGGATCTTTTTGAAGGCCCTGGCGGCGCTGGTGGCGGTGATCGCCGTGGTCACGCTGGCCCTGGATATCGGCCTTCGCGGCCACGGGGCGGAAATTCGGGGCACATTGCTCCGGGCCACCGCTGGCGCGCTGCTATTTGCGTTGGTGCTGGCCTTCGTAGCGGCGCAAATCATCTCAGCGCGGCTGGGACGCATTGTCCATTTTGCCGGGAAGGTGGCCGCGGGCGACCTTTCTGCGCGCATCTCGGAAAGCGGCAATGATGAAATTGCGCAGGTGGCTATGGAGCTGGACCGCACTGCCCGCCGCCTGGAAGAAAATTTTGCCGCCGTGCGCGAGAGCCGAGCAGAGCTCGAAGCCCTGCTCAACAGCATGAACGATGGCGTCATCGCTGTCTCACCGGAGATGAAGGTGCTATGGGCAAACCAGGCCATCACCGGCATCGTCCACCAGCCGGTGCGCATGGGGGCCCCGGTGACGGAACTCGTCCGGCATCCCGACTTCCTCTCGACCCTGCGCGCCGCCCTGCAGTCGCATCAGAGAGAGAGCAGCATTGCCACGGCCCTGGCCGGCCGACGGTCATTTTCCATCACCGCGGAGCCATTGCCCGATGGAGGCGTAGTCAGCGTACTGCATGACATCTCGGAAATTGAAAGGGTGGAAAAGACACGCCGCGACTTTATTGCCAATGTCTCCCATGAGTTGCGCACACCGCTGACCTCCATCCGCGGCTATGCGGAAATGCTGCTGGAGTCAGACAAGCTCGCCAACGGCACGACCCGTGAATTCCTGCAGGTGATTCAGCGAAACGCCGAACGCATGAGCCGCCTCACGGAAGACCTGCTGGTCCTGGCGCGGGTGGAGTCGGGTGAGGAAAAGCTCGATCTTCGTCCGCACATGGCGCAGGTGCTGGTGGCCGAAGCCACGGCCTCGATGCGTGAGAATGCCAATGGCGCCGGCGTGGCGCTGAGCATTGCGGCGGTGCCGGAAGCTTCCGTGCTGGCGGATGCTTATGCGATCCACCAGGTCTTCGCCAATCTTGTCAGCAACGCGCTCCGCTATGCCCCGAGTGGAAAGCAAATCGTCGTTGGGGCTCAGGAGCAGCCCAGCGCGGTGGAGTTCTTTGTACAGGACTTTGGCCCCGGTATTGCTTCAGAACACCTGCCCCGGATTTTCGAAAGGTTTTACCGCGTGGATAAAGCCCGTTCCCGCGAAACCGGAGGCACGGGTCTGGGCCTGGCCATTGTGAAACACATCGTGCTGAACCACGGCGGCACGGTGCGCGTGGAAAGCAGCGTCGGCCACGGATCTACGTTCTTCTTCACCCTGCCAAAAGCCTGATTTTTTGCGTTCCGTTCATCTTCTTTTCATCGGATTGTAATAAAGGTGCCTTATAAAAGGCTTAGGTATCAGTCTGTTCAATATCTTCCATTCAATCATCTAAGGAGGCACCATGCGGATTCAATCTTTTGCCGTGTTGTTGTTGGCGGTATGTCTAGGCAGCGCGGCTGCTCAGACCAATCTGAACGGCGCCGGCGCTACGTTTCCCAACCCTATCTACCAAAAGTGGTTCAGTGAGTATCACAATCAGCACCCTGACATCCAGATCAACTACCAGTCGCTCGGCAGCGGGGCCGGCATCGCGCAACTGCAAAAAAGAACGGTTGATTTCGGGGCCAGCGACGGACCGATGAATGACGACCAACTCTCGCAAACGCCGTTCAAAGTGTTGCACATTCCCACCGTACTGGGCGCGGTTGTGCCCACCTATAACATTCCCGGCGTGAGCGCGGAACTGAAGTTTACGCCCGACGTGCTGGCCGGCATTTTTCTGGGCCAGATCAAGAAGTGGAACGACCCGCGGCTGGCAAAGGTGAATCCGGGCGTCAAATTTCCCGATGCGGACGTGATCGTGGTCCATCGCACCGACGGCAGCGGCACCACTTATATCTTCACCGACTACCTCTCGAAAGTAAGTCCGGAATGGGCGAAAGGCCCCAAGAAAGGCACGTCCATCAGTTGGCCCGTAGGGCTGGGCGGTAAAGGTAACGAAGGAGTCGCAGGAACTGTGAAGCAGACCGAAGGCAGCATCGGCTACGTCGAGTTGATCTACGCGCTTTCCAACAACATGTCCTACGGCAGGGTGCAGAACGCCGCCGGACAATTTGTGAAAGCCAGTCTCGATTCGGTGACTGCGGCCGCGGCCGCCGTCAAGAACATGCCCGATGATTTCCGGGTCTCCATCACCAACGCACCGGGCAAGGAAGCTTATCCGATCAGCAGTTTCACATGGTTCCTGGTTCCCGTCGAGTGGACCGATGCCGGCAAAGAGAAGGTTTTTGTCAATTTCCTCAACTGGATGGTGGACAAAGGACAGGGCATGACCTCCGCTCTGGCGTATGCGCCGCTGCCCAAAGCCGTAGCCGTGAAAGTAAAGGCCCGGATCAAAGAGATCAAAGTCAAAGACAACAAGCAAGCGAAAAAATAATCATCGCCACTCAATACCATAATTAGGAAAAGGAAAACGCCATAATGAAATTGCCCAGGTCAATATTTTCCGTGCTGTTACTGGCATCCAGCCTGATGTTCAGCCAGAGCAGTACGCCGGTTTCGGACCCTTCCAAGGTCTCCGATGAAATCAAATCCTTGCAGAAGGCCATGGCCCAGCAGCAACAGCAGATTGCTCAGCAGCAACGACAGATCGACACATTGATGCACGCGCTGGAAGAGAAGAACACCGGCGCCGCACATGTGGTGGATGCTGCGCTCCACACCAACGTTCCGGTAGAGAACACCGTCGTGCAGGAGGACAAACCCAAGGAGTCGCCGCTTTCATTCCGCATTGGGGCCGCGGACTTCACTCCCGGCGGGTTTGTGGACTTCGAAAACATTTTCCGCACGACCAACACCGGCAACGTTGCGGGGACCAACTTCTGGGCCATTCCCTTCAGCAATACCCCCCAAGGGCATCTCACCGAGTTTCGCGCCACCGGACAGTACTCCCGCCTTAACCTCAAGACCCATGCCAAGTTCGGCGAAAACGACATCACCGGCTTCATTGAATTCGATTTCAACGGCAACGATGCGGCCAACGTGTTTGTCACCTCCAACAGCCACACCGACCGCCTGCGCCACTACTGGCTGGATTTGAAGCGCGGCCAATGGGAGTTTGTGGGCGGCCAGACATGGGGCCTGCTCACGGCCAACCGCGTGGGCGTAGGGCCCGCTTCCTCCGACGTATTTACCACCTTCAACGAGGATGGCAACCACAACATAGGCAACAATTTCACACGGGCCGCCCAGTTCCGCGCGGCCTATCACTTCAACGATCATTTCGTATGGGCCGCAGGCATTGAGAACCCGCAGCAGTTCACGGGGCAAGGGGGGGCGGTGGTTTTCCCCACTGCTTTCAATGCAGTTTTAGGGGGGCAGTTTGACGCCGCCAACAACGCCGGCGCTCCTAACGTGGGCCCGGACATCCTTTCCAAATTCGCCTATGACAATGAATTCATAGGGCGGCATTTCCACTTTGAATTGGGTGGCTTGTTTACGGCGGTGAAGATTACTAACCTGCCCTCGGTGGCTGGTTCTACCTTTAAATCGCATTCGAAAGCAGGCGGAGGAATTGAGACCGGTCTGAGCTTTGACCTCCTGAAGGGTACCGAAGGAAGATATTTACGCTTTGTTTCCAACGGTGTATGGGGTCCTGGAGTCGGACGATACCTGCTGGGAATTGGTCCCCAAGCGGTGGTGGCCCCGGTGTCGGTTACCGGAGGGACGTGCTCCTCGGCTGGCAATTGCGACCTGACTATCTCCATGGTGCATTCCGGGAACGCGCTTGTAGGTTTCGAGTTTGTACCCCACCCCAAGTCGCAGTTTGGCCTCTACTACGGCGGAGCCTATTTCCAGCGCAACGCCTTTCCTGATATCACGTCCGCGGCGTTGATCAAGCCGATTATCGGGTTCGGCGGGGTCAACGAGATCAATGCTGGCGCCCAGAACCGCGCCCTCCAAGAGGTTACCTTCGATTGGACACAAACCCTCTGGAAGAACCCGCAGTATGGCGCCTTGCAGCTAGTTAGCCAGACTTCTTACCTGACCCGCAGCCCCTGGTTTGTTGCTGTGGGCGGCCCTAAGAACGCACATCTCACCATGGAATATCTCAGTTTGAAATACATTCTGCCGTAACCGGATTTTTCGATTCTCCCTTCCCTACCTTCCTCTACTCCTAAGCGCCGGCTGCCAAGGCCGGCGCTTTTTTAACAGTCCTTTAACAATGGCTTGGTAGCTTGCAACTAGTGAACACTATCCCTAAATTGCGGTCGACAAGCGGTTCCCCGGAAGGCCCGGAGACAGCCCCAGTACTCTCTTCGCCCAACGGGCAAAAGGGCTTGGCTGCGGCCCCAAAGAGCAAAATGGGGATAAAAAGCAGCTTTCTTGGTGACGCCGCATTCCGCTCCATCGTGATCACATGCGCCTTGGCCCTGGTGGCCATCGTTGGACTGGTCCTCTTCGAGCTGCTGTCGCAATCCCGTCTGTCGATGAGTAAGTTCGGCTTCAAGTTTCTTACCAAGACCATCTGGGACCCGGTCGCCGAGGACTTTGGCGCTTTACCATTCATCTTCGGGACCCTCGTTTCGTCGCTTGTGGCCCTCGTGCTGGCGGTGCCGCTCTCTCTAGGGACAGCCCTTTTCCTGACCGAAATCTGCCCTCGGCGCATTCGCCCGGTGCTCTCGCTGCTGGTGGAACTGCTGGCCGCCATCCCCAGCGTGATTTATGGCCTGTGGGGTTTCTTTGTGATGGCGCCCTTCCTGCGTGTGTACGTGGAACCCTTTCTGGCCCGCTACTTTGCCTGGACGGGCCTGTTTGGCGGCCCAAAGTATGGATACGGGATGCTCGCCGCAGGCGCGATCCTGGCCATCATGATCCTGCCTATCATCTCTTCGATTACTCGGGAAGTCATCATTGCCATCCCCCGGCAGCAGCGCGAAGCGGCGCTGGCTCTAGGCGCCACCCAATGGGAAATGCTGCGCATGGCGGTGCTGCGCAATGCGCGAGCCGGAATCCTGGGGGCGGTGATCCTGGGGCTGGGCCGCGCCTTTGGCGAGACCATGGCAGTAACCATGCTGATCGGCAATCGCCCGGAGATCGCCAAATCTCTGTTCGCGCCCGGTTACTCGCTGGCCAGCGTGATTGCCAACGAGTTCACCGAAGCCGTGGGCGACGTTTACCTGAGCGCGCTGATGGAAGGCGCGCTGGTATTGTTTGCCCTCACCCTGATCGTAAATGCATTGGCCCGGCTGCTTATCTGGTCGATCACACGGGGAACGCCGGCGAGGGCCCTTGCTTAGACCAGCTTCAAGCAACATTCATTGGTGGCGGCGCTTGAGCAATAGCTTGGCGCTGGGGGCCATCGCCCTGGCTGCGCTCATCGTAACCATACCTCTCTTCCTGATTCTGGGAACGGTCGTCTATCGCGGCCTGCCAGCGCTGACCTGGAGCTTTCTCACCCAGATCCCCAAGCCGGTTGGGGAAGCCGGTGGCGGCATGGCCAATGCGATTGGCGGCTCAATCATGATCCTGGCTATGGCCAGCGTGATTGGCGTGCCCCTGGGAGTGGGGGCAGGCGTGTTTCTGGCCGAGTACGGCCGTAACCAGTGGGGCAATATCGTCCGATTTACCGCAGACGTGCTCAATGGAGTACCCTCAATCGTGATTGGAATGACCGCTTGGGCACTAGTGGTAGTCACACAGAGGCACTTCTCGCTGATGGCCGGAAGCGTGGCCCTGGGTATCATGATGATCCCCACGATCTCCCGCACCACGGAAGAAGTGCTGCTGCTGGTTCCGCAGGCCATTCGCGAAGCGGCCCTGGGCCTGGGCATTCCCCAGTGGCGCACCACGCTCTCGGTGGTGATTCGCACCGCCCGGTCGGGCATTGTGACCAGCATCATGCTGGCGTTCGCGCGCGTCGCCGGCGAAACCGCGCCCCTGATGTTCACCGCCTTCGGAAACCAGTATTGGAACCTGAAACCGGACCAGCCCACAGCGGCGCTGCCCTTGCAGATATTCAGTTACGCCGTGATGCCCCAGGAGCAGGCCCACCAGCAGGCGTGGACGGGCGCCCTGGTGCTGATCGCCATGATCATGTTCACGATCATTGTTTTTCGCCTGATCTCCAGCCGCGGCATCATGAAGGGGGCCAGCTAATGGACGCAGCGATTCACGTCCAAAATCTCAATGCATGGTTTGCAACTAAGCAGGCGCTTTTTAGCATCAATCTTGAAGTGCCGGACAAACGCACCACTGCCATCATTGGGCCTTCGGGCTGCGGAAAGTCGACGTTCGTCCGCTGTTTGAACCGGATGCATGAGACCCTGCCCGATACCCGCGTGGAAGGCAAGATCACCATCGGCGACCTGGACGTATACGGCAAGGGCGTTTCACCCGTGTGGATCCGGCGCCGCGTGGGGATGGTCTTTCAAAAGGCGAATCCCTTCCCTACCATGTCGATTTATGACAATGTGGCGGCGGGACTGAAGTTGAACGGCTTCCGCAATCGCAAGGAATTGGACCAGATCGTGGAGCAATCCCTGCGTCATGCCGCGCTGTGGGAAGAAGTCAAAGACGATCTCAAAAAGAAGTCGGGATCAAGTCTCTCCGGTGGTCAGCAGCAGCGGCTATGCATCGCCCGGGCGCTGGCGGTCGAGCCTGAAGTGCTGCTGATGGATGAGCCGGCCTCGGCGCTGGACCCCATCTCTACCGCCAAGATTGAAGACTTGATTTTTGAGCTGAAGAAGCAATACACCGTAGTGATTGTGACCCATAACATGCAACAGGCGGCGCGCGTGGCCGACTTCACTGCATTTTTTCTGATGGGCAACCTGGTGGAGTTCGACAAGACCGAAACCATGTTTACCAAACCTTCGGACAAGCGCACCGAAGACTACATTACAGGGAGATTCGGATGACCCGCACCCGGTTCCACCAAGGACTTGACGAGTTGAAGCAAAAGCTGCTGACGATGGGGGGCATGGCGGAACAGGCCGTGGAGCGCGCAGTGAGCGCTTTCGCCAGCCGCGACATGGCCATCTGTCAGGTGGTATTGCGCGATGAGCCTCAGATCAATGCTGCCGAGCGCGACGTAGACGAGATGGCCCTGGACCTGCTCGCGATGCAACAGCCCATGGCGGTAGACCTGCGTTTCATCTTCGCGTGCATCAAGATCAACGCCGACCTGGAACGCGTCGGCGATCAGGCCGTCAACATCGCTGAACGGGTCATGGACATGGTGTCCTATCCGAAATCCAGCCTGAACGTGGACGTCCCGCGTATGGCTTCGCTCGCCATTAATATGGTGCGCGACGCTCTGAATGCCTTTCTCACCGCGGACGCCGACCTCGCCCATTCCGTACTGGAGCGCGACGACCTGGTGGACGACATGAACCGCGAGATCTTCGAGGCCGCCGATTTCGCAATGAAGCACAGTCCCGACACCCACCGCGACGCCCTGGACACCATGATCGTAGCCAGAAACCTGGAGCGCGTCGCCGATCATGCCACCAATATCGCCGAAGACGTGATCTTCTGGGTACGCGGGGCCGACGTGAGACACCACGCCCAAGGATAGCGGACGATAAGCGCGGCCGTTCGTCCCTGACCAGCATCATCACCCCACCATAGTGCGTGCCGGGATGTAGGAAGGCGACTTGCCTGGATTGCGATAAAGCGACTCACTAGAAACTCGCTGTCATTCCGAACGCCACGGAGTGGCGGAGGAACCGGCTCCGCCGCTGTTTAACGGCCTCCATGACGATTGGGGCGCCATGCGTCATTCTGAAATCAACCATAGCCGCAAGTGATTGAATAAATCCGCTATTTGTAGCAGATTCCTTGTAACGGTTCGGGAGCTTCCTTCACTATATAAATAGAGACTTTCTAGTCTAAGACCCAGCACTACCTAAGGAGAATGAAATGAGTTCCATGTCTTTTGCCCCATCTCCGGCGTCGAACAATACGCACGAAATTTTCGCCTCGCTCGAGCGCCTCGTCAACGCGGTCAACACCAATGATCTGAACGGCATCATGAAGTACTATGTGCCCGACAATGTTCCCGACGAAACGCTGGTCGTCTTCGACGGCATTCCCCCGCGCCAATACGTCGGCGCAGCAGCTTTTCGCCAGGACTGGGCGAACTTTTTGGCCTCATACCCTAACGGCGCCCATGTCGAGGTCAGCGGTTGGAAGGGCGAATCCGAGGGCAACCTCGCGTACGGACGCTTCTTCTTCAGCGTCAAGGGTATCGCCACGGATGGCAACCCCCTGAATTTTACCCTTCGCATTACCGACGTCTACAAGAAGATCAACGGGAATTGGCTCGCCATCCACGAGCATGCCTCTTGGCCCGTGAACCTCGCGACCCGCATTGCGGATCTGAGCTCAGCGCCCTAACCCACATTTCTCACGAAGATAACAGGCAAAGGCCGCGACCTATACGGAAATCAAGGCTATCGCCGCTCGATCAAAAATAAAAACTCCCGGTTGGGTGTGTCGGCGGCGCGCAGCCATTCGTTGGTCCACTTCATGCCCGCCATGACGTTTTTGCGGTAGTCGATTTCGAGGGTTTGCAGCAGGCGACCGCTGGCGGTGATTGCTTCGTGCAGTTCGTGGGCGGTGGCCCGTCCGCCGGAGCTGTAGGAGAGGATTACGTGAGGGGTGGCGCTTTCCTCCAGCAGCCGGCGGATGGCCTTGACCGCCAGAAACTCTCCGTGGCCGTCGCGGCGGAATTCCTCGAAGACCGAGGCTGCCAGGCCATCGGAGGTGTCCGCGCGGCGGTTCACACGGCCGAACAGATCCGGATGGTCGAACTTGCAGATGGACGTCCATAGATGGTAGTAGGCGGCGTAGCGGACACGCGAGGGCGGCATCTTTTCGTTATTGGATCCGTAGGGCGGATCGTAATACGAGAGGTCGGCCTGCACACGTGGAAGGAGGTCGAAGATATCGGCACGATGCACTTCATGCCTACCGTCGCCACTCAGAATGCGCGGAACTCTGAGTTGCAGCGGATGATACGAACGGGGCGACCACTCGCGCAGATAGGCGGCGTAGTGCCCGAGGGTGCTATCCACCTGGTCGAGCGCCAGAATTAAGCTGGTTAGGGCCACGCACCTGGCTTCTTTTGTTAGCGCCAGCCGCTCGATCTCTTCGCGGATGGCATCGAGCTTGCGCGTGTTCTGTATCTGCCAGGGGCGCTTCGGCTGGGCTTCAGGTTTCGCTTTGGTCTGAGCTTTGATTTGGGCCCGCGGGTCGCCGCCGTAGTGTTGCGTGAACCATCCGTCGCGGGGTGGAAGGGCGTTAAGATGGGCGATCAGCCCCGCATACTCTTCCGGCGTTTTTCTGGCCAGCAGATAGCAGACGGCGAAGACTTCCGTCCACTCGGCAATATCATTGCAAACCACATCGTAGCCCGATTGCGCCAGCGCCTGCGAAACACGCGTGGTGCCGGCAAAGCCATCGAAGACCCGGCGGGCGTTCACCTGCTTCGCCATCGCCAGGATGTTCGGAATCAGCTTGAGCTTGGAGCCGGCGTACTTAATGCCTTCGGTTGGAGGGATAATCGGCATTTCAAAAAATCTCACCACGGAGTCACCTAGAAAACAAAAACAATTTCGCCGCTGATTCTCGCTGATGAGCGCTGATAAGTCCTGTTGGAACTAGATTTACTGAGATTTTAATTTCTTTTCTTGTTTCTCTCTTCTTTGTTTCTCTCTTCTTTATTTCTTCTTTCTCTTTTCTTTTTTATCAGCGTTCATCAGCGAAAATCAGCGGCGAAATTGTTTTTGTTTTCTCCGTGCCTCCGCGGTAAAGCCTTGGCTTTTGGCCTAGTCCGTCTGCTGGGTGATATTCAGCAGCACTCCCACACTGGCCAGCATAACGAACAGCGACGTTCCGCCATACGAAATAAACGGCAGCGGGATGCCCTTGGTCGGCAGCAGGGCCAGCACTACGCTCATGTTGAAGAATGCCTGCAGCACGATCATGGTGGTGATGCCAATGGCGAGGTAGCGTCCGAAGTTGTCGCGGGAGCGCAGGGCCGCGCGAAAACCCCGGTAGGCGATGATGAAGAACAGCGCGGCGATGGCCATCGATCCAATGAGCCCCATTTCTTCCGAGACTACGGCATAGATGAAGTCGGTCTGCGGCTCGGGCAGGTAGAAGAGCTTCTGCTTGCCTTCCATGAGCCCTACGCCGGTCAGGCCGCCGGTGCCGACGGCGATGAGCGATTGGATGATATGGAATCCGCGGCCCTGGGGATCGGCCCAGGGATTCAGGTAGGCCAGCAGGCGTTCGCGGCGCCAGGGCACGCTGAGCAGATAGCACAGAGCGGGAACGATCGGAACCAGCGCATAGGCGAAGTATTTGGGCCGCAGTCCGGCAAGATACAGGATCGCGGCAGTCACTCCCACGCAGACCATGGCCGTCCCCAGATCGGGCTGCAGGACAATCAACACGGAGAATACCGCGGCCGGGACCACCGCCGGCAGCAGCGTACGGCGCCAGTCATCGAGTGAGCGGCTGCGGCCCTCGAGAAAGAACGCCAGAAACAGAATGAGCGCCGGCTTGGCCAGCTCCGAGGGCTGTAGGGAAAAGCTGCCGAACTTGATCCAGCGATGGGTGTTGTGGGCGCGGTCGAGGAAGAATACCGCCACCAGCAGCAGCGTGACCACGCCCAGAATGGTAAAGACCAGTCGAGGGTCCTTCCAGCGGCGGTAGTCGAAATTTATGGCCAGGAACATGGCCAGCAGCCCGGCCACCGCCCAGCCGAGTTGCCGAAAGAGAAAATAATAAGCGGAGCCGAAGCGTTCATTGGCCATTACCGCCGAAGCGCTGAAGACCATGATTACGCCGGCAAACACCAGCAGCAGCGTCGACCCGAACAGCCATTTGTCGATGCCGAAGCGTTTGGCCATCTATACTCTTTCACCCGCCACGGCCGGCTTCAATGCCAGCGCCGCGACCAGTTCCTTAAAGACCAGGCCACGATGTTCGTAGCTGTTGAACTGGTCGAAGCTGGCGCAGGCCGGGGCCAGCAGCACTACGTCGCCGGGAGCAGCGGCTTCAAAGGCCTGACGCACGGCGCGCTCCAGGGTGCCGGAGTAGGTGATGGCAGTTGAACCCTTGATCTGGGCGCCGATCTTCTCTGAGGCCGCGCCAATCAGGTAAACGCTCTTGGCCCGCTCGCGCAGCAGAGGGCCAAGCACCGAATAGTCGCCACCTTTATCTTTGCCGCCCAGAATCAGGTGGATGTTTCCGGGGAAAGACTCGAGGGCCTTAATGGTGGCATCGACATTGGTGGCCTTGCTGTCGTTGTAGAACTCCACGCCGCGCAGGGTGGCCACGGGTTCGAGCCGGTGTTCCACGCCTTGAAATTCAGCCACGGCCTGGCGCACCTGCTGGGGACCGCATTCGGCGATCATGCCCATACACACCGCGGCCAGCACGTTTTCCAGATTGTGGGCGCCCTTGAGCCGAATGTCGCTGACCGGCATGACCACGGTCTCACGTCCGGCGGAGCGAAAGACAATCTCTCCATCCTTAACGAACGCCCCGTTTTCCACCGGCTGCTTGCGGCTGAACCAGTAGGGCACGGCCTTGATGCGGCCCTTCAAGCCCACGCAGGTGGCATCATCGGCGTTGAGCAGCGCGAAATCGGAAGGCTGTTGGTTTTCAAATATACGCGCCTTGGCGTCAACATACGCCTGGAAGGTACCATGGCGATCAAGATGGTCTGGAGTAATGTTGAGAATGGTGGCGATCCAGGGACGAAACTGCTCGATGGTTTCCAGTTGGAAGCTGGATATTTCGAGCACCATCAGACCATCCGGCGTTGACTGGCCGGCGAGAGAAATCACGGGCGTACCGATATTGCCGCCTACCAGGGTCTTTTTCCCAGTCTTCTTTTCATTCTGGGCGAGAATCTCTCCGGTGAGCGTGGTGGTTGTGGTCTTGCCGTTGGAGCCAGTAATGGCCACGGCTTTGCCTTGCAGAAAGCGGAATGCCAGTTCGACTTCCCCGATGACGGGTATACCGCGCAGCCGGGCCTGCTCCAGTTGCGGCTGGCTTGAAGGTACGCCGGGACTGACGACGATGAGGTCCTGATCGCGGAAGGTGCGTTCGCCGTGGCGCCCGGTCTCGACCGAGATGCCACGGTCAAGCAGCGAGGGGATTTCCCCCTGCAACTGGGGTTGGGGTCTGGAATCGGAGACGGTAACTCGCGCTCCGTGGTCTTGCAGAAAGAAGGCGGCAGCCACGCCGGAACGGCCCAGCCCTACCACCAGCACTCGTTTATTTTTCAGCTCCATGCGCAACACCATTGTGCCATGTTTTCGGCAATTGCTAGCGCAACTTCAGGGTGGTAAGTGCAAAGAGTGCAAACACCAGGGCGGCAATCCAGAAACGGATGATGATTTTCGATTCCGACCAGCCGATCAGCTCAAAATGATGGTGAATGGGCGCCATTTTGAAGATGCGTTTCTTACGCAGCTTGTACGAACCCACTTGCAGGATGACCGACAGGGCCTCAATGACGAACACGCCGCCCACAAAGGGCAGCAGCAGCTCCTGCTTGATGATGACGGCGATGCAGCCGATAGCGCCGCCCAGCGCCAGCGAACCCACGTCACCCATAAAGATTTCCGCGGGATGCGCGTTATACCAGAGAAACCCAATACTGGCGCCGACCATGGCCCCGCAGAAGATGGTCAGTTCCGCCACCTGGGGCATTTTCTGCAGTTCCAGGTATTCGGAAAGATTGGCGTGGCCGCTCACGTAGGTAAGCACCGTGAGGGCGCCGGCGGCAATCACAGTGCAGCCGATCGCCAGTCCGTCAAGCCCGTCGGTCAGGTTCACTGCGTTGCTGGAGCCGACAACCACCAGCATCACAAACAGAACAAATGGGGTGAAAGCCAGGGGCCAGAACGTAGGACTGTTGCGCAGGGACTCAATCACCAGATCGGGGCGGAACTGCTTGATAAACGGCACCATCAACTGGGTTGAATACTGGTGGCGCGCGGTCAGACCCACCAGCACTACGCCGATGGCGAAGGCGGCCAAAAACTGCAGCAGCAGCTTCATGCGTCCGGTAAGGCCCAGATTGCGCTTGTTGACGACCTTGAGGTAATCGTCGGCAAAGCCGATGGCGCCGAAGGCCAGTGTGGAAAAGATCGCCAGCCAGATGAAACGGTTCGACAGGTCGGCCCACAACAGGGTCGGAACCAGGATAGAGATCCCAATCAGCACACCGCCCATGGTGGGCGTGCCCGCCTTCTTCTGGTGCGCCTTGGGGCCTTCTTCACGGATGTACTGGCCGATCTGGAATTCACGCAGTTGCCGGATGACAAACGGACCAATGATCATGCCTATAAACATGGCTGTCAGGCTGGCAAAGGCGGTGCGAAAAGTTACATAGCGAAAAATACGGAATGGCGGAAAGTGGACGAACAAACGCTGGTAGAGAAGCCAGTAGAGCAATATGCCTCCGTCAAGAAAACTCCGTTACGCCGCCGCGCTTTTTCAATCGATAGTGCAAGAATAACAGACTGGGGCCAGGGCAATACAGTTCAGTTGTGGGAGAGAGGGAGCGAGAGAATCCCGATTGCCAACATTCCCCTGCTTCTTGTTTTTCCACGCTTATGCGTTAGGCCAATCCCTCATCTCGCTCTCCAGATGCTACGTTCAAAATTGGGCTGACTTTCTAACCCAATCCGCGTTCATCCGCGTCGATCCGCGGTAAGGTTTCTATTCCTTTCCATCAGTATTGATCAGTGTTTTTATCAGTGTTCATCGTGGTAAGGTTTTTGGGCTAAGATCGGGGCTGGGCTTCCATCTTCTGCTGTACGATTTCCAGGGCGCGCTCCAGTTTGACGCCACGCGATGCTTTGAATAGCACGGCGTCGCCAGGACGCAGCTCGCGCGCCAGCCGTTCGCCTGCTTCCTCCGGCATCTCCATGTACTGGGCCTGAGCTCCGGCCCCGGAGGCTGCCTCGACCAGGGCGCGGGCCATTCCGCAAACCCCAATCACGATATCAATCTTTTTTTCAGCGGCATGATGGCCGCATTCCCGATGCAGCTTTTCCGACATCTTGCCCAGCTCGAGCATCTCCCCGGCCACCAGGATGCGGCGCTCGGCCTTCATGCTCGCCAACGTGTCGATCATGGCGTTGAGCGCCCGCGGGTTGGAATTGTAGCAGTCATTGACGATCGTGGCGCCGCCAACGGCCAACACCTGGCCGCGCTTATCGGGCGGCTGAATGGTTGATAGGGCCGGAGCAATCTGTGAAGGGGAAACGCCCCTTTCCAGGGCGGCCGCCGCTGCGGCCAGCGCGTTGCTGATGTTGTGTTCGCCCACCAGCAGCAGGCTGACCGGCTCGATGACTCCGCCAACCACCAGATCGAAGCTTGAACCTTCCGCACCCCTTAGCTGCACGTTTTGCGCGCTCACATCGGCGGCGCGGCCCAGACCGAAGGTGACCACCTTGCCTTTGAAGTCGCGGCCAAACTGCGAGACATATTCATCGTCGGCATTCAATATGGCCACGCCCCCCGGGTGAAGGGTCTCGATGATTTCGTATTTGGCGCGGGCAATGTCGGCAATGCAGTTGAAGAATTCCAGATGCACCGGGCCCACGCTGGTCACCACCGCCAGATCATGGTGCGCCAGATTACCCAGGACGCGTATCTCGCTGGCGTGGTTCATGCCCATTTCGACCACGGCAACATCATGTTCAGGCTCCAGCTTGAGCAGTTGCAGCGGCAGGCCGATGTGGTTGTTCAGGTTGCCGGAACTCTTCATCACCCGGAAGCGCACTTTCAAAAGATGCGCCAGGATTTCCTTGGTAGTGGTCTTGCCCGCGGAGCCGGTCACGCCCACCAGGGGCTTGCCCCACAGGCGGCGCGCGGCGGCGCCCAGAGATTGCAATGCGCGCAAGGTGTCATCCACATAGAGCAGGTTGCGAGGGCCGGCGCTCACCGCGCTGCCGGTTTGCACAACCGCGGCGACCGCCCCGCCTTCCAAAGCCGCTTTTACGAAATCGTGGGCGTCAAAACGTTCGCCTTTCAAGGCAATGAAGAGGTCGCCGGGAGTGACGGTGCGGGAGTCGATGGAATAACCCATCGCCACCGCTTCCTGGTCGAATTCGCCTTTGGCGCCGGCAAACTCAGCCACGCGCCACAATGGCAGTCTCATCTCTCCCCTCCGGAGACGCTGTTGTGTCCCATCAGTTTTAATGCTTCCCGCGCCACCTGCACATCATCAAAGGGGAATGTACCATCGCGCGTAACCTGGACTTTTTCATGTCCTTTTCCCGCAATCAGTACTATATCGCCGGGTATGGCTTCGGCCAAGGCAATGGCAATGGCCTTGCGGCGATCAGGCTCGACCGTGTATCGGGCGTCGGAGGACTTCAGTCCGGCCAGCGCATCCTCAAGAATGGCCAGCGGGTCTTCACTGCGCGGGTTGTCGGAAGTCAGCACCACCAGGTCGCTGCCGTTGCCTGCGACCCTGCCCATCAGAGGACGCTTGGCCCGGTCGCGATCACCGCCGCAGCCGAACACGGTAATCACCTTGCCCTGCGCACCATGGCGAGCGGCAAAACCACGGGCAATGGAAGTCAGGTTCCGCAAGGCATCATCGGTATGCGCGTAGTCGACGACCACGGTAAAGGGCTGGCCGCAATCCACGCGCTCAAATCGTCCCGGAACCTGCTTGAACTGGCCGATCGCCGCAGCCACTTGATTGAGAGGGCAGCCCTGGGCCACGGCGGCGGCGGCCGCAGCCAGCGTGTTGTAAACGTTGATCTGGCCGAGCAGCTTTGACCTTATCTTGATGGTTGCCTGGGGCGTGACCAAATCGAATTCCGTCCCCTGCGGATTCAGTTCCAGGTTCTCCGGATGAAAATCACCGTGGCTGATGCCGTAGCTGATGGACTGCTCATTCGATCTGCGGCTTACTTCCAGCAGCGTGCTGCCGTATTCGTCTTCGGCGTTCAACACGGCCACCCGTGGCGCTTTCGCTCCCGTGCCTTCAAATAGCAGGCGCTTGGCGGCAAAATAGCTTTCCATGTCTTTGTGGTAATCGAGATGGTCGCGGGTGAGGTTGGTAAAGACGGCCACTTCGTAGGGAATTCCATACACCCGGCCCTGCTCCAGCGCGTGCGACGAGACCTCCATCACCACGTCGGTTGAGCCCGCGGAAAGCGACTGGGCAAAAATACGGTTCAATTCCAGGGACTCGGGTGTAGTGTGAGGCGCAGGCAGCGTCTGGCCGCCTACGTGATACTCGATGGTCCCTATCAGTGCCGGCTTCCGGCCACAGAAATTCAGTATCGATTCCAACAGAAACGTGGTGGTTGTCTTACCGTTGGTGCCGGTCACGCCGGTGATCTTCAGCTTCTGGACCGGATGCAAATAGAAATTGGCGCTGGCCACGGCCAGTGCCCGCCGCCCGTGCTCGACGGTCACCCACCCTATGCCGGGGCGCGGTCGCTGCGCGATGGAATCGGAAATCACGGCGACCGCGCCTTTCTCCAGGGCCGCATCGATGTAATCGTTGCCATCGGTAGTTTCACCCTTCATGGCGACAAATACCCAGCCCGGACGGACACGGCGGGAGTCGTAGTCCAGCCCCGAAATGACAGCCGGGCCTCCGCTGTAGGGCGCCGTCAGACCTTGCAGCAGTTCAGAGAAAATCATCTGGTCTGAATTATAGAGCGACGTGGGTGGTAGCAAGAGCAAAAGCTGCACCACGGAGGCACGGAGTCACGGAGAAAAGTAACGGTGCGTATTTGGTATTCGGTACTTGGTATTTGTCCGATTCCAACTTCATCGAGCCGGGAAAAGATCATTGCCTCCCTAAGGAATCAAATACCAAATACCGAATACCGAATACCAACTACCGTTTTTGCAGTTCTCCGTGCCTCCGTGGTGCTCTTTTGCGCATTCAAAGCGCAGGTGCGAAAATGACTGTGTCCAAATGAGAACCACAGGAAACCACTTACCGCTGGTGTTTATGTTTCTATTTGCCGGATCATTGGTTTTCGGACAGTCTGCGCGGACGGCGCCGCCGTCCACGCCTGAATACACCTTCCGGATCATCCATTCCTTCCCGCATGATGCCAAGGCATTCACACAAGGGCTTGCCTACCGTGACGGTTTTCTCTACGAAGGCACCGGCCTTAACGGCCGTTCGTCATTGCGCAAGGTCCGCCTGGAGACGGGCGAAGTTGTGCGGCGCGTCGACCTGCCGCCTGAATTCTTCGGCGAAGGCATTGCCCTGCTCAAAGACCAGATCGTCCAGCTTACCTGGAGATCACACACCGGATTTGTATACAACCTGAGCGACTTCCGCTGGATACGCCAGTTCCCTTACACCGGAGAAGGCTGGGGCGCCACCAGCAACGGCAACGAAATCTTCATGAGCGATGGAACGGCTGTGATCCGCGTCCTCGATGGCGGCGCCTTTCGCGAGAAGCGGCGGTTGAAGGTCCACGATGGCGGTCGCCCCATCACCCAACTGAATGAACTGGAGTTTGTCGAGGGAGAGATCTTCGCCAACGTGTGGCAGACCAATCGAATCGCACGGATTTCTCCACAGACCGGCAAGGTAACCGGGTGGATCGACCTGAGCGGCCTTCTCAATCCCATGTTCCGGCTGGAGTCCGGCGCTGTTTTGAACGGCATCGCCCACGATGCCGCCGGGAAACGCCTCTTTGTGACCGGCAAACTCTGGCCGAACATCTTCGAGATTCAGTTGGTTCGGAAGGGGCGGAAATGAGGAATTTCCATGAATTCCCGAATGTTACAACCGCAGAGCTGAGTCGCTCGATAGGATTTAAGTTATTTGTTATCAATGATTTATCGTCTTGAATGTCGTAGCTCACTTGGACTGCGCAGAGGGTCTGACGAATAATTTCGTGCAGCACGAATATATTCGGTATAGTCTCATAGACGTGAGAACCAACGTCTCAAAGTCAGCTCAGGGTCTAATCATCGCAGAGAAAGGTGCCCTTGCGGAAGCCCGTGACGTATTCATACGAATCGGCGCCAGGGTCGAAACCGCTACCTTCGAAGCAATGAGAGCACCCGGCGCATTGCAGAACCGATCATCAGAATCGTATCTATTCTTTGTATTCTATCTGGATAATCAGATGCCAAGACAGTTTTCAGCCACCCTCCACAACCTAAGACATACTCGCAAGGACCACTGGCTGTTTTACGTGGCCCATCAAGGAACGAACCTTGCATTCGAGATTGGCTTGGCTGTTGGACGTACATTGGGCGAGTCCGCAGAGGTTGCTTCTAACGTTCGAGAAGCTAGACAATTACTGAAATCATGGGATGCGGTGATAACCGATCCACCCTCCGCCCGCAAGGGAACCGACATGATTGGTGTGCGCAAAAGATTTGGGTTAACGCAAGACCAGATGGCATCGGCCCTCAACTTGACAACGCGCACTCTCCAAAACTGGGAGCGAAACTCCGGCACGAGCCAGATGGAACGCAAGACCAAAGATCTTTGGGAATTACTGAACCTCATGGATGACTACATCGTCGCCCGAGAGGAGAGCAATTGGCTGAATACCGCCAACCCGGCATTCAAGAACAAGAAGCCGATCGAGCTCATCGTAGATGGAAAGCTGCGTGATTTGATTGTTGAATTCCAGCGGCTGCGCGAGGGCCAACCAGTTTGAGCCTGACGATCACCGAACAGGCATCGCTCAGGAACTTGACCAAGAGATGGAAGCCGCTATCCGGTGTCTACTTTCGTTCAGTTGAGCGCCGGTTCATGGATCCCTCGCAGGTTCTCAACGGTCGCGGCACGGAATTGTATGGTGGGCGTTTTGCGCCAGTCGGCACAAAAGGCGTGTATCTGGCGGACTCCGATGTTGGCGCATCGGCGGAAGTACTCGCACGCAAGAGCCGGCTTGGAAACGCATCCCAGATATCCTTGGACAAATACCCTCGGGTCGTGTTCGCTCTCGATGTAGAACTGGATCGGGTCGTTAGCCTAGTCAGGAGGCCCCGAAACCCTGAGCTGGCGTCGATTAGGGAAAAGAGCCTTGAGAATGACCTGCGCTACTCCCAGTCGGTGGGACAGTTTCTTGCGAATGCCGGTATCCAGGGCTTGCTTTTCAAAAGCACTGTCGCAGCCGGGTCCAACCTGCTCATTTTCCTGGATAACTGCATTCCCGGCCAACTCAAGATCCGGAGACTCGACGAAATGATGGATACCTTGAGCCGGATCGTAACGACATACAAGGCATGAGTCGCACTTGTCAAAAAGGAGCCGTTCAAACTTCCGATTCCCGCATTGACCAAATGACTCACCAATATTTCCGCTTAACCTGCTCGGCTGCTTGTATTCTGGCAAAAACATTCGTAGACAGTCATATATAATCCGGCGTTATGCTGACTTTCAATGCCATCCTTCAACATGAGGGGGGGTGATCCGGCGAAGGTGCGCCTTATTCGGCACCAACTCAAGTCTCGTGGCCGTAAACAGTACCAAGAGACGTCTCTAGAAATCGTAAACTCAACGGAAGAAATCGAGAAGATTGAGCGGCTAGGAGCGAAAACTCATGGGCAAGAAGTTTGGGTTGAATCGCAACGAACAACGGGCAGAAGAGTTTTATGGCTCCTGTCCTTGCGGAACGCAACATTAGCGAGATATTCCCGCGCCACCGAGTTGCCAGATATCGCTGTATGCCCCGGCCATAAAATCGATATCATGTAAAATTGGCAGCTACCAGTATTTGGGCTTGCTCCTCCTTGCAATCAGGATCAAAAAATGGCACGCAAACGTCCCTCCGTCTTTGTTGGTTCTTCCACGGAAGGCCTGAAAATTGCCAGGGCGCTCCAGGTCCTCCTTGATCATGATTGCGAGGTGACAATTTGGAGCCAGGGTATTTTCGGCGTCGGGCAAGGAACGCTCGAATCTCTTGTCTCCGCTTTGGATCAATTCGATTTTGCGATTCTTGTCCTTACCCCTGACGATCTTGTTGCCAGCCGTGATCATACCAGCCCGGCTCCGAGGGACAACGTCCTATTTGAACTCGGTCTGTTCATGGGTGCTCTGCGGCGCGAGCGAACGTTTATCGTGTACGACAGGACGGCGCAGCTCAAGTTGCCTTCCGATTTGGCGGGAGTCACCCCAGCGACTTTTGAGGCCCACTCTTCCGGAAATTTTCAGAGTTCATTGGGCGCAGCTGCGACACTGATTGCAGAACGAATTAATCGCCTAGGGCTTCGCGACATGGAACGGTTTCGCATATTATCAGAGGCCGCGCAGGATTCGATGAGATGACGTTGCAAATGCATCTGCTTGTACAACTCCTTGCCAGATCGCGCAAGGTAGAATTAGACATAATTTCCGCTCAGTTCGGAGCACTCATTGAACCGCATAAACTGGAACAGATGCGGCGGGATTTGAAAGATCTCGAAAGTAGCCTCACCCCTTCCCACAAGGCACCCAGTTAGATGCGTCATGATGAGGTCAGTCTCGAGGTGTGCCTATGGGTCGGCTCCCGCACGCGCCACAGGTATACTCTTGTCTGCCGAGGAGAACATGACCAACCGCAGTAAACTGTTGTTCGTCCTGCTATTCACCGCTCTTTTCTGTCTGTCATCGTTGGCACTCACCGATGGCCCACCCGTTCGCGATTCGTTGGCTGTCTCCATCCACGCTGAATTGGCGTTTCTCGCGGGGGACGCTCTGCATGGGCGCGGCAGCGGTACACCTGATGAATTCATCGCCGCCGCCTACATTGCTTCCGAACTGGAGCAGATGGGCGTTGCGCCGGCTGGTGACAACGGCGGATTTATCCAGAATGTTTCAGGCAAGCTTCCATTTCGTGGCGGCCCGCGTGACTGGAACACCCGCAACGTTATCGGCGTGCTTGCAGGCGGCGATCCTAAACTGAAGACCGAAGTGGTGCTGCTCACTGCCCATCTGGACCATCTGGGTGTACGCAAAGCCGCGAACGGCGAAGCCATCTACCACGGCGCGGATGACGATGCTTCCGGCTGCGTAGCGGTGTTGCAACTGGCGCGCGCTCTCGCCAGCGAACCGCGTCCGAGGCGGACTGTGATTTTTGCGTTTTTTGGCAGTGAAGAGACTGGCGGACAAGGGAACTATTATTTCTTGCAGCATCCGCCGGCGCCCATCCGGCAGATCGTCGCCAACCTGGAATTCGAAATGATTGGCCGTCCCGATGCCGCAGTCAAGCCCGGCGAACTGTGGCTCACCGGCTTTGATCGCAGCAATCTGGGGCCGGAACTGGCGAGACACGGAGCGCGGCTGGTGGCCGATCCGCATCCGAAAGAGCAGTTCTTCACGCGTTCCGACAACTATGCCCTGGCCAAGCAGGGCGTCATCGCCCACACGGTTTCAAGCTTTGGATTGCACAGCGAATACCATCAGCCCAACGACGATCTGGCCCACATCGACTTCAAGCACATGGAGCGAGCCATCGACTCAATGCTCAAGCCTTTGCAGTGGCTGGTGAATTCGGATTTTAAGCCGGCGTGGGTGGAAGGAAAGAAGCCGTAATTCAGCAGTCAGCCCTCAGCAATTAGCATTCAGCCCTGAGACATTCGTGGCAGACTTGAAAATGCTCTTTGAGGCCGCCGCGGATGTTTCAAGGCTGAATGCTGAATGCTTCTTCAGTTCGGCTTTTCTTTCTTGCTGGCCTTCAGCATGCGCTCGTCGATGGGCTTTCTTCCACGAAAGCCTTCTTCCAGGCCGTGCCAGAATTGAATGGTATCTTCACCGGCCTTCCAGCATAACAGCACGATTTCGTCGTTGACCACGCAGGGAAAATCGAGCAGGCCGACATCCAGATCTTTGATCTGGACACCGATAGCTTCGACCTCGGCCAGTACGTCCTTGGCCTCCTGCAAGGCCTTGTCGCGCTCCGCTTTGCGCCGGACGATTGCCGGCACGTTGACCAGCAGTCCGCCGCTGAGCAGGATGCGGTGGCGCACGGCCTCCAGCTCTTTTTCGACGGTTTCGATCAAGAGTTTGCCTTGCATGGCGCGATCCAGCAATGACTTGAGTATCGGCAGCAGCGATTTTGCTTCTTCGAGCGTGAATGTCTTCATCTTCGGCATGGACCTTCCTGGACACGTGCCAGGATGCATCCAGGCACTAACAGATTATTAGCACATTCTCCAGCTTCTGGCACATGGCCGCAGGGCTTTTATTGGATTTCCAGCATTCTGGCCAG
>Ga0210403_10001224_pt1 | contig 24852 bp, 26 predicted proteins | sample IncBWC19MmetaG_FD_150863 | JGI IMG/M metagenome (GOLD analysis project Ga0210403, IMG submission 150863) | Forest soil microbial communities from Barre Woods Harvard Forest LTER site, Petersham, Massachusetts, United States - Inc-BW-C-19-M | ecosystem: Environmental > Terrestrial > Soil >... | reverse complement strand
ACGCCATTGAGGATTGGAACGCGAATTCGCAGCACGGATTCGCTGCAAGAGGGGCGGTCGAGCTTTTATACGGAGATTTTGCATATACGGAAAGTATTTGATGCCGCGAATGGAGCGGTGCCAATGATCTTTTTGTTCGATGAGTTGCTGGAAGGCACGAACTCAAAAGACCGGCGGATTGGAGCGGAGGGATTGATCCGGGGGCTGCTGAAGCGGCGGGCGATCGGGATTGTGACAACGCATGATTTGGCGTTGACGGAAATTGCGTCGGCGGTGGGGAATGTTCTGCGGAATATGCATTTCGAGGATCAGGTGGTGGACGAGAAGATGCGGTTTGATTATAAGTTGCGCGAGGGAGTGGTGGAGAAGAGTAATGCGCTGGAATTGATGCGGTTGATTGGGTTGGAGACTTAGGCGACGCTGGTACTCATTCGGCGCGCGGACCAAAGATTCAAAAGCAGGTCCTTCGCTCCGCTCGGGATGGCATCTAAGAAGCTCGGGATGACAACTAAGAAAATGATCTTGTTAAGCGGCAGCGATGCGGCGGATTAAATCTTCCTGCTCGGTTTTGCTCTCGGCGCCGATGGTGAAGGCGTCGAGGAGATTCAGACCCAGCGCGAAATTCAGCGCTTCATCCTGACGGTCGCGCAGAGCTCCCTGACCTAGAATCTTCATGCCGATGATGCCCTTCCCCTTGGCGCGCATTTCCTTGATGACGCTGACGACGGCGTCAGGATCGGAATCCATGAACGTGCCGATGGGATTGATGCGCACCAGATGGACTTCGACCCAAGGAGAATTGGTGGCGGCGCGGAGAGCTTCGATGGAATGGCACGAACAGCCGTGGGCACGGATGATGCCCTTTTCCTTGGCCTCGGAGAGGACGTCCATAACGCCTTTGTAACGCTCGGTCCAGTCAGGCTCTGTCAGGCAGTGCATGAGACAGATGTCGAGGTGATCGGTGCCGAGTTCGCGGCGGAATCGATCGAGATCGGCACGAGCAGATGCGGCGTCGCGTGCCCAAGTTTTTGTGAGAACGGTGACTTTGTCGCGCGGAACATGCTTGAGGGCTTCGGCGACGTGCGGATGGCTGCCGTAGCTATCGGCGGAATCGAAGAAGCGGAGGCCGTGCTCGTAGCCATTCAAAAGAAGCTCGGAGAGGCCCTGGACGCCGAGAGTAGTCTGATGAGAATGATGGCCGGAGCCGACGGTGCCCGTGCCCATGGCGAGGCGACTGGTTTGGATACCGGTCTTCCCCAAAGTGATGTTGTCAGACGCGCTAAACTTGCGCGGAAGGGGCTTGAGGCTTAAAGCGCTGGTGCGCTGCGGGAATACAGAGGAATGCAACCAAGCTGCTCCCGCAGTGCAGGCAGAGCGAAGGAGAAATTCGCGGCGTTTCAAGGGGCCTCCTCAGAAACGTCCTTCCGGCGAAGTTACACCTATTATGGACGGATGGATGCGGGCGTCGGTTATCAATTGTGACGATGTTATTTGAAAGGCGAGTCGCTAGTTAAGAGGCGAGTCGGAGGACTTGAGTTCGCCTGGTGATGGCAGCCGCGCTTCCAGCGACAGATTCGAGCGAATGAGCGATTCGACTTGATTCCAGACTGCGGGATCGCACTCGATTTGAATGTGGGGCTTCATGAAAACGCGGTCCCACCAGGGATATTGGCCGCAACTGAGGGGTTTTGTTTTGTAGTCGGAACGGAAATTCCCAAGGATGCGCGTGCGGGCAGGATCGGCCGCGCGAATCTGAGCTTGGCCGTGGAGCATGCCATCGAGCTGATAAAAATTGACAGCCTGGCCGACATTTGCGGGAATTAAAGCGTCATTCTCGCCCCTCTTCGAGACGCTATCGACCTGGATAGTTAGAACTACCGGGATGCCTTCTTTTTCCAGCTGGCGGGCGAGTTCGACCGTTTCTGAAGCGCCCCAGCTGTGGCCAAAAATAATAATGCGTGCGTTCTGCTTTTCTTCAAGTGAAAGCTTTCCATCGCCGTTGGCATCAAGGAGGCGAAGCACCGCCTGATGGGCATCCTTACCGCGGTGATTCTCAAATGTCTGGACAAAAACGCTCGAAGCAAATTCTTCGCGTAGCCGCTCGACCAGCTGAACTTCGGTATGCACCCGATCATCGTGGCGAACGTAGCCACCTACAAAACCGATGACAATGACCGGTGAAGAGGTAGTGGCAGCTGCAGGTATAGCCGGAGACTTTGAACTCGCCTCTCCAGAGACGAGGACCAAAGAAAAAATCAAGAACAAGACCCGTAACGACGGAAGCATGCGCTGCACCGCGACAGGGAACCTACATCAGTACAGATGAGATAGACAAGACTAAAGTTGCGCAAACTGGAAAGGAAGAAAATGGTACGGGGAGTTGGAAAAGAGTGGGAAAAATGCCTTAGTACTCACAGGACCCGCTCGAAGCCGGGGGTTATTGAATCTGACTGAAAGAGATGGCGGTGGCGCGCGCGCTACTGCAAGGCAGATTATTGTTGGCCGCCGTGGAGGTTGCGCTATTAACCCGGGCCGCCTCCAAGAGGGCCCAATCGCTCTTGAATTCCGGCATGATTTCACGGCTATGCTTGGGGCTCTTTAGATAATGGTCGGCACGTGCAAGGGTCAGCGCATAGGCCCACTGGGAATCGCTGCCAGAAGCAAAAATATTGCTCGCGCTTAGGCCGATCCTCGAGGGCTTACCTCCTTGCGAGAGATCCAACCAAAGGCTCCCATTGGCGCCTACAGAGAGCGTGCCAGTCCGATCCAGGTATTTGTATAGACGGCCGAGAAACTCGTAGTTCGGAATGATTTCGCGGCTAATGGCGTCGTTCGTGAGGGATCCAAAAGCCTCGCGATATTGTTTCCATTCCTTCGCGGTACCCACGAGTTGCGCGCTTTCCTGATTAACCACGGCTTCAAGTTGTTCTTTACGTGTCACGTCATTCTCTGCCTTCGCCTCGCGGATTTCCTGCTTGATGTCCGCCGATTCGGCGTTGGGATGCTGCTCCAATTCATGCTCGGGGTTGAAGCGCCCCGTAAGCAGGTAGGTGGCGGCCATAAAGGGCAGTTCGTGGTCGGCAAAAAGAATCATGGGCACGAGAAGTTTTTTGGAGTGGTACAACTGCTCGGTTCCGTTGCGGCACTCGGTGCTGCGCTTGATGGTGCCGGGCAATTGCGCGAAATGCAACACACGAAGGTGCGCTTCCGGATGGCGTTCGGCAAAATGGGTAAAGGAACGGGCAATAGCTTTCGGAGTAATCAGGCCGAAGTCGTTCAAATAGTCGGCCCTGGCGGCGTGGGGATAGTAGGTGTTGATGACGCGGCGGGAGAACGTAGCGCAATTCTTCGTAACGCCGTTAAAGTGGTTCTGATTGGGAAGAGAATTGAATTCCGCTATGAGCGCTCGGTCCTGCTCGACAGAGGTCTCCACAACAAAAATATAGATGCTGCGCTCAAGCGTGGCGCCGACCATTTCGCGCCACTCGGCTCTGCCGCTCGTGCGGCAAGTCGGGCTGTCACAATAGCCCACGAGAAATTTTGTGCGGTATCTTTCCTCGAGGGTGTGCTTGATTTTTTGCGAGCCGAAAAGGGGCCGGTTTTGCGGATCTTCAACGCCGTATAAATAAATAGATAGGGGAACGATATTCCACTCGAACGGCTGGTCCTCGCCAAGAGTGGTGTAGTTGCTCATGACCGAGCCTTGCTCGTCAGGACGGCACAGACGGAGCTTGACGGGCGATTCCGCGCAGATCCGCGAGAAATAGACGGCGCTATGGCCGGACCCCGTAATTCTGGCGAGGCTGGTATCCAGGGACTCGTTTAGAAGGACGCCAACGTCCGCATAGGCGGGACAAGCGACCAAGCAGACGAAAAAGAGTACTAGGACCGTGCCTAGCCGGACAAAGATCCCCACCCCGTCAGCCAAGAGTCTGGCCGATGCGACGGAAGAGCGGATTGTGGTTAGCTTGGCCACCGTGATCGGTCTCCTTTCTGCCGAAGGCTCAAGCTACAAGTTTAGCCTACCGGGGAGGAATCAGTGGGTTGGTGTAGGGGCCGGGCTAATAGTGCTTTAGGCAAATAAGAGCCCGCACTAAAGGACAGGTGCTTTTTCCATAAACCATTGAAACAAAACGACCTATCGTAAGTTACGACGCCCAGCGTGCGGTGCAGGGTTACTTTAAAGTTTGCTGGCGCTGGCCCTGGCGGGGAACGATCCGCCGGCTAGCGCGGCACGAAAAGCCTTTGCAGTACCCTTAAGTACTAACCCAAATTGGGAGCGAATGTTTTGGCCTGGAATGGCTCTGGCGGAGAGAACTTTAGGAGGTTTTGGGCGTGGGATGAAGGGCTGTTAAGAACCGGTCCTCCCAGCAAACCAAGACCGCTAGGAGCCGGGCATTTCTACTTTGCGCCGTCCGGGCACTGTCGTTTTGCAGCGCGGACGAAAGGCATGCTTTGCTGGAGATAGGTCGTCTGTTAGAATGAAAGGCTCAGTATTGCAACTTCTAGAGCAAATTTCCGGCTGCTATAGTCAGCCTAAGTAGGAAAAACAATGGCACTGAAGTGTGAACTTTGCGGCAAAGGGCCGCACTTTGGCAACGTGATCAGTCACGCGAATAATACAAGGCGTAGACGGTGGAATCCGAACCTGAAGCGCGTACATGCGTTGGTGGACGGCGCGAGAAAGCATGTTCGAGTTTGCACGGCCTGCATCCGCGCGGGCCGCGTCAAGAAAGCGGCCTGAACATCACACCTTGAACCCCTCGCAAGCCAAAATTAGCGTGGCTGTGCGCTCGCACATCCCCAGGAAAGGGATGGCGCGCACGGCGATGCTTTTGCCCGTCGCGGCTATTGCGCTAGCCATGGGCACGGGCTGCAAACAGAAGTCCCAGCCATCGCCGGATGTGTGGGCGGTGGTGAATGGGCAAGAGATCAAACGCGATGACGTGGATAAATACTACCGGACGCGGGTGAATCCGGAGGGGCAAGAGCCTTCACAGGAAGAGGCGCTGTCGCTGAAGCTGAATGTTCTGGATGAGCTAATCAACAACGAGATTCTGCTGGAGCGGGCAAAGAAGCTGAACCTGGAAGCAAGCGACGGTGAAGTCGAAGACAAATTCACCGAGATGAAGAGCCCCTATACCGAAGACGAGTTCCAGAGACAGTTGAAGGATCGCGGCGTCTCGGTGGATGATTTGAAGCGCGACCTGCGGAGGCAGCTCTCCATCACGAAACTGCTGAACCGCGAAGTGGTGGCGAAAATATCGATCACCGACCAAGACGTCACCGACACGTATAACGCGAATAAGGGTCAATTCAACGTCGTGGAGCCTCGCTACCGGATATCCGAGATCGTTGTGACGCCGCGCAAGGAACCGCAGATTCGCAACCTCAAGAATGACGACGCGACGAACGAGGTTGAAGCAGAGCGCAAAGTAAAAATGCTTGAGGACAAGCTAAACAGCGGCGCAGACTTCGCACAACTGGCGATGGACTATTCCGAGGACATGAACTCTTCGGCCATGGGTGGCGACCTGGGGTACGTGCCGGAATCGGCGCTGAACCAGTCTGATGCGACTCTAAAGAGGATTGTGATGGGAATGAAGCCGGGGCAGGTGAGCCCGCCGCTTCCGATTCAGTCCAAAGAAGGCCCGCGCATCGTCATTTTGAAGCTTATCTCGCGCGAGTCGCCCGGGCAACGGAACATTAATGACCCGCAAGTCCAGCAAACGATTCGCGATACCTTGCGCAACCATAAAGAACAGTTGCTGCGCGCCGCGTACCTGACAATTGCGCGGGATGACGCGCGTGTGACGAACTATCTCGCACAACAAGTGATCGAAGCTGCGGGCAAGTTGCCGGATGCCGCGAAGACGGATTTCCCCGCAAAGTCATCTGGGCATTAATTCTCTAACGAAAGAGCTACGCTGTATTTTTTCCGCGTCATCCGACCATCGTGCGGCGCAGCGCCTCGCGCTCCATTCCCTCCGGAGTTTCCCCCTTATTTACGTACGTATAGCCAAGCCCTACTGCCGCTCGCGGCATCCCCAACAAATTCGAAAGGTCGAGATGACGCGCTACCTCGACGACATAGGCGAGCCGAATCTTAAGGTAAAGACTGAGCAGTCCCAGTATTCCATGAGATTTTCTCAATAGACTGAAGACCTGCTCCTTTGCTTCCGGCTTTTGAAAAACGCGAGCGAGGACTTGGGCTGTTTCCTTCAGTTCTGGAAACTCGTCGCCATCTTCAAACGATTTTCGCGAGGAAGCATAACGCGTGGAGAGACTTCCGTTCTCATACAGAGCCAGCCAGAGAACATCATCGTCGGCGTTGCAACTCGCTAGAGCCGTGCAGGAGAGGCGCGTGGAGAGAGTTAAAGCGAGAGATTCGAGAATCCCCAGGTCAAATTCATCAGTCTGCTGATCATAGACGACGATCCAGCCTGCGGTCTCGGGCGTGACGTAGGCGCGCCGGCCAAGTTCCTCGAGCACAGCGACAACGTCCGATTGCTGCGCGCCTTTCACCGAGACGTTGGTATACCAATTCCCCATGGCGGCTCAGGAAACGATGCAGAGCACTTCACCGGCGTTGACGGGCTGGCCCTCTTTGACGTGAAGCCGCTCGACGATGCCCCCCTTTGGCGAACGAATTTCGTTCTGCATTTTCATTGCTTCCACAACGAGCAACCCCTGACCAGCTTCGACTTTTTCTCCCGCTTGGACGAGAATGCGGACGACTTTGCCGGGCATGGGAGCGATAACTTGCTGCCGGCCTTCGGCTTCGAGTGCGCCATGACGCCGCCCGCGCCATGCGCGGGGATCGACAACCTCGGCGGTAAACTCCTGCAAGCCAGTCTGGAGCTTGAGCACGTCGTCCGGCGAATGAGTGATGCGGACTTCAAACGATTGACCCTCGAGAAGCAGGGAGAGCGTATTGGGGTCGATTTCGACGGCATCGGCATCGACATGTTGACCATCGAGCGAGACTTTCCAGCGGTCCGCGTCGCGTTCGAGCTCAACGCTGCGCAGCGTATTTCCGGATGGGCCAGTAAGATGGATTTCAAATTTCATGGCAGGCGATCCAATTGCTGGCGACGGCCTTCCTGCTTCCAACGGGAAGATTGCGAAGACTCCTGATTTGAAGAGGACGGACCAGATGGCTTGTCTAAGTGCTTTGCCTGCCAGAGGGCGGCTGCGATGGTTGCGGCATCAGCGGCGCGGTCCGAGTTTGCGCTTTCGTTAGTCGAAGACGTAACGGAAGGCGAACGCTGAAGCAATTCGTCGAGCCACTTGGTGTGGATTTCTCCGCGAAGAAAATCGGGCTCAGCGAGGATGCGGCGGAAAAGGCCGGCGTTGGTCTTGATACCCGTGACGGTGTACTCCTCGAGAGCACGGCGGAGGCGAGCGATGGTTTCTTCGCGGCTGTTGCCCCAGGCGATCAACTTGCTCAGGAGAGGATCGTAGTCCATCGGAACGGTCCAGCCTTCGTAAACACCCTCATCGAGGCGGATGCCAGGGCCGCTCGGCGCATGTTGCGAGAGAATTATTCCCGGCGAAGGGAAAAAATTATTGTCCGGATCTTCGGCGTAGAGGCGCACCTCCATGGCGTGGCCGCGCGGCGTGATGGTCTCCCAGGCAAAGGGGAGGCGATGGCCGGCGGCGATGGCGATCTGCAGCTTGACCAAATCGAGCCCCGTGACTTGCTCCGTGACGGGATGCTCGACTTGAAGACGCGTGTTCACTTCTAGAAAATAAAAATTGAGATGGGCATCGACGAGGAACTCCACGGTGCCGGCGTTGACGTATCGACCAGCCCTCGCAAGACGGACGGCAGCATCGCCCATTTTCTTGCGCAGCTCCGGCGTAATGACGAGCGAAGGAGCTTCCTCAATCACTTTTTGGTGGCGCCGCTGGACCGAACATTCCCGTTCGCCGAGAGAGACGACGCGGCCGTGGGCATCAGCCAGGATTTGAATTTCTATGTGGCGCGGCTTTTCGAGATATTTTTCGACATAAAGGCGCGCATCTCCGAACGCATTTAGCGCTTCGGAAGAAGCATCCCGCCATGCAGGCGTAAACTCGGCGTCGCGCGTGACGACGCGCATGCCTTTGCCACCGCCTCCGGCAACCGCCTTCAACAAAACGGGATAACCCATGTTTTGGGAGAGGGCCTGAGCGTCATCCGGATTCTCAATGGGATCGTTTGCGCCAGGAACGGTTGGCACATCGGAGCGCCGCGCGAGCTGGCGGCCTGCCGTTTTTGAGCCAAGGGCCTCCATGGCTTCCGCGCTTGGGCCGATAAAGGTGATTCCCGCCTCTGAACAAGCACGCGGCAGCGCTGCATTTTCCGCGAGGAAGCCGTAACCGGGATGAATGGCATCGCATCCGGAGCGGCGCGCGACCTCAATTATTTTGTCGATGCAAAGATAACTTTCGCGTGAGGGTGCTGGGCCAATGGGGTAGGCCTCGTCTGCGAGACGAACGTGAAGCGATTTGCGGTCAACTTCGCTGAAAACCGCCACGCAGCGAATGCCCAACTCGCGGCAGGCGCGCAGGATGCGCACGGCGATTTCGCCGCGATTAGCAATCAGGATTTTTCGAAACATGGACCTTTCGTGTTGCTCCGAAATTTTAGCACGAGGGATATCGCCGCCAACCACCTAGCACGCCCGCAGTGTCTAATCGCTTGAGTTGCAGTGAAGGCGGAGAAAGCTGACTACCTGAGGGTGACTTTCACCTCGAATTAAGCAAGGACCTGGGCCAGGATCAAAGAGGAATGTTGCCGTGTTTTTTACGAGGGTTGGTGTCGCGCTTGTTTTCCAGTGCGCGAAGAGCGTTGATGATGCGGGGGCGCGTTTCGGAAGGTTCGATGATGGCATCGATGTACCCCTTCTCGGCTGCGACGAACGGGTTCGCGAAGCGGTCACGAAACTCGGTGATTTTTTCCTGGCGCAGGCGTTCGCGGTCGGCCTCGGGAGCCTTGTCCAGTTCGCGTTTGTAGACAATGTTTACAGCACCTTCTGGGCCCATCACGGCGATTTCCGCGGAAGGCCAGGCGAAGTTGGCGTCGGTGCGGATGTGCTTGCTGGCCATAACGCAATACGCGCCGCCGTACGCCTTGCGCGTGATGACAGTGATTTTGGGAACCGTTGCCTCCGCGAAGGCGAAAAGCAATTTCGCGCCATGTTTAATGATGCCGCCAAACTCCTGCTGCGTGCCGGGCAGAAACCCGGGAACGTCTTCGAAGGTGATGAGCGGAATATTGAAGGCGTCGCAGAAGCGGACAAAGCGAGCGCCTTTGAGCGAGGCGTTGATATCAAGAACACCGGCAAGGAACGTAGGTTGATTAGCGACAATGCCGACAGGGCGGCCGTCGAGGCGCGCAAAACCTACAACAATATTTCTTGCGAAGTGCTCGTGGGCTTCGAATAAGTAGCCATCATCAACAATGGCGTGGATGGCGTCTTTGATGTCATAGGGCTTTTGAGGCTCGTCCGGAACAAGCGAGTTCAAGGATTCTTCGCGGCGGTCTGGTGAATCCGCGGACTGGCGTCGCGGAGGATCGTCAACATTGTTAGACGGTAGGAAACTCATCAGCTCGCGAATCATGGCGAGGCAATCGGCGTCGTCCGCGCAAACAAAGTGCGCCACGCCACTCTTTTCGTTGTGAGTCATGGCGCCGCCGAGCTCTTGCTTGCTGACTTCCTCGTGCGTGACGGTTTTGATGACGTCGGGCCCGGTGACGAACATGTAGGAAGTCTCGCGCGTCATAAAAATAAAATCGGTGATCGCGGGCGAGTAAACCGCGCCGCCCGCGCACGGCCCCATGATTGCGCTGATCTGTGGAATCACCCCGCTGGCGAGCGTGTTGCGCAAAAAAATATCCGCATAACCAGCAAGCGAAGCGACTCCTTCCTGGATGCGGGCGCCGCCAGAGTCGTTCAGGCCGATAACAGGAGCGCCGGCGCGCATGGCGAGGTCCATGATCTTGCAGATTTTCCGCGCGTTAGCCTCGGAGAGCGAACCGCCGAATACAGTGAAGTCCTGTGCGAAAACGTAGACGAGGCGGCCATCGATGCGCCCAAAACCGGTGACGAAACCATCGCCGGCAGGGCGCTGCTCCTGCATTCCAAAATCCACGCAGCCGTGACGGACGAATTTGTCGAGTTCTTCGAAGGTGCCTTCATCGAGTAGCAGATTTATTCGTTCGCGCGCCGCCAGCTTGCCGGCCTTGTGTTCGCGTTCGCGGCGTTCTGCGCCACCGCCAGCTTCTGCTTCCGCGGACTGGCGGCGAAGCTCTTCCATGCGTCCGTGGTGCTTCTCTTTTGCGCTCGCGGCGGCGTTTTTCTCAGACAAGTTTTCCTCCGGGAGCAGCGGGCTCATTTTTAGAAAAGATGCGAACGGCCAGATGCGTGGCAAGCCAAACTGTGCCAAGAAGCAGGACAACGCCAAGAACCAGTTCCGCGCAGATCGCAACGGCTCTCTGGAAGGGTGACTCGCGAGACGTGACGTAATCCGTGGCTTGCACCAGAATGAACATCGCGCCAAGAGTCATGGCAACGATGAGAACGGTAGTCAAGATTGATGCAATGACCATCTTCATAAGATTGGCGCGGCGCACCTAAACCGCAGAAGGAAGGATAGCTCAATTGGGCAAAAAGCAGAATGCGCAGCGGGGCGGAAACGAGAGCTGGAAACATCAGTGTAAACGCTTATAAGCTTCTGGCAAGGACGTCGAAGTCCAGCGCGACCGCTTCGAAGCTCAGCGTAAACCAGACCAATCGTCGGCAACAAGTATCGAGTCGCTCGGATTCGAGGGATCATACTTCACGCTAGCAGGCTGGCCGGCAACGAGCCGTTCGAAACGAATCTGCCCTTCGAGTCCGGTAATATCCTGCGCCGTGTGATAAGTGACGCCAGAAATCGCGTAACTGTAGGTGACGAGGTGCCTGGGCCTCAAATCGACGATAGGACGGGCACGAGAACCGAAGAGTTTTCTTTGAGCTTCGTGCGGCTCGGGAGGATGTTCGGCGAGCTCGACGACTTGCCCTTCCGCGATGCGCCCGATCTGATTCAAGTGGAGGCGCCGCCTGCGCTCAACATCCTCGGGCTCTTCCGCCGGGTGAAAGAACGCGTAGGCGATCATCATGATCGCTGCAATGGCAGCACCGGCCATGGCGAGAACCACTTTCCAATCCGCGAACAGAGCTTTCAACTAAAAATCTCCATAGCTGCAATGAATTGTGGAGTGATGTGCGCCCGCGCAGCGGCACACCGAAGTTGAGGACACGCAAGAAATAGGCCGCCCTCCAGGATCGCCCCACAGTTGAGTATTTTACCGAAACAGCGGCTGGGTAGTGAAACTACCTGTGCGGGGCTTGCACTGGATTGCGCAACACGCCAACACCGCTCACGCTGACCTCGACGGTATCTCCGGCGACAAGGGGGCCGACGCCAGCGGGCGTGCCGGTGGCAATCAAATCGCCGGGGAAAAGAGTCATCACACGGGAGATCCAGCGGACAAGAAACGCGACCGGATATGCCATAAGCGAAGTGCTTCCGGATTGGCGTAGCGCACCATTGACATGCGTCTCCACCAAGACATCTGTCGGATTGAGCTGCGTCTCGATGTGCGGGCCAACGGGACAAAACGTATCAAAACCTTTGGCGCGTGTGAACTGCACGTCGCTCTTTTGCAGATCGCGCGCCGTGACGTCGTTGAGGCAACTGTAGCCGAGGAGATAGGAGAGCGCGTCGTCGGAGTCTTTCAAATGCGCACAGCGCCGCCCAATGATAAGCGCAAGCTCACCTTCATGTTCCACGCGCTGGGATTGTGGCGTAAGAACGATTGCCTCGCCTGGACCAATAATCGCTGAAGGAGGCTTAAGAAAGATAAGCGGCTCCTTGGGCACTTCATTGCCAAGTTCTGCGGCGTGCGCCGCGTAATTGCGCCCGACGCAAACGATTTTTCCAGGATCGACAGGAGCCAACAATCGGACGACCGCAACCGGCCATGTGCGCGAACCGTGCGACCATGAACTCCACGGAGGTCCGGAAATGTCGCGGATGTGATCGCCCTCATGCACGCCATAAAACGCAGAGGGTGGCGGCTGAGCAGATGAACCAGTTGGAACGAACCGGCAGAATTTCATTCGGGATCAGCTCGGATGATGATTCGGATGAGATACGTGCGACGCGCGAGCGCGCCGGATGATAGTCCATATCCAAGAAAGAGAAACCACTAGCATGTAGAGCACAGCGCCGAGCATAAAGATCTGAACGGCGCTGAAGCGCTCCGCTAGGCCTCTGAAATCCATGCACAGAACACGATAGGCCATGCTGAAAAGGCCCCATGCGACAAGGCTCGAAGCCAGCAAATTGCCCGGCATCCGCCAAAACCGTAGAATCGGAATCAATGCGACTAGACCAAGAAGAGCCACCGCAGCCAGATTGCGCGCGAGTGCAAACCGGTCAAGGGACGGGACATGATTCGCGACGATCACCCATCCGCTGAACACAATCGAGAGAATGATCCCGACGTAGACACCCGTGCGAACCGATGCATTTCGCAAAACGTGGAACGACTCGTACGCGGGCAAGTGTGCACGAACGGTCATCAAGCGATGCGCTCCCAAGATAGATGCGAAATAAAACCCGGGCCTACGGAGAAGGTTTCGCGACATCTACGGCGACGGCCGCGCTAGCTTCACTTTCATTGCCAGCACGGTCGACGGCAGTCACGGAGTACCAGTAGTGGTGGCCGGGCTCTACAGACGTATCACGATACGCCGGTGCAAGCAACAACTCGGGCGTGGTAAGCACGCCGCGCGTGTCCTGTTGCTCACTTCGATAGACGCGGTAGCCGGCTAGGTCGGTTTCAAGATTTATGGACCACGAGAGGTCTACCAGGACGGAACCGGGCGTAGCGCCGGGGAGCACAGCGGCCACCAGATTTTGTGGAGCGGCGGGAGGAAAAGTATCGCGGGGGGAAACGATCGCGGGGACGGAATCCGAGGACTCCAGTGCGTTGCCATCCACTAGCACGACGCTTCTGACGATATAGGCGTATGTCTTGCCGAAGTCGAAAAGAGTGTCGCGGTAAGTGGTTTCGTCCGACGGCGCTAGCAAAGTGAGCGGCGACTTCCATTTGGCTTTCGAGAGGTCGGCTGCGGCCGCTTCCGCCGAGGCAGCGTCGAGTTCGCCACGATAAATTCGATAGCCGGAAAATGCGGTGAGCGGATCGCTGCCGGACGTACGCGTGGGAGCCATCCAGCTCAACTCAATCGCGGGCTCGGTGACGCGCGCCTCCAGCTTCGCGATTGGCTCGGGCACGGGATAAACGCGGACAGAAACGGCGTTGGAATCTCCCGAAGCGCGCTTTTTGGAAGCTCGCGTCCGGATGACGTAGACGAGCGTTCCGCCGGGGTGCGCGCGGGTATCCGCTGGCGCCACGGGGTCGATGAATTTCACGTGCCCTTCCGCGATGTAATTCTCCACAAGCGAACCCGGGACCGTGTAAACGACGCGCAATGACTTTGCGTCGGGCGAGCCGTCGGGCTTTGGAGTGCCCCGGACAACTTCGACCGCAGGCGGCGATGCCAGGCGATCGCCGGTGATGGTCCTCGTGGGCAATGTGAAAATGAGTTGCACGCCATCGCCGGCTTGACGCGCGGTAAGATCGGTCACCGCGACGGGAACCGGCGGAGTAGGCGGAGTAGGCGCGCCGGGCGCACCACAGCCGGCAGCGAAGAGAAATGCGAGTCCTGAAACTCGAAAAGTGAAACTCGCAAAGCGGGCATGCTCCTTGTCGCGCGATACGGCGTTCCGCAAGTTTCGAATTTCCATTTTCGATTTTCGGAGTTTACAGGATATAGCGGCTCAAATCCTGGTTCTTGACGATATCCGCAAGCTGTTTGGTCACGTAGGCGGCATCAACCTTCACATTCTTTTTCTTCAGGTCTGGCGCTTCAAAGGAAAGTTCATCTAGAACTTTTTCTAGGATGGTATGTAGGCGCCGCGCACCAATGTTTTCGGTAGACTCGTTTACGCTGGTGGCAAACCGTGCGATGGCCGCGACGGCGTCCTCGGTAATGTTCAGCTTCACGCCTTCTGTCTCCAAGAGAGCCACGTACTGCTTGATGAGAGCATTCTTCGGTTCCGTGAGAATGCGTATGAAATCTTCTTCTTTTAACGATTGCAGTTCCACGCGAATCGGGAGGCGGCCTTGAAGCTCGGGGATGAGGTCCGACGGTTTTGTAACGTGGAAAGCGCCCGCGGCGATGAACAAAATGTGATCGGTGCGAATCATCCCGTAGCGCGTGTTGACTGTGGTGCCCTCAATGATCGGCAGAATGTCCCGCTGAACGCCTTCGCGCGAAACATCCGGTCCGTGGCCGGATTCGCGCCCGGCGACTTTGTCGATTTCGTCGATGAAGATGATGCCCATCTGCTCGGCGCGCTCGACGGCAATACGCGTCACCTGGTCCATGTCCAGCAGCTTGTTTTCTTCCTCTTGAATCAGGTATTCGAAAGCGTCGGCGACGGACATCTTGCGCTTTTTTTTCTGCTGGCCAAAAAGGCCGGAGAGGTTGGAGAACATGTCCTTCATATTCACGTCCATGTCCTCGACGCCTTGGTTCGAAATGATTTCAAACGAAGGCATGGAACGCTCGCGGACTTCAAGGTCGACCATGCGCTGATCGAGCTTGCCTTCCCGAAGCTGGGCGCGGAGCTTTTCTCGTGTGCGCTGCGTTTGCTCGCGCTGCGCCGCAGCTTCCGCTTCCGTCGTGCCAGGCGCGGGCGGCGGTGATGGCGGAAGCAAAAGGTCCAGAACGCGTTCTTCCGCGGCCTGTTCAGCGCGGTCGGCGACTTCATCCAGCTTTTCTTCGCGAACCATGTCGATGGAAGTCTCGACGAGATCGCGAACCATAGATTCCACATCGCGGCCCACATAGCCAACTTCGGTGTATTTCGAGGCTTCCACTTTGACGAAGGGACACCCGGCCAGACGCGCGAGGCGGCGTGCAATCTCTGTCTTGCCGACGCCCGTTGGGCCAATCATCAAAATATTCTTGGGAAGCACATCCTCGGCGATCTCCGGCGGAAGTTTTTGGCGGCGGACGCGATTGCGCAAGGCTACAGCGACAGCGCGCTTGGCCGCGTTTTGCCCGACGATGTATTTATCGAGCTCCACGACAATTTCGCGCGGAGTCATGTCGTCGAGCGCCGGGAGAAGCTGCTCTTCTTCTACGGGCGCGGCGCCGTTGCCGCCCGGCATGAAAACAACTTCTTTATCGGTCTTGCTGCTCATGAAATGTCCAATCTCTTTTTCTACAGACTTCTTGTGTGCGATCCACTGTTGCGCAATTCGTTGGATGCGCGAAACCGGTCCCGCGTATTATCGCGCGACCCCTAGAGTTCTTCGACGGTAAAGTTCGCATTGGTATAAATGCAAATCTCGCTCGCGATGCGCATTGCTTCCATGGCCAGATCTTTCGCGCCGAGCTTCGAATGTTTGATCAAGGCGCGCGCCGCGGCCAAAGCATACGTCCCGCCGGAGCCGATGGCACACAAACCATCATCCGGCTCAATCACATCGCCATTACCGGAAAGCAGAAATGTGGCTTTCGAATCGGCGACAATAAGCAGCGCCTCGAGATGCCGCAGCGCGCGATCCTTGCGCCACTCCTTGGCCAGCTCGACGGCGCCTTTCTGCAAATTGCCGGAGTGTTCCTGGAGTTTGCCTTCAAATCGCTCGAACAGCGAAATGGCATCGGCGGTAGACCCGGCAAAACCGGCGATAACTTTATCGTTGTAGAGCCGCCGGGTCTTCCGCGCCGTATGCTTCATCACATGGTCGCCCATGGTCACCTGGCCATCGGCAATCAACACGGCCTTATTGTCTTTGCGCACGCACAAAACCGTAGTGCCGTGCATCGGCGCGCTTCCCTGGCTGTTACGCATCCAACCATTATACAGCGGGGATTACTTCAAGGCACGTCCGGCCGTCAAACGCGGAGAAGTTGATCGCAATAAACTTCCGCTCACTCAACCGGAGAGGAATTCAATTGGGAGGCGGCGGTGGCGGCGCCGTCGAGTCGCTGGCCGGCGGCTTTTGTAAATCCGCGAGATGGTCCTGCAACGTTTTCAGTTCGTTCCGCGCCCGATCCAACTCGGCCGCAACAATTTCAATCTCTTTTTGCTTCGCTTTCTTTTGCTCATCCGGCGTGTTCGCCATTTCTGCATTTAAACTGGCAAGCGAAGCCTGATCATCAGTAATATCTTGTTCTTTGTTTTTGATCAGCAGTTGGGTCTCTTCAATGGAGGTTGGAAGCTTAATCTCACTTGTAGCTGCCCCGGTGGCCTTCGGCTTAGTAGTCGGTTTGGCGGCAGCTTCGCCTTCCGCAGCTTTTTTCGCTTCCTGCTCCACCTGGTAATTGTCAGCAGGAGTTCGCAGCAAAACCACGTCATCGTTCGTCCAGACTTTGCGCTTCTTGGGCGCATTTGGGTCGGAGGGGGATGGTTCTTGCGAAGCAGGTTGCGAACTTTGCACGGGCGTTGGAGGAGGCGGTGGCGGTGGCTGTTGTGATTGCTGCTGCTCTTGCAGCGACGCGGCAGATACAACGAACCTGCTTGGTGCCAAGAGCAACAAGGCCCCAAGGGTTAGTAATGCCATTCCGAGTCTTCGGCAAAGCGTAAGTCGGCTCATTCTTGTTCCTGCACCTATTGTCGAATCTCGTGGAAGGAAAGAACTTTGTAACTAAAGGGCGCCTGTACGTAGTTGATCCAACAGCTACTATACGAGATTCCATCGCTGCCCGCCCCAGAGGTGAAGTCGAAGGAAGACGGCCCGGTATTATTTCCCGAGCCTCCTACGGTGTTGGCCACGAGCATAGCTCCATAGAATCTGCCGGCGCCCCCTTGGTGAGAATAGATAACGCCCTGCCCGATCACCAGGACGATCCCATCCCAACTGGCATCGGGGTCGTACGTAAACGTACCCGTGACAAGGAGAATTCCAAACCCCGTGTTGTGCCACCCGTTAAATGTCAGGTCGCCGTTAACCACGATGGTCATTGGATTCGTTACGGACATCCCCGCCGGCATGTCGCTTTGCGTCGCTGGCCCGTTGATCACCACATCCGCATTCTGGGTGATCGTCTGCACAAGATAGTTAAGCCCGCTCACGCTTTGCAGGTTTGCTGCCAAGCCTCCGGCGCCTCCAACGTAGTTTACGTTCGGTGTTGTGCCTCCAAAGCCTGTGTAATGGGGCCTGTTGGCGGCGAGAATCGCGCTCAAGATATTCGTTTGGCTTGCATCTGAGTTATTGGTGTACCCGACTCCCTCAACGCGGCTCGCTCCGGGAGTGCATCCGTTGGGCAATGAATTGAGGGGGTCATTTTGGTCGATTCCGCTTACCTGGAAACTCCCTGAGCTCGGCACTGAAAAGGTCACGTTGTTGCCATCCACGGTCAGCGCCGAGGGAAAACTCAAATTAAATGACATGGGAGCCACGAGGTACTGCAAGATTTTCTGGCTGCCGCCGGGCAACTCGGCCAGCGCGGTGACTTCCAGCGCTTGCACAGCTGTCGACGTCGATCCCACAACCAGGCTAGGCCACGGGTTCCCAGAGTGGTCGAGATGAAATGGATCGTAATAAATCGGTGTGCTGTTGTTATAGGACCCGCTGGCGTTCACCTGCAAAAAGAGAGACTGCTCGGTCGCGGCATTGATGCGGACCCACTTGAACATCGGCCCCGGTATGCCCTGAATATTGTTGTCCCAGATGGAATGGACGGATTGCCAGGACGCACTTGAGGCGGCCGTCCCAAATTCAGTCTGGTACTCGTTGTCGTAATAAGAGTTGCTTGAGTCCCAGGGGGCGATGTTGTCGCCAGTCGCTCGATTTATGACGTAGACCGTCTGGCCCAGTGGGAGCGTCGTGGGAATGACGGAATTGCCAAAATACTGAGGATTCTTCGGGAGCAAACGGCCGCGGGCTTCCTCAAGGCCAGCCATGGCCGCATAGTAGACAGTCGAGGACGTCCGGTAATTGGCGCCGAGCGCCGTTTCTGTCCCGGACGAAACAAGCAAAGCGATCGCCACGACGCTAATCAATAGCAGGACGAAGATTGCGATCAGGAGTGCGATCCCATCTTCGGAACTGCGGCGCGTTTTGCGATCCATCTTCATCCTTGCTCTTTGCCTTCGCTGCATCGGCCCTTATTGAGTCTGGTTGAGGCTGTGGCCCCGTCCATGCAATTCGATAAGCCGAACCTGGCCCGTCTGCGCATCCTTAGTTGGTGCCATGACGATCAGGGTAATCTCCACATCCGTGATGTTGAGCGGTGAATTGTACGATCCCGCCGAAGCGCACTGCTGAGTTCCGAATGGTGTGTAACAAAAGTAGTTGAAAACCGGCACGGGATTCCCGCCGGGAAACATGTTTGGGTAGACTGCCTGGAAAGCCGCAATTTGCGCCGACGATACATTGTTCATCACATTCTGAACGTAGGGAACGAAGGAGGGCGCTGTGGTCGTCTCCGGGTCCGCGGAGACAACCTTATAAGTCTGGCTACGGGATAAGATGTTCCCCTGCAGCCGGTAGCGAGTCCATTCGACGCCATCAGTGTGCCAATAGTCGACATCCCTTTCGACGATCAAGTCAAAATCTCCGGGTGTGGTGCACGTCCCGCCGCCGCCCGTTCCGATTAGGCATGGCGAACTGGAGAGATAGCCGGGGTCCCAGGCGACCGGGGTGATTGCATATAGATTCTTCGCCGGGACATTGGGATTGAACGAAAACAGGTTTTGCGAGGGATAAGCCGAGCCATTCACGTCTCGAACCATTTCATCCAAACCAAAACGCGCCTCTTGAAAGGAATTCAACACCTGGGATTCCGTCTGATAGCGTTGCTGCGCTAGGGAGAGAAGCGCGAAAGCGGCGCTACAAAGCAAGATAAATATCACCGCAGCGATCATCATCTCGATGAGCGAGAAGCCCCGTTCACCCCGGTTATGATGAGCGCGTTTCATTTCGAAAGTATCGTGTCAAGCGTGACCGGCCTGTAAATTCCGTTGCCACCTTTTTTCCTTGTGCCCAGGATGAACCGCTTGGAGGTGACCATGCCGCCCGAGTTTTTCGTAGTGATCACAGCCCACCGGACGTCGTAAACCAAGCCAAATGGATCATTCGGATCCTGATAGATGAAGCTGTAGTTCGCCACCCCAGTCGTCGGGCTAAAGTCGATTACAACCTGGTTGTAATACACAACGACGGGATTGCCGACGACCGTGTTTGATGGCTGTGTCGGGTCTCCGAGATAGCAAGTGAAGGTTTGCGCGTCGATAGTTTCGGTGAAGGCCGGAGGACTAATCGACATATTGAGCGGCTGGCTCAGGAATTGGTCCATCTGGCGTTGCGCGAACACCAGAGCCGAAGAGTCGTTACGATTCGCTGAGTTGGAACCAATAGAAGCAGGCACCAATTGCGCGACTGCCACAATGCCCACTAACATAATGACAATGGCGATGAGAACTTCCGTAAGGGTGAATCCGCGCTGATTCCCCCAATCCTTCCCACACCTCTTTCGATCATGAGGATTCTTCATCGCTTTATCCTGCAAGATACATCAACTGACTCGCTGCCAGTTTCCGGCGGATGACGAAGTCCACACCTGCACGGCTCCGGAAGGCATCGTAATGATTGCTCGGTAACCGGAGTTTGGGTCGTTGGGGTTGCCGATGTAGAGCGCGTAAACCGCTGCAGCATCTATGACCCCACGCTGGTCGTACGTAACGCTATTGTTGGATCCAGACAGTACCACCCAGGAGTACGTCGAAAAGCCAGGCCCCAACGTAGCCGTGATCGGGGACGGATCGGGGACCGAGCCTGCAGGCAAAAGCGTAAAGCTTCCGCCAATGAACATTTGCGGCTCCGCACCGTCGGGTACTCCGTTGCCATTTGAATCCACCCAAACCAACCAATTGGCGCCGCTCTGCGCGATCTGGCAGCTCACCTTCGTGTTCTGCCGAATGGCATCGAATTTCGCAAACTTGAGCATCCCCGCCAACTGCGAAGCACTGGAATTAAGCTGATAGGCTTGCAACGAGCGCACCACTACAGGAATGGCTAGAGTTGTAATTATAAGGAGCACGGCCAAAGACAGCACCAGCTCCACTAAACTAAAGCCATTTCGTGAGCTTCGACGCGGAGACACGAACTTGGCACTCAGTATCATTTTGGAACGACACCCGTCAGACCCGCTCCGGCCGCTGCCTGAGAGCACGCCTAAACTACTAAGACTATTACATTTTATCAACAAAATCCCATAGAGCGGGGGTACCCAAATCGGAGCAACCATAGCACTAGTTAATGGCAGTACTGCCTTCCCGGCACGCGCAAAAGCCCGGTGATGGGCTGTAGGGAACCGCCTCGGCCCCGACAGCCACGCAGAGTAAATCCTTCGCAGCGTCCCTCTTTCCCGCTATCCCCTTATAAATAAGATGCTTATCAAACTTAACTGCGCAGAAGAAAGGCTGCGCGCCATTCGGCATCCGTATTGGCGCGAAAACGGCAGTCCCGTCGCCAGTTCCTTCGGTTCGACCGACCTAAGCAGTCGGGCGGGGTTGGATGTGCCTCAGTTATTAAAATTCTTAGACTTGTTGGCGCCGGCGTCGGCGCTCTTCTTCTGGAGAGAGGACCTGTCGAAGTAGTCGCTCGGAAATCCGGGATTGTACCTGCACGAATTGTAAAAAAATTGCGATGCCCTGCGGCCGTTGTGATCCTTGGTGACCTGCATCGGAGTCCACACAGAATCTTTCAACTGGTAGTTGGTATAGATGGTGACGTCCTCATCGCGTTCTTGGGTTTCTTCGTTCTTGGTGATCACCTCACTTCGCACTAGAAGGCGCGTGTTGTGGTCCACGGCGAGTCGAAACTTCCGCTCCTCGCTGTCCGTCAACTCCACCCATTCCACTTCTTTCAAATCCACCGTATCGCTGCCGCCAAAGCGATAAAGCCAACCCGGCTCCTTGAGGCGCACTCTCAGCACGTTGTCGATGTTTCTCTTAACTTGCTCCTGAAACTCCGCGATCGAGGTAACCGGCAATTCTGTGATGCCGCCGCGGTCGAGCGTCCAGCCGCGATCGGCATTGTACAGCACGACGATGGCGCCGCCATGCGACCAGTCCAGGCCTTCCACCCCGATCACCGTGTTTAGGATGCTCTTCAGATTGTGGCTCTTCGCCGAATACTCCAAGCGCTCTTTATCCGGCCAGCGGCGCGCCTCAGTGAAGCCCACATATCCCATGACCGCTCCGTTATGGCCGAACTGGGCGCGCGTGCCTTGGCACTCGCCTTCGACGGCTTGGGTATAGCCTGCGGCCCCGCGGGCATTGATCAGGTCGCTAAGAATCTGTTTAGCTTTCGCGGCGCTCTGCTCCGGCATCAGCGAGTCGGGATTCTGCGCGACAGCGCGCGATGCAAACGCCGCGCCAGCGAGCAATCCTGCAACCGCGAACTGGACGAGCTTCAACCGCACAAGACCGATCCTCCGTTTACATTGATGATCTCTCCGGTGAGGAAGTTGGCCAGGTCTGACGCCAGAAAGAGAATCGGACCAGCGATTTCCTCGGCAGTCGCGGGACGCCCCAGGGGAATCGCCGCGGCGACCGCCTTCACTCCCGCTTTCGTCTGAATGACGGGATTCGACATGTCCGTGGCGACCCACCCCGGAGCGATGGAGTTCACAAGAATGTTGTGCTTGGCGAGCTCCACTGCGAGCCCTTTAACGAGACTAATCGCACCGCCTTTGCTCGCGCCATAATGCGTGTGGAACGACTCGCCACGTTGCCCCGCCGTTGAGGTGATCGGAATAATCTTGCCCGACTTCTGCTTGATCATCTGCGGCACGCTGAAATGAATAATCGAGTAAACGCTCTTCAAATTCACTCGCATCATCTCATCCCACTGCTTCTCGGTCATTTTCTCGATGGGGAGGTCCTCGATATTCCAGATTCCGGCGTTGGCTACCACGATATCCAGCCGCCCCAGCCGCGCGATGCACTGGTCCACCAATTTTTTGTTGTCCAAGTGGCGTCCCGCGTCCGCCTTAAACGCCTCAACCCGCGTCCCGTGCTTTTTTGCTTCTTGCTCGACCTGAAGCGCGGCGTCCTTGGCTTTGTTGTAGCTGAAGATAACGTCTGCACCAGCCTGCGCAAAGAGTTTGACGGCCGCCGCGCCGATTCCCCGCGAACCACCGGTGATGAGTGCCGCCTTGCCTGCGAGTGAAATCATCCAGTCCCCCAACGATTTGAAAAAACGAAAACCGAAACGCGTACGGCTATGTCTTTTGCACAACAGCGCCGCGCGCCGCGGCAACGAAATCACGAAACAGCCGTTCCGAAAAAGCATCGCCAAACATGCGCTCTGGATGCCATTGAACCCCGACGACCCAATTCGCATCGCCGGTCCACTCCACGCCCTCGATAATTCCGTCGGTCGAATGCGCCGTGACTCGGAGATTCTTCCCCGGCTTCGCGATGGCCTGATGGTGCGAACTGTTGATTTTTGCGCGCTCTCCCAAGGCCAGCTCGGCCAGTCGGCTCTCCGGCTCGAACTTCGCGCCATGAATCGGATCTTCCTTGGGTTCCGGCGAAAGGTCTTTCTTCCGGTGTGGCGTCGTGGTTCCAAGTTCCGAGCGCACATCCTGAATGAGCGTTCCGCCCAGATAGACATTCAAGAGCTGACACCCATAACAGATGGCCAGAACGGGCTTCCTCTCAGCAAAAGCATGCGCAAGGATGGCTCGGTCAGCCTGCTCGCGCGGCAAATCGGCGGGCGCGGAATCACCGTGATTTACCTCACCATATTCGGCAGGCTCAACATCCGCCGGGCTGCCGGGCAGTACGAACGCATCCATGTTCGGTATCAGGTGCCGCTGCTCTTCTCCGTCGCTCAGGGGGATGAGTACTGGTTCGCCCCCCGCTTTTCGCACGGCTTCCTCGTAGTTGGCGATCTTGGGGCGATTGTTCTGGGCTTCTTCCTCAGACGTTCGCCAAGGGATGCCCACACGGGGCCGATTGGGAGTTTCGGGGCTCATGGAATGCCAAATCGTAGCATTCGCGGGGGAGGGCGGCAACCCGGCCCCTCCCCGTACAAGCTAGGCCATCGGTCAAGCTCGAGGAGGGATGCTTTTGGGGCTCGCCCCGCCAAGACAGAAGTCAGGGCGCTGGAAAAAGGCTGGAAGGCTCGCAAAACGGCTTAGGAGATGCTCGAAGGACAGCGCCCGGAGCGTTACATGGCCAAGCTTGCGTCCAGGGCGAGGCTCCTTCCCGTAAAGATGAAGATGAGCAGAGGGAATAGCCAGCACCTGCGCGGATTCGGGGACTTCGCCTATGAGGTTGATCATCGCAGAGGCCCCGATCACAGCGGTGGAACCCAAGGGCAGACCACAGATGGCCCTAAGATGGTTTTCAAACTGGCTGGTCACCGCGCCTTCGATCGTCCAATGCCCCGAGTTATGGACGCGCGGAGCCATCTCGTTCGCGAGGAGTTTGCCATCGTGTTCAAAGAATTCGATGGCCAGAACGCCCACGTAGTTCAATGATTCAAGCACCTTGCGAGCCGCGTCCTCGGCAGCCTTCTGAATCTCCGGACTGACTCCCGGAGCAGAAGCCAGAGAAAGCCGGAGAATGCCATTGCGATGATGATTTTCAACCAGCGGATAGAAGGCGGTTTCCCCTGCCTTGCCTCGGACAGCGATCACGGATAGCTCGCGCTTGAAGGGGACAAAACTCTCCACAATAATCGGCAGCCTGGGCAATCCCTCCTTCGCGACCTTTACTTCTTCCGGAGTCCGCAGAGTCCATTGGCCCTTACCGTCGTAACCCATCCGCCGCGTCTTCACCACCGCAGGCATTCCCACTTTTTTCAGTGCCTGATCGAGGTCGGAAGCCGCCGGGACCGAAGCGTACTCGGTCGTGGCGATTCCCAGCTTCTCGAACAGTTGCTTTTCGCGAAGGCGGTCCTGCGCCGCCTCCAGCGCGCCAGGCGGCGGAAAAACAGGAACGTGTTTTGCCAGGAAATGCGCCGCATCCACGGGCACGTTCTCAAACTCGTAGGTCACCACTTCCAGCCCGTGCGCGAATTTCTCCAGCGCCGCGCGATCCGTAAAGTCTCCCGTGACACGCGGAGCAATCCGTCCCACGGGCGCTTCCGGAGACGGGTCGAGAAAACGGAATCGCAGCCCAAGCGGATATCCCGCAAGGGCCAGCATGTAACCAAGCTGCCCGCCGCCGAGGATCCCGATGCTCACGCGGGCTTCCTTTTCTTCTGCGGTTTCCGAGGCCTCTTTTTCTGAGGAAAAGCCGCGCTCGATGGATCGGGATTGGCCAGCACGCGCTCCGTTTGCGCAGCGCGGAAGTTGCGAAGCGCCTCGCGGATTGGCGGGTATTTGCCGCCAAGAATCGCAGCGGCAAGCAGAGCAGCGTTAATCGCCCCGGCCTTGCCGATCGCCAGCGTGCCGACGGGAATGCCTCCAGGCATCTGCGCGATCGAGAGCAGCGAATCGAGCCCCTTCAAAGCTTTCGATTCCACCGGAACGCCGAGCACAGGCAGCACCGTCTTCGAAGCCGTCATGCCGGGTAGATGAGCCGCCCCCCCCGCGCCCGCGATAATCACCTCGATGCCACGCTTCTCGGCGTTCGAGGCATATTCAAATAGACGATCCGGCGTGCGATGAGCTGAGACGACTCGCGTTTCGTAAGGCACGCCGAGCTCCTTAAACGTCGTGACGGCGTGCTCCATCGTCTCCCAGTCCGAAGACGAGCCCATGATGATGCCGACGAGTG
>Ga0210403_10001222_pt1 | contig 24856 bp, 22 predicted proteins | sample IncBWC19MmetaG_FD_150863 | JGI IMG/M metagenome (GOLD analysis project Ga0210403, IMG submission 150863) | Forest soil microbial communities from Barre Woods Harvard Forest LTER site, Petersham, Massachusetts, United States - Inc-BW-C-19-M | ecosystem: Environmental > Terrestrial > Soil >... | reverse complement strand
ATATCCAAGCCACCAGAGCCGCATGCACAGGCTCGGCTGCCCCGAAGTCCGCGCGAATGTGATTGACCAGCGAAACCAGAATGTACGTCTTGCCGGTCGGGGCAGTGACATAGCCGGCGACGCCGCTGACGCTCTCGAGATGTCCGGTCTTCAGGCGCACCGAACCGGCCGGAGTGCTTTTCATTCGCGCCCGCAGAGTGCCGTCCATGCCGGCCAGGGGCAAGGACGCCAAGTATTCCGGTGCGAACCGGCTGTGATAGGCGGCATTCAAAACCTTGGCCAGCTGCAGCACCGAAATGTGCGTGCTTCGAGAAAGCCCGGATCCATTGTCGATATCCACGCCGGCCAAGTCGAATCCGCGTTCGCGACCCCACTCGGCGATGGCCGCGGCCCCTTTTTCCAGCGTCGCCGGATCACCGTAGCGCTCCTTCCCCAATGTGAGCAACAGATGCCGCGCCATCAGATTGCTGCTGTGCTTGTTGGTGAGGCGCACGATCTCGCCCAAGCTCAATGAATCGAATGTGAACAGAGGTTTGGCATCTGCGGGCGTCGCCTCGATGCGCAATTTGCCGCTGAATTCGCCGCCGGATTGGCGCCACAACTCGACGAAGGTGCCGAAGGCATAGGTGGCAGGCGATAGCAGCACGCGCGCGATGCTGCGCTCCGCGCAATGCGGCGAGAGGGCGCCGGAAAACACCACCCGATCCCAGTCCGCCGAGACCACCTGAAAATCCACTCTGCCCGCGGCACCGCTGCAACGGCCCGGCACGAAGCGGATGCGATTTTCCACTTCGAGATTGACAGGTGCCGGACTCGCAATGACCTGTACTCTGTGACTTTCGGGATCGGCAAACAGCTTGAAGTCGATCGATTGGAAATTCACCATGAGCGCGTCGGGCAGGACATTGTAGGAGCGATTCGGCCGTCCATCGAAGGCGCCGGGATCCTCCTTCGGCAGGGAGAATGCGCCGTTGTCGATGACGATATCGCCGCGAATCGATTTCAGGCCTTGCGCGCGCAAGCCCTGCACAAAGCTCCACCACCGCTCCATGGTCATGTACGGATCGCCGCCGCCCTGCAGAATCAGATCTCCGTCGCGGACGAAGGCGCGGGTTTGCCAGAGGAATGCGGGTCCCAGCATGTCCAGCGCCGCGTAAGTCGTCACGGTTTTGATCGTGGATGCAGGGCTTCGCGGCGTATCGGCGTTGTGACTCGTCACGACACGGCCTGAGTCGGCCTCGAGGATCACGAAGCTGGCCGCGCCGGCAGGCACGCGTTGCGCCGCCATCACCTGCGTGACGCCCGCAGGCACTGCTGCCATCGAACCGGCGGATGATGCGGCACAAAAGGCACAGGCGAAAACGATGCGGTGAAGCGCGGACATGATGCAGTTCATCAATTGAGCAGCGCGATGCGCTGCCAGGCGCGCGAGCGCCAGCGGAAAAATAGCATCCATCCCAAGAAAAAGATGTAGATCAAAGCCGCAAACCACCCGCCGACCGCACCCAATCCGTATTGCGGCAGCCAATGAACCCAGCCTTGGCCCGGCGCGAACGACAGGCTGTGCGCCAGCGGCACGAACACCAGCCACGACAGCGTAAGCACCATGAACGCCGGGAGCTGCACATCAGCGGCGCCGCGCAATATCGCGCTGCTGCTGATGTTCAGCCCGTCGAACAATTGATACCCCGCCGCTATCCACAACAAGGTGCAGCCGCGCTTCACCACCGCGCCTGCTTGAGGATCGGAAAAATTGGTGAAGAACGGCAGTAGCCAAGGCCCCAGAGCGGCCAGCAGCACGCCGATCGCACCCATGTACAGCACCGCAATCCAAACGATGCCGTTGCCGACCTTGAAGGCCCAATCTCGCCGCCCGGCGCCGATTGCCTGGCCGACCAGCGTGGTGCCGGCCATGGCGATGCCCACGGCCGGCATATAGCAAAAGGATGTCAGCATCATGACGATTTGAGTCGAAGCGCCGTCGATGGTGCCCAAGCGCACCTGCATCAACTGGAACAGTGCGAATCCCAGAATGTCCGCGGCAATGAGCAAGCCCATCGGAAAGCCCAATTGAAGCTGGCGCCACAGCGCCCGGCCGTTGAAGCGCGTGGTCAGATGCGATTTGAAGTGCTTGCGTGTCGCGGGCCCCAGGAACCAGATGAGCGCCGCCGCAACTCCGATGAGCTGCGCGGCGTTGGTGGCCCACGCTGAACCTGCGACTCCCATGCCGAGATTGAACATGAACAGTTGATTGAACAGTGCGTTGATCACCGCCACGCTCGCAGCGATTCGCAGTGCAATGGTAGGGCGGCCGATACCGTTGAAGAAACCGAGCACTGCCCACAAGGCAACGCCCAGCGGCGCACCCAGCATGCGCGGACGCCAATAGGCGAGGGCCAGGTGCATTATTTCCCGCGGCAGTCCAAACGGGCCAAATATCAGCGCGCCCGCGAAGGCCAGAAAAACAAACAAGGGGATGGTCAACAATGAGGCCCACAGCGCCGTCCACGTGGCTTGAGAGGCCCGTGCGTAGCGACGGCCGCCGTAGGCCTGGGCCACCAGGGTTTGCACCGACAGGCCTACCCCACCGAACAGCAGCACAAATACCAATACCGGCCAGTACACCGCGCCGATCGCCGCCGTGGCGGCGGGCGATACCCGTCCGATGAACCAGGTATCGGTGGCGTTCAGCGCCGCCTGCACGGCGCTGTTCACCATGAAGGGAAACGCCAGCGTGGCCACGGCCAGGTAGTCGAGCCGCGGCCGGCCGCTCTTGCTCAAGGCCTGTCCGGGAAGCAGTTTTAACGTCTGATCCACTTGGTATCCTACTCACCGTCAAATCGCCGGTAGGATGCAGTAATGGGTCCAAAGATGCGACGCAATTTTTCCGGTGCTTTTCTGGCCCACGATCGCGGCAACGGCGCGTGGCAACTGACCCGCGCGGCGCCGCACGAGATAGATGTATTTTTGCGAGACGCGGAACCGGGCGCCGCGCGTGCCTTCGGAACGGCGCCGATTGTCGACCTCGGCATTGAATGGCATGCGCAGACAGCGCTTCTCACCTTCATGTCGAGCGATCGCGTCGCCACCGTGGAAGCCGCGACCGCGATCGTGCATGAACCCTTGCCGCATTTGTACGACGGCTTGCCGCTGGTGAGCATCGACGCGGACGCCCGCCGGTTTTGGCGCAGGGTATTCCGTCTGGTGCGCATTCCCGGCGGCCGCTACCTGCTGAAGATTTTGAGGCGCTAGGTGCCTGTCTGAGTATTCCGCGTGGCCGCGAGCGCTGCGAACCGCGATATGCATCACAAGAAGCGCTACATATTGTCAATTTTGGGGTATTTCTGCACTCAATCTGCCCGCCAGACCACCAAATCTTGCGTTGAACTGCGACGTTCGTCAAAGCTGCCGGGCAGGGTTTCCAGCACATTGATCCGTGCTTCCAAACTCAAGAATTCCCCGAGCAGGCCGCAGTGCTGGATATCAAGTCTAACGCCGTCGAAGTTGCCGTCACGGACGCGTCGTTCGACCCGTATGGGCGTTTGCTGCGGATGCTCATGCCGAGCCTGCGTGGTGTGGTGGTGCACGACGGATATTCCAACCTCGTGTGGGCCAGCGCCGACTGCGACCTGAGCGATGAACCCGAAGTCATCAACGACGCCATAGCGAACGCGCTGTCGGACACGGGTGAATTTCCCGGCGTCGCCAGAACGATCGATGCGGATCGCGTCGTATACGCCTTCGCCGTGCGGGGCGATCACATCGAATTGTTGGGCATCGTAAGCTTGGTGGTCCGGCTCTCGGGGACACAAATCGAGCCGCGCCCTTTGCAGACCGTGCGCCAGCTGGTCCAGCCCGCCCTCGAATGCTTGCGCCGCGAATTGGCGCTGCGCGCAAAGCTCGGCTCCAGCGAACGCGATCTGAACATCAAAGAGCGCGATCTTGAGCTCATGATGGAAATATCGTCCAATCAGGCGGCGGCGAGCGATGCGGACGAATTTTCACAAATACTGAAGACGGCGCTCGATCGCATGGGCTGCGCGCTGGCGGCGTTGTGGGTACCGGACAAAAACATTTCCGTGTCCATGACCCGCAGCGGTGCACCGATGGCCGTCGAAGCGCTGCAGCGGGCGCAACACCATTTGACGGCGTGGATGCAAATGCAACAGCGCACCATCGTCATCAATCACATCTCCAAGGTCGCCAGCGATGTGGCGGCGCCGTACAAGATCCTGGCCTGTCCGATACGACACCATTCGGAGCGCGTCATGGGCGTGCTGGCGCTGTTCAATCCGCCCAGCGCCCCGGATTTCGACGTCCAGCAAACCCGGGTTGCCGAGATGCTGGCGAAGCGATCGACCAGCATCATTCAGGCGCAATACGACACCAGCACCGGGCTGATGACCCGCCAGGCTTTCGAACGTCAGGCCGGCAATGTACTGGCGTCGGCAGGTCCTTCCGGATCGCACGTCATTCTCTATCTTGACATCGATCGGCTGCATGTCATCAACGAAACCTTTGGCATGCACATCGGCGACGATGTCATTGTCAGCGTCGCCGACCGCATGGCCAAGACTCTTCCGGCGGAGGCCCTGTCCGCGCGTATTTCCGGAGACCGGCTCGCGGCGCTCATCCCGAACTCCACCATGGAATCCGCTGCCGTCATAGCCGAGCACATCCGCGCCGCTGCCCAAGGCATCGTGCCCCGCGCCGGCCAGGGTTCCTTCGAGGTGTCGGTCTGTGTGGGGGTCGCACCCATCGGCCGCTCCGACCATCCGCTGGCTCACGCCTTGGCCACGGCTGAAATCGCCTGCAAGGCGGCAAAGGACCGCGGCCGCAATCGCGTGGAGATGTTTCAGGACTCGGACCAAAGCATCATCAGGCGCCACACCGATATTCTGGTCATCGGCAAGCTGCGTGAAGCGCTCGACAACGATGGGTTCCGACTGGACGCGCAGCCCATTCTGCCGCTGCGCGGCAACTACGGTCGGCCACGTTTCGAGCTGCTGATCCGCATGCTTGGAGAGAAGGGTGAATTGATTCCGCCCGGCAAATTTCTCTCTTCCGCCGAGCGCTATCAACTCATGCCGACGATCGATCGTTGGGTGGTACGCCGGGCCTGTGAGCTGCTCGGTGCATACAGTGCATCGGTAGGCGAGGAATTTGCGCGATTTGCCATCAATCTTTCCGGCCAATCGCTGCAGGATGAAACCTTTTTGGAATTCGTGATCGACCAGCTCAAGACGAGCGGCGTGCCGCCCGGCGTACTGTGCTTCGAATTGACTGAAACGGCGACGATCGGCAACCTCGAAAAGGCGCAGGTCTTCATGCGCACTTTACAGGAGTTGGGCTGCCAGTTCGCGCTCGATGATTTCGGCACCGGTGTCAGCTCGCTGGCTTACCTGAAGGACCTGTCGGTCAACTACATCAAAATCGACGGCAGCTTCGTTCGCGATGCGGTCGCCAACGCGCGCTCCGAATCGATGATCAAGGCAATCGCACAGCTTGCCAAAGTCATGTGCATGGAGACGATCGCTGAATACGTCGAGACGGACGTGTTGCGCGTGCGCATGGCGGATCTGGGCGTGGATTACGGACAGGGATTTGCCATGGGCAAGGCGCAACGCTTGGAGGATTTGCTCCAAGAACTGGCCTTTTACGAAGCCACGGTCAGCAATTGGGGCACGCCGGAATCCACGGCTGAACGGGTCATCGCCGAACGTTAGGACAGGCTCCTCGCCGCGGTTCGCCGGCAATGCGCCCGCCATCATCCTGAGGTGTTAGACCAAGGTCGGCATAGTCCTACAGGAAATTAACCGTATCGCCCACAGGAAAACATGCCGCTCCGTGTCTTAATGCGCGGATGCTCATCCTTACGCGCCGTGCCGGAGAATCGTTACGAATTGGTGACGACGTGGAAGTGACCGTCATGGCCGTCAATGGAGCTCAGGTGCGCATCGGCATCAAGGCACCGATCAACATCAGCGTGGATCGCGAAGAAGTCGCCGAGCGCAAGCGTCGAGAAAAAGAGAATCCCGCCGGTTTTTTGAACCGCTAGTCCGCCCTTCCAACCGATTGTCGCTTCCAACCGACGCGATTTAAGGTTATCTTTAAAAAAAACCGATGAAGGATCTGGAGCGCCGCGGCCCGAAGCCGGCTCGCGCCGTTTTCATTTATGACAACGAACTGTGCGCCGGAGTTGATGGTTCAAGCTTGGTTCAACACCGATCGCCCGTTGACGCTCGGAACGCTGCGCGGACGCGTGGTGGTGCTGTCGGCTTTTCAAGTGCTGTGCCCGCACTCACTTGCTGCCGGCGTGCCCCAGGCGCAAAGAATCTACGAGACATTTGCTCCGAGCGATGTCACCGTGATCGGCATGCATACGACATTCGAGCATCACGATGCCTTCAGCACGCCGGTGTTGAAGGCTTTCATCCAAGAATATCGCTTGAAATTTCCGATCGCCTTGGATCAGCCGAATCCCGTCTCACCGATACCGCATACCATGGAGCGCTACAAAATGCGCGGCACACCCAGCTTGGTGCTGATCGATAGGCACGGAATGGTGCGTAAACATGCCTTCGGCGCGGTCGATGACTTGCGCATCGGCGCGGAGATCGGCGCTTTGATCCAGGAATCGGAAACCGCGGCCCTCGCCCGCAGCTCAGCGGCCTGAGGGTTGAGACAGGCTGAAGCGAAGTCGGATTTGAGTTCGCACCGGCACCGGCTTGGCATCGCGCAAATTCGGCCGGTAACGCCATTGGTTAACGGCTTTCACGGCCGCATCCTCGAAAACGCCGGGGACGCTGGTCGCGCGGACGGTGACGTCCTGCACCTTTCCGGTTTCCGAGACGGTGAATTCTAGGTCGACCCAACCTTCGATCTTGTTGTTTTGCGCCTTGATGGGATAGGCCGGCTGTACGGTCTTCAGCAGCGTGAGTTGGCCGGCGGGGACCAGATTCGTCATGAAGTTCTGTTTTGCGAGATCAGCATCGAGATCCTGCTGCGCCGAGCTGACCTCCGCGGAGCTGAAGCCTATGGCACTCTCCTCCTCCAGCCAGCTCTTCGCTGCGTCGTATTGGCCGAGAATCAAGGCGCGACGCGCCTTGGCCGCCAATCGCGTTCCAAGATCCTGCAGTAACGGGCCGAGCGCGGCATTGCCCGCATCGAGCTGTTTGAGCGTCAGGTAATAATGCTTTGCGCTGTCGTTCGCAGGCTCGATCAGCCGGTCCTGGAGCAACCGCTCATTCAGGCTTTTTAGAAGCTCGGCATTTCTTTGAAGCTCGTCAATCTTTTGAAGTTGGGCGTGCTTTTGAAGCTGGCCCGCACCATCGGCATCGGCATCCGCATCGCGAGCCGGCTCGGGCGAGTGCTCATCGGCCGTGGGCTGAGCGGCAAGGGTGGGCAAGGGCGTTACGGGAATCTCTTCGGCCTTGGGCTCGGTGCGCGCGCGCGATTGTTGCAGCACCCTCTCCTGCACCGCTTTGATCTGCTCGCGCGACTTCGCGAGCTGCGCGCTCAAGAAAGCAACGCGGCCGCTTTCGACGCCGGATTTGCGAGCCGTTTCGATGGCCGCCGCCGCTTCATCCAGCCGCTCCTCCAGGAGGGCATTCTCCGCCCGCGCAAGCAGCCGCTCGTGGACTTCGGTGAGTCCGGCGCGGGCGTCGGCATCAGCGGGATTGCGCGCCTGCAATCCAGAATAAAGCTCCAACGCATTGTCGCCGGGCGGCTCGGTGAGCTTGTTCGCCGCGAGCGCGGCCGCGGCGCGCGCCAACAGGGGTGACGCCACAAGGTCTTTGACCGCCTCGCCGGTGCGCGCCGGTGCGGCCTCTTCACCGCCGCTTCGATACACCACCCAAGCGATGGCGCCCATCAGCACCAGCGCGCCGGCGGTGCCGCCGATCAGCCTGTTGCGACTCGAAGACGCCGCGCGCTTATACTCCGGTGCTGTGGCGGCATGGCGCCGCTGGTCTTCGAATTTTTTGATGGCGGCTTCAGCAAACAGTTTTGCCCGAGCCGGAGACATCGGTTTATGGATGAAGCGATACACCAAGCCTGCACTGATCAAACCGGCGAGCGACGTCTCATCGTCACGATGACCGGCGGCCACCACCACGAGATCCGGAAATTGACGCTTGATCTGCGCGACGAATACGCTCGGCGCCTCATGCAGCGCCTGCGTATCGAGCACCACGATGCCGACCTCGCCTGCGACCAATAGATCGCTGACTTTGTCGGCGGACAAGACGTGCCATAGGCGCCTTGCACTGCCCACCGCATCGCGCAGGGTTTGCAGGAAGCCTTCGTCGCCGGTCAGTACCAGCAGCTCGACAATGTCGCTCGCCAGGCTGAACTTCAGCGTCTGCAGCGTGCTGCCGTCTTCGTCAGAAGCTAGCACCAATTCTTTCCTTCATGCAGAACCCAATTTTAACCCGCGCCGCGGTTATACCGCACTGCAGCAACGGACGGTGGGCCGCCTAAGGCTAGTGTCATTCCGCGGGCGACGCTATACGATACGGAGTCTCGAGGCACAGACAACGTCTGCTGCAGTGCGTCAATCCAGTTCTGTGACCGGTCGCTCATTTAGCGGCAAGGATGTTCGGGGGTTCTATTGGGCGCGTTGATCGGCATTACGTCGAAGCTAGCTGTAGAGCAGCGTCCGGCCCTGGAGCAGTTGCTGTTTTTCAACGTCAACCAGCACCGTGTACGCGTCGGCATTCAACAGTCGATCGATACCTACGGGGTCCCCGAAATCTATGAACAGGATGGCGGCTTGCGCGTCCGCGTCGGCGATATCGCCGGCGTTCAAACCCTGTTCGCCGTTTCCGACGAAGGCCGCCCCATAGGGGTTGCGGTTTTTGTCCGGTCGGCACATGAACGGTTCGCGGTCCTGCATCTCGGGGTCGACCCTCGGTTGTGTCTGACCGCGGATTTGAGCACCCGTGTGTTGCTGAAACTCATGCACGAAATTCGCAGCACCGCGCGCCGCACGCGCGGTGTCGATTGCATTGAATTGGCTTACAAGGTTCGTCACGCCGTGCGATTGCACGGTTAAATTTCAAGGGGATGCGATGTCCAGTATGACTCATGGGCGCAAGCTCATTCTCGCCGCGGGGGTTTTGGCATTGGTTGCAGCAGCGCCGGCAGGCTTGGCCGCCGGGCACAGCAATGCCGCGAAAGTCGAGCGTCTGCCGCTGCCGGAGGGCAATGATTTTCCAATTTCCGCTGCGGTCACGGTCAAAGCCGGCACCGACACGTACTTCCTGAGCGGTGCTCTGGCGCCGGTGATCAACAAGGACGCGCCGAAAGGCAGCGTGGCGGCCTATGGCGACACGGAGACCCAAACGGTGGGAGCGCTCAATGCCATCAAGGGTACGCTCGCCAGACTGGGGCTCACCATGGGCGACGTGGTGAAAATGACGGTGTTCTTGGTCGGGGATCCGGCCAAGGACAACAAGATGGATTTCGCCGGAATGATGGTGGGGTACAAGCAGTTCTTCGGCTCCGCAGATCAGCCCAACAAGCCCTCGCGCAGCGCCGTTCAGGTCGCCGCCCTGGCGGCGCCCGGCGCGCTGGTGGAAATCGAGGTCATTGCCGCCAAATCGCATTGATCGCGATTCGTGGCGACAGATCGTCGGAAATTGAAGGCCCAACGCCATGCCGACGGCAAGCTGCGTTGCGCGTGGTGTCCGCCGGACCCGCTGTACCTGGCGTATCACGATACCGAGTGGGGAGTGCCGGTACGCACCGATCAGCATTTATTCGAGATGCTGTGTTTGGAAGGCGCGCAGGCGGGGTTGAGCTGGATCACCGTGCTGCGCAAGCGCGAGACATACCGGCAGGCCTTTGACAATTTCGACGCAGAGAAAATGGTTCGCTACAACGCGGTGAAACGCCGGCACCTGCTCAAGGATCCCGGCATCATCAGAAACCGCCTCAAAGTGGACGCATTCATCGCCAACGCCGCCGCCTACCTCGCGATCCGCTCGTCTCCTGGTTCCTTCAGCGACTATATCTGGCAGTTTACGGACGGCAAGGTGTTGCGCCGCCGGCCTTTGTATCTCGGCAGCGTTGCCCAATCGACGGCGCACAGCGATGCGATGAGCAAGGATCTGAAACACAAAGGTTTTAAATTCGTCGGGTCGACCATCTGCTACGCCTTCATGCAAGCTGTGGGAATTGTGAATGAACATCAACGTAACTGCTGGGTGGCCGGCAAAGAGATCATTAATGCATAAACGGATTTTGGCGACCCTGCGATTGTCGGCGGCGGCGCTTCTAATTCTCACGGGGGCGCCGGGTTTTGCGCAGACGCAGAAGCCTGCATTCAAACCGCTCGATGTCTTTGATCTTCAATGGGCGGCCGATCCGCAGGTCTCACCCGACGGACGCAACATCGCGTATGTGCGGATGGGTTACGACATCAAGACCGACAGAGCCCACGGCAGCGTCTGGCTGGTTGGGGTCGACGGCAAAAATGAGCGCCCACTGTCGAGTGCACCGCTCAGCGGTTCACCACGCTGGTCGCCGGACGGTTCGCGCATCGCGTACATCGCACGCACCTCGGATAATTCCGCGCAGCTCTTCATGTATTGGACCGCGAGCGGCGTGAGTGCGCCCATCAGCAACTTTACCGATTCACCCAGCGGCCTTGCATGGTCGCCGGACGGCAAGTGGCTGGCCTTCACCATGCCCGTGGCGCAGGAACGCAAGCCCCTGAAAGTAGAATTGCCGGAGGCGCCCAAAAACGCCAAATGGGCGGATCCGCCAAAGCTGATCGACAGAATGGTTTTCCGCGCCGATGGCGAGGGCTATTTGCCGAGCTCCTTCAGCCAGGTTTTCATCGTGTCGGCGGACGGCGGCGCCGCTCGACAATTGACCCGAGGCGATTTCGATCATCAAGGCCCGCCAGCCTTCACGGCCGACGGCAAGGGCGTGCTGGTCGGTGCAAATCGACGCGCCGATGCCGACTACGACCCTCTCGACAGCGAGATTTACCGCGTCGACCTGGCGGACGGCGCCATTCACGCACTCACCGATCGGCGCGGTCCCGATCGACATCCCGTGCCCTCGCCGGATGGAAAGCACATCGCCTATCTGGGTTTCGATGACAAGCAATTAGGCTATCAGGCAACGCAGCTCTACGTCATGGACAGCGACGGTGGCCATGCGCACTCGCTCACCGCCACGCTCGACCGTGATGCCGCGTCTCCGAAGTGGCTCGCCGACTCCAAGCAATTGGTGTTCCAGTACGATGACCATGGTTCGACCAAGCTTGCCGCCATCGATCTTGCAGGCAAGATGCGCATCCTGGCGGATGGCGTGGGCGGCAATGATGTCTCCCGGCCCTATTCGGGCGGCTCATTTTCGATCTCTCCGAATGGCCGCTTCGCCTTTACCAAAGCCAGCCCCACGGCCCCCGCCGTGCTGGCCACCGGCACATCGATGCGCGATATCACGACGCTCGAGCCCTTGAGCGAGAATCTGCTCGGCCAGCGCACCATCGGCGCGCTGGAGGAAATCAGCTTCGACTCCTCGGCCGATCACCGGCGCATGCAAGGCTGGATCGTCAAGCCGCCGGGATTTGATCCTGCGAAAAAGTATCCCTTTATTTTGGAAATTCACGGCGGTCCGTTCGCCATGTATGCACCCAGCTTTGCCGCGGAGATCCAGCTGTACGCATCCGCCGGCTACGTCGTGCTGTACATGAATCCGCGCGGCAGCACCGGCTATGGCGAGGAATTTGCCAATCTGATTCATCATGACTATCCGAACAAGGACTACGACGACCTGATGTCGGGCGTCGATGCCGTGGTCGGGCGCGGCTACGTCGACACCCAACGACTGTTCGTTACCGGCGGCAGCGGCGGGGGCGTGCTCACGGCCTGGATCGTCGGGCATACGGATCGCTTTCGAGCCGCCGTGGTCGTCAAACCGGTGATCAATTGGACCAGTTTCGTGCTCACCGGCGACATGACCAACTACTTCTATCGGTACTGGTTCGGCGAATTCCCCTGGGACGATATGCAGGCTTATTGGAAAAGATCGCCGCTGGCCTATGTCGGGAACGTCAAGACGCCGACCATGCTGATGACCGGCGAGGTGGACTATCGCACGCCGTCAAGCGAGGCTGAACAATTCTATCAAGCGCTGAAGCTGCGCAAAGTCGATACGGCGCTGGTGCGCGTTCCCAACGCCTCGCACGATATTTCCGCCCGCCCGAGTCTGCTCATCGACAAGGCGGCGTATGTGCTGGCATGGTTCAAGTCGCACGATGTGAAATCACCGTAGCGTTTGTGCGGTTTGCCCGAACAGGATTTTTTTCGCCTCTTCGGTCATGGTGTTATTGCTGCTGATGGCCGCGCCTTTCTCGTAGGCGCGCACGGTCGCCGGGCGCGCTCTGATGGCCTCGAACCAGCGCTGAACGTGCGGAAAGTCCTCGAGCCTTTGCCCTTGCAGCTCATAGGACACGATCCACGGATAACACGCCATGTCGGCGATGGAATAGGGGCCCGCGATGTATTCGCGGTCGGCAAGCCGTTTGTTCAATACGCCATAGAGTCGATTGGTTTCCTTGACGTATCGATCAATGGCATAGGGAATCTTCTCGGGTGCGTACCGCGTGAAATGATGATTTTGTCCGAGCATCGGGCCAAGTCCGCCTACCTGCCAGAACAGCCACTGCAGCACCTCGACCCGACCGCGCGACTCGTTCGGAATGAAGTGCTCGCTCTTCTCCGCCAGGTACAACAAAATCGCGCCGGACTCGAACACCGAGATCGGCGCTCCGCGCTCCAGCGGCGTGTGATCGACGATCGCCGGCATGCGATTGTTCGGCGAGATGGCGAGGAATTCCGGCCGGAATTGTTCACCCTTGCCGATGTTCACCGGCAGGATGGTGTACGGCATGTCCATCTCTTCCAAAAACAGGGTGACTTTGTGGCCGTTTGGCGTGGGCCAGTAGTACAGATCGATCATCGATGATTCTCCGCCGGTTCGAGCGCCATTTTGTGATCCCGCAGCAACGCTATGCAAACATCTTCCTCGCGCGGCCTCAAGCGCATTTCAGCCAGTCGCGTCCGCGCCCGGGCATTCTGCGTCCAGGGCAGCATCGAAGAATCCAACCTGCTCACTACGCCTACGCGCCACTCGAGCAGGTGTCTGCGCTCTGCGAGGCTCTTCGCTTCCTTGCTGTCCGGCGGTAGCAAGCGCTTCTCGATGCCGAAACCGACCATCTGCACGACGACGGTATCGCCTCTCTGCATGATTTTGGCGAGCTTCAGGCAATCTGCGCGGCGCTCGCTCAGGGGCGTCGATTCGCGGCATGAATCGATCAGCGGCGAGAAGGCCGGAACGACCTCGGCATTGGCGACGCCGGCAAGCACCGTCAATTTTGCCTTGTCGGACGCGATGAAGCCGCCGGGCAACTCATGGCGCACCGCGCTCAAGGCATCGAACATCAGCACCATGAGTTGGTTGTAGTACAGATCAAAGCGCGTGCCGCGCGCCATGTCCGCCAGTACCCGGTCGATTTCAACCGCGTCTTGGTCCCTGTGCGCTGTCGACAACTGAGACAGCCAGGCGGCGCCGTTATCCGGATCCACCCAGCGCAGCACCGTGGCGACGTCCCGGATGTCGCAGCCGGTGGTGGCGGCACACAGTTGCAAATGCAGCCAGCCGATGGCGCCGCTGTCCGGAGCCAGCTCGCTGGCGCGAGCGATGAGCTGCAGGGCCGCCGGCGCCGCGGACGGCAGGGCGTAGCTATTCGTAAAACCCAATGCGGCCGCCGTCGCCAGAGAATCGGCATCGGGCCGCGCCGCAAGCGCCCTCACCGCTTCGCTTCGCCAGACTTGGAATTTGTAGGCTTCCGACTTGGGATTCGTCCCGGAGGGGGTGGTTGCGGCAGCGAAGTTTGCCGCCGCAAACCCCAGAATCACCAGCTTCAGTGCGTGTTTGACCACGAGTCAAACCAGTCTTCAAAGAAGATTGCGGTTGCCGGGGGCGGTCAGGCCTGCGGTGATCGCGAGGCGCATGGCATCCTCGACCGAAATGTCCAGCGGCTTGACGCGGTCCCGCGGCAGATAAATGGTATAGCCGCCGAATGCGTAACTCATCGGAAAATAAACGGTCACCCAATCTTGGCCGCCATGAGCCAACAGAACGGTAGGTACATCTTCCCGGGTGACGAAGCCGATGGCATGCACGTCGGCGAACCGCGCCAGCACCACCCGCTGCAAGTCGCGCTTCTCGCCGCTGCCGGAAGGCAACAAGCTCACGACATCGCGAAATCCGCCGTACAGCGTCTTTACAAACGGAATCCGGCCCAAAAAATCGTTCCAATACTTGAGCAGTATTCTGCCCGCGTAGGCATTGACCACACTGCCGACGAACAAGAGCAACAGAAAGCCGGCGATCAGTCCCAAGCCCGGCCAATAATGTTCCGCGCTGACGATGCGCAATGCGATCAGCGCGCGCCGCAGCCAGCCCTCGACCGTTTGGACCAGCCACCAAATCACATACACCGTCAATGCCAGCGGCAGAACGGTTACCAAACCGCTCATGGTGAGGGTTAAAATCTTGCGCATGGGATTATCATCGCATGATCGGGCCCAATGCGCCCACTGGGGCAATCAATGACACAACCTGCAGGTCTTGACATCTCATCCGCCAAATCCTCGGATGTGCCGCTGATTCTTGCCTTGATCAATGAGCTCGCCGACTACGAGAAACTGCGGCACGAAAGCGTCGCGACCGAGGCGTCGATACACGGCGCGCTGTTCGGACCGAAACCGCATGCCGAGGCTGTCATCGCACGATTGGGCGGCGAGCCGGTGGGCTTCGCCCTGTTCTTTCACAATTTTTCGACCTTTCTCGGAAAACCAGGACTGTATCTGGAGGACCTCTTTGTGCGTCCTGCGTATCGCGGCCGCGCGATCGGCAAGTCGCTGCTGAGTCATCTGGCGGCGCTGGCCGTGGAGCGCGACTGCGGCCGTTTCCAGTGGCAAGTGCTCGACTGGAACAAGCCCTCTCGAGATTTTTATGAACGCTTGGGCGCGCAGGCCGATGCGGCTTGGGTCAACTATAGAATGACGGGTGATGCGCTGCGGCGCCTGGCCGAGAACCGCAATTCATGACTGCCGCGGCAGGATGAAACGCAATCCCTGGTAGTTGAGCACCACCCCGTCGCGCCGGATGTGTTCGACGAGCGGCCCCTCCGGCAGGGAGCTGCCCTCGTGATACTTGCGCATGTTGATGTACACGAAACGATCGGACGGCTTGGTCGCATACACGTGTACGTCCAAGTGCAGTTCGGGCAGCGCCTGCGGGCCCGATAGGTTGATCTCATTGATCGAGGGCAGTACTTCCTCGTTGTCCGCCTTGGCATCCTCGTCGACCAGCACGGGATCGGGCCGGCGCGCCGCGGAACGTGGCGCGGAACGCTGCGCACTTGAATGGGCGAGCGGCGCGGCGAGCGGCGCAACGGCGGACACACCGATGCCGGTGCCGGCCGACGCGTCGTCGGCGGTGACGGGAATCTCCGGTGCGTATACCGGCGGCCGATCCAAGGGACTGAAATGATCCGCCACCGCGGGTGCCTGGTCCTGGGCAACTGCCGCGGCGTCCGCGTGTTTTTTTGGCACCGGGGCGACTGCCGGAGCGCCGTTTCGCATCAGCATCACGCTGAGCACAATGACATTGATGCCCAGCAGCGCGCCGAGCAATATCGCCCAGAGAGGCAGCTGCCCGCGGCGCTGGGCCGCCGGCGTGTCCATCAATCCCGGTTGGGATTGGCGTTGACGCTCCAGTTCAGATTTCTTCAACGCATCGAGGATGAATGACATGGAAATTCCTAACCGCCGCGAAGCGCGTTGGCGAACAACAAGGGGGAACCAGGATCCGCCAGGGCGGTGTCGAGCACGACCTGGGTTTGCACGCCGGCGATTCCGTCGACATTGAGCCGATGATCACGCTGGAAATTCTGCACCGCGATCGCCAGTTCTTGATCGTAGACATCGGCGTGTTCGGGATCCGAAGCACCGCCCGCCAAAGCGTTGAGGCTGCGGCGAAGCCAGCGTACTTCATCCCCCTGCATCCCCAACGACAACAACCGGGTGTGGGATGTCTTGGGCTTCCAAACCACGGTAAATTCCCCGAACCAGTCCCGCGACAGATCATCGAGAAGCACCTTCTCGTTGTGCTCACCCAGGTTCAACGTCGCGGTCTTGTCATCGAGACCCGACAGCACGACGCGATGCCGCTGACCCCGCTCGTCGGTCAGCGTCAAGATGGCAGGACGATTCAGTGTCCTGACCTGGGTCCAGGAGCCGCGCTGCTCCAGGCAGGCGAGGCCCGCTTTAGCGGCCTGGCCACAGGGATCTTTGTCGTCGGCCATCGCCGTCCCCCACAGCGACAGCAGGCGGCGGAATGCAGCCGCGTCGGTGGTGTTGGCCTCATTGGCTTCGAGAAGCGCATTGACCGACGCCAATTTTGGCGCCGGAGCCGCCACCGCCGGCGCTGGGACTGTCGCCGCCGCAGGCGTTGCCGGATGCATGGCGGCGGCACTCTTTGGCGGATGGGATGCGTTCAGCAAGGGACCCTGATGGCGCCAGAATTGCCAGCCGAGGAACAGACTGCCGGCGAGCACCGCCAGCCCCAAGGAACCCACGGCCCAGCCCAGCCAGGTGGGCAGGAATCTGCGGCCGTACACTTCGCCCGCCGCACGACGCACCAAGCTCGCAGTGATCTTTTTCGTTTCCTGCGTGTACGCGCCCAACAGGGCACGATCGCACGCAACATTGATGACGCGCGGGATTCCTTGCGACAGCCGATGCAATTCCAGCAGCGCTGCCGGCGTGAATACTTCCTGCGTGGCACCGGCAACGCGCAATCGATGGCGCACATAGCCCTTCGTTTCTTCGCGAGACAGGGGCTTCAAGTGGTAGCGCCCGGTGATTCGCTGGGCCAGCTGGCGCAGGTCGGTTCGGTCCAGCAACTCCCGAAGTTCAGGCTGACCGATCAATATGATCTGCAGCAGCTTCTGGGTGGGCGTCTCCAAATTGGTCAAAAGCCGGACCTGCTCCAATACATCGATGGAGAGATTTTGTGCCTCATCGACCAGCACGATGATGCGCCTACCCTCCGCGTGGGCGCCGAGCAAGCGTCGATTCAACGCATCGACCATCTGCTTCACGCTGTCGCGATCGGCCTCGGCGATTTCCAGTCCCAGCTCTTCGCAGATCGTGAGAAGAAATTCCACGGGCGTCACACGCGGATTCAAAATCACGGCGACATCGGCATGATGCGGCACGCGCGACAGCAGCGTGCGCACCACCGTGGTTTTACCCGTTCCGACCTCTCCGGTTAACTGGATGAACCCCCCGGACTCATTGATGCCGTACAGCAGGTGCGCCAGCGCCTCGGCATGCCGTTCACTCAGGTAGAGATAGCGGGGATCCGGGGTGATGGCGAAGGGCTTTTCGCTGAGCCCAAAGAAGCTGGTGTACATAGGTTGTTAGGATAATACCAACGTGCCATTAGTTTCCGCCGTAGAGGCCAGTCTGTCTGCTAGCCGCGCGGCAGGAGGCTGGCACGGGTCAAAAGGCCGTTTCCAAAGCGGTCGCGGATGCCGTCTACGGCCGAATCGAGCCGGGAGCCGGCATCCGGCAGCGGCTCTGAAAACAGGTCCGACTGGCCCAAGGACTGCAAATCGCTGACGCCGACGCCCAGCAGCCGCACGGCGGCGCGGGGCTGTGAGGCCAGCCAGGCGCGAAGCAAGGCCTCCGCCGCGGCCGACACGATGGCCGTATCTTGAGTCGGGGGCTTGAGGGAGCGTTGGCGCGTATAGGTCGTGAAATCGCCGCGGCGAATCTTGACGCTCACCCTGCCGGCCAGGAGCTTTTGCGCGCGCAGCCGCGAGGCCGTGCGATCCGCCAAATGCACCAGCTGCGTCAAAAGCTCCGTGGCTGCGCGGATGTCCGTGTCGAAGGTCTCCTCGGCGCTGATCGACTTCTCCTCGCGGTCCGGTTCCACCGGCCGATCATCGAGTCCACCGGCGCGATCGCGCATGGCATGACCGTGCTTGCCGAAGGCCCGCCACAACACTTCATCCGAGGCGACGCGCGCGTCGCCGAAAGTACGGATACCTGCCGCGAGAACCGTGGGCAAGGTCTTCAGGCCCACGCCGAACAATTTATGAATGGGCAGCGGATCCAAAATCTCCCGCAAGTTTCCGGCATCGATGTGGCACATGCCATCCGGCTTGTTCAAATCCGATGCGATTTTCGCCAGCAACTTATTCGGCGCAATGCCCACTGAGGCAGTGAGTCCGGTTTGCTTGGCAATGCGTCGGCGAATCTCCGCGCCGATCGCCTCGGGCGCGCCGAGCAATTGCCGGCTGGCCGTCACGTCGAGAAACGCCTCGTCGAGAGACAATCCTTCGACCAGCGGCGTGAATTCGCGAAAAATCGCGAACACTTGCTCCGATATTTCCTGGTAACGCGCCATCCGCGGGGGCACGACAACGGCTTCCGGGCAGCGGCGCAACGCTTCGCGCATGGGCATGGCCGAGCGCACGCCGAAGCGGCGCACCGCATAGCTGGCGGCAGCGACCACGCCGCGACCGCCCGTGCCGCCGACGATGAGCGGCTTGCCCTTGAGTGCAGGGCGATCCTGCTCCTCCACCGACGCGTAGAACGCGTCCATGTCGATATGCAAAATCGCACGGACGACGCAGCGCCGCATGAGGCTCATTCCACCGTGATGGTGATTTTCTTGGAATGCAACGGCGGATCGAAAGACTGGTGCAGGGAGTCGGCAAAGACCAGTTCGAGGGTGTGCTTGCCGGGCGGCAAGGTCAGCGACGTCTCGGTTTGACCCTTGCCGAAATGCAAGATCTTGTCCGTCGCCGGCATCGGCGCATCGAGCTTCACTTCGCTCAGATCCGTGTCGACCAAAAGGTGATGGTGACCGGTGTTGTCGAATTTGATTCCCGCCGGCGCAATTCCCATGCCTTTCAATCCAAAGCTGACGGTAAAGGGACTGTGTACTTTGGCGCCATCGTGCGGCGCGATGAAATACACCTCCGCACCCGCGGCCGGGGCTGAGCGATCCGCCGCCACCGCAAAGGCCGCCAGCAAACTGATCCCCACCGTGAGAATTAGACGATTCATGCGGTTTCTCCTGGTTAAAAAACGCATATTACAGTTGCAAGGCGGCGTAAACGATTACGCCGACGAAGGTGAAGGCGAATACGATGCTGTAAACGAAGAACAGTACCACCGCCTTGAACAACGTGCCGGGCCAGCCGCGCCGGAACACCCGCCGCATTGCAAAAAGCGTGTAAATGGCCGCCCACCAGCCCAGTATGGTCTGGAGGAAATCCGACACGCCCGACATCTTCGGCCACGAGCCCGCGGCGAGGATGGCGCCGACCAGGAGGATCGCCACCGAAAAGTAGAAGGCATGTAGGTGAATGAAAAACAGCAAGTGCTCCGCGTAGCGGTGGCGCGGGAGCCAGTACAGCAGCATGTGCAGGAAGGCGATCAGAGGAAGAAAAATGAACATGGCCTTCGGCGCCGTATGGACCGCGACAGGCCATAGCGCTTTGCCGTTGTCACGCACGGCCTCCTGGCACGCGTGCTGGAACCGCTGGTCCCATCTCGGATCGTGCGTGAACATGATGAAATTCGCATCCTGGCAGCCGGTGAACGGCGAGCTGCTCGATGCAGCCGCCGGTGCCGCGGGGTCGTCAAATTGAACGAGTTGGCCGGTGGGATGCATGAATGACGCGATCAGGAACAAGGCGATGCTCAAGATCAAGTACAGACGAAACGGCGGCAGGTAGGCGACGCGCCGGCCGGCGACGAACTCCTGGGTAAGCATGCCCGGCTTGAACCACAGCAGGCTCAAGGTGCGCCACAGCCGCGAATCCGAGTGCGTCAGCCCCTCGAGCATTTCATGCACAAGCTCCACCGTGCTCGGAACATGCACGTCGGCGGCCTGGCTGCAATTCACGCAGAATCGTCCGAGGAGCACCGCGTTGCAATTCTTGCAGCGCGCCGGCGGCGCCGGCTCTGTATCGAGCGGCGCCGGTTCCACACGCGCGCGGTCCGGCTGCGCGGGGTTCATCGCCGCCGGCTCGGGCAGTGCCTGGGTGTCGGGCGCGGGGGTGTCGATCGCGGGGGTGTCGATCGGCTTCATTATTCGGCGTCGGCGCCGATGCCCAATTCATGCGGCGCGAAGTCATCGACATTGATGATGTCCATCACCTTGGCGTCGTAACTGCGCAGCACCGTGGCTTCGGCTTCGCTGATGATGCCGAGGTTGAGCGCTTGGGAGATCTGACCGGGCAGATCCAGCGCGGTCACGCGGCCGGTCTTGACGCCATCCACGCGAATGCGTTTCTCCAGCGGCTCCGCCATGGTGGCCAGAATCAGCGCCTCCTGAAGCTGGCCCAGCGGATTGTGCGATTCCTGCGTCTTGTAAATGTAGGCGCTGAGGCGCTCGCGGGTTGCGCTCGGCGTCATGATCAGATCGCCGATGGCATGGCCCAATCGATCGCTGGGCGGAGAATACTCAAGCCCGCGCGGAAAGATGAACAGGCGCATGAACAGCGCCAAGGGGCGATTGGGAAAATTGCGCAGGAAAAGATGCAGCTGCTCCTGCGCCTGATACAAGAGGCTGCGGCACGCCCATTCCACCAGGGGCAGGTCGGCGGGCTCCCGGCCTTGATTCTCGTGATGCTTGAGCACCATCGAAGCCAGGTACATCGATGACAGCACGTCGCCCAAACGCGCGGACAGGGTCTCTTTCTTCTTGAGATAACCGCCCAGCGCCAGCATGGCAACGTCGGTCGCCAATGCAAATGACGCGCTGTAACGGTTGACGTGTTGGAAGTAGCGTGCGGTCGCGCCGGTGTCGGGCACCTTGGAGTAGCGTGCCGAAGTCAGTCCGAGGACCAGCGAGCGAACTGCGTTGGAGATCGCGAATCCCACGTGGCCCACGACGGCTGCATCAAATTCACGTGTTCCCTGCTCGCGATTCGGATTCTTCGCGGCATTCATTTCCTTCAAGACGAAGGGATGGCAGCGCACGGCACCCTGACCGAAGATGATCAAGTTGCGAGTCAGAATGTTAGCGCCCTCGACGGTGATCGCAACCGGTACGATCTGATAGCCGCGGCCCAGGTAGTTTTTCGGTCCCAGGCAGATTCCCTTGCCGCCGTGAATATCCATGGCGTCGTTGGCGATCATGCGGCCGATCTCGGTGGCGTGATACTTGAGCATGGCGGAGGGCACAGAGGGCTTTTCCCCGCCGTCGATGGCTCCGGCCGTCACGGAACGTGCAGCATCGATGATGTAAGTGCGCGCCGCCATTCGCGCCAGCACCTGTTCGATGCCCTCGAAGCTGCCGATCGGCGTGTTGAACTGGCGGCGGATGCGCGCATAGGCTCCCGATGCGTACACCGCGGCCTGCGCACCACCGTTGGCACTGGAGGGCAGTGAAATGCAACGGCCCACCGACAGTTGTTCGACCAGCATGCGCCAACCCTGGCCGGCGGTCGCAAAGCCGCCGATGATGGCGTCCATCGGCACGAAAACATCGCGTCCTTGAAGGGGACCGTTTTGGAACGGAACATTCAAGGGAAAGTGCCGCCGACCGATTGCGACGCCGGGCGTGTCGCGGGGAATCAGCGCACAGGTTATTCCCAAGTCTGCTTTGTCGCCCATGAGATGCTCAGGATCGTAGAGGCGAAATGCCAGCCCGATCACGGTGGCGATCGGCGCCAGGGTGATGTAGCGTTTCGAAAAATTGAGCCTGATGCCGACTATCTCCGCGCCTTGCCACTGTCCTTTGCAGATGACCCCGGTGTCCGGGATCGACGCCGCGTCCGAGCCGGCGCGTGGACCGGTGAGTGCGAAGCAAGGGATGTCATCGCCTCGCGCGAGTCGCGGCAAATAGTGATTCTTTTGTGCCTCGGTGCCGTAGTGCAGAAGCAGCTCCGCAGGTCCCAGGGAATTGGGCACTGCGATGGTCGAGGATGCCGTGGCCGAGCGCGAAGCGATTTTGCTCAGCACGCAGGAATGGGCATAGGCCGAGAATTCCAGTCCGCCGTAGCTGCGCGGAATGATCATCGCAAAGAAGCCCTGGGACTTGATGAACGACCAGACGGCCGCGGGCAAATCGGCGCGCCGATGCGTGATGTCCCAGTCATCGAGCATGGCACACAGCTCTTCGCAAGGTCCGTCCAAAAAAGCCTGCTCCGCGGGCCGGAGCGCCGGGGCTTTCGCGGACATGAGTTTTTGCCAGTCCGGGCCGCCGGTGAACAACTCGCCATCCCACCAGACCGTTCCTGCGTCCAAGGCCTCCCGCTCCGTCGACGACATCGCCGGCAGCAGCTTGCGGTATTTCTTCATGAACGGCCGCGTCACCAGGCGCCTGCGCAGCGGCCGAATATTCAACAGGAACAAGATCGCGAACGGGATCGAGACGAGGACTTTCCACCAGTTGGGGGCCGTGCCCAGAGCCCAATAAAGCGCCAGCAACAGCAGCAGCACGCCGGTGCTCAGCGCAAGACTGGCGCGCCGGTAGGCGAGAATGCAAACGGCGCCCACGAACAGCACCAGCCAGCCAACAGCGATGCCGGCGTCGAGCACCAGGTCATCCATGGGACCGCCCCTTTTTCTTAGATCAAGTCTTTGACACCGTCGCGCTCTTCCAGCAATTCGCGGTGAGTCGCCTGCATCTTTTCGCGGCTGAAGTCGTTGATGTCCAGCCCCTGAACGATGCTGTAGTCGCCGTTTTTGCAGGTAACCGGATACGAATAAATGATTCCCTCGGGGATCCCATAGCTGCCGTCTGACGGAACACCCATGCTCACCCAATCGCCGGAGGGTGTGCCGAGCATCCAATCGTGCACGTGATCAATTGCCGCCGCTGCCGCGGAAGCCGCGGATGAGGAACCGCGCGCCTTGATCACGGCCGCGCCCCGCTGCTGCACCGTGGGAATGAAAGTGTCCTTGAACCAGCTCTGATCCACCAGTGAAAGTGCAGGTTTGCCGCCGACGCTGGCGTGATGCAGATCGGGGTACTGAGTGGCCGAATGGTTGCCCCAGATGATGAGCCGCTTCACCGTGGAGAGGGCGGCGCCGGTCTTCTCCTGGAGCTGCGCGCGTCCGCGGTTGTGATCGAGCCGGGTCATCGCGGTGAATCGGTTGCGCGGCAGGGAAGGTGCATTGCGTTGTGCGATGAGCGAATTGGTGTTGGCCGGATTGCCCACGACCAGCACCCGCACGTCGCGGCTGGCCGCTGCGTCGAGCGCCTTGCCTTGCGCGGAGAATATTTTGGCGTTTTCCAGCAACAGATCCTTGCGTTCCATGCCGGGACCGCGCGGCCTGGCGCCCACCAGCATGGCGAAATCACAGTCCTTGAATCCCACATTGGCGTCGGAAGTGGCCGTGACCTTGTTCAAGCTCGCAAACGCGCAGTCGTTCAATTCCATCACCACACCCTGGACCGCCGCGCTGGCCGCAGGGATTTCCAGCAGATTCAAATTGACCGGTTGGTCGGGGCCGAGCATCTGACCGGAGGCGACGCGGAACGCCAGCGCATATCCGATGTTGCCGGCGGCGCCCGTGATGGTGATGGTGACTGGCTTCTTCATGGCGAACTCCCGCGCAAAAACCAGGAATGGTAGCCGAAATCGGACCGCAGCGTCATTGACGGATGGGCAGCGGCAATGTTCACTCGCTGACGGGGATGATGTATTCAGGATAGGCGCTGCGAAAGCGGCGCATTTCGAGCTCCGCTTCGCCGTTGCGGCCGGCGCGCCGCAGCGCGGAAATATCCTTGAGCCATGCCGCCGGATTGCGCTCGCGCGGCGATGCCACAGCAGCGCGTGGCGGATCAGCCTTGTAGACACGTACCTGCACCACGCGTGGCTTGTCATCGGCCCTTCTCACCGCCGGGCCGACGACAATGGCAAGCACCAGCGCCACCGACAGAAGAACACTGGCGGCGAAGGCCAGCGGCGCCAGGCTTTGCGACCGGGGCGAGGGCTTGGATTCGACCGGCTGCCGGCGGGCAGCATCCAACACCAACCGTTCGAGCGCATGTGGGGGCACCGGCGCCGATTCTCGTTGGTACTGACGCGATAAGGGGCTTGCGCCGCGCAAATATTCATCGAGCTCGTCAGGCAGGTGTTCACGCATAGGTTCGCAGTCGCAGCGCTTCGGGTTCTTGGATCGGGCTCAAGGATTTTTTCAGTTTGCGAATCGCGTATCGCAGCCGGCTCTTCGCCGTTTCCACAGGCACAGCCGTCACACGCGCAATCTCTTCGACGCTCAATCCTGTTTCCTCGCGTAATAAAAACGCCTCGCGTTGTTCTTGCGGCAGAGCTGCGACGGCGGCGAGCAATGCCGATTGCTGCTCGAGGAATTCCGCAACTTTGTCGGGCCGTTGGTATTCCGGAACTTCAGGTTCGATGAACGCAGAGTCGAGGTCATGGGGAACGACGCTGCGTAGATTCAGATCGCGCCGGAAAAAATCAACCGCGCAGTTATGCGCGATGTGAAACAAGAAGGTCGCGAATTTGGCGCGTGGCTCGTAGCGCGTCCGCATCGCGACCAAGCGCGACCACACTTCTTGAAATAGATCGGCGGCGGCCCCGGCATTGCGCACATGGCGCAACAGGTACCGATACAAGGGGCCCTTGTACTGCGCATACAGCGCGGAAAACGCCGCGGTGTCGCCATCGCGGTAACGGAGCATCAATCCGGCGTCTTCGTCCAACAAATGCATCCTCGGCAGCATACGTGGGGGCACTGCGAGGGGCAAAAGCAAAAGTCTTTGGCTGATT
>Ga0210403_10001221_pt1 | contig 24857 bp, 25 predicted proteins | sample IncBWC19MmetaG_FD_150863 | JGI IMG/M metagenome (GOLD analysis project Ga0210403, IMG submission 150863) | Forest soil microbial communities from Barre Woods Harvard Forest LTER site, Petersham, Massachusetts, United States - Inc-BW-C-19-M | ecosystem: Environmental > Terrestrial > Soil >... | reverse complement strand
TTGACCCTCCCCTGCCGTCTTCCGCACCCGCATCTCTTTGGTGATTCGACAAATGGCTATGCTTCGTCGTCGCTCTCTGTCCATCCCTGTTTGCTGTCTTTCCTTCTTGCTCGTGATCGCGAACACCGGATGCGGAGGCGGCTCTTCGAGCGTTCCGCCGGCCAAGACACTCAAGTCGATATCAGTAGCGCCGTCCACCGCAAATATTGCGGCGGGTGCTACACAGCAGTTCACCGCCACGGGAACCTATAGCAATGGCTCGACGGCCAATTTGAGTTCGACGGCCAGTTGGACCGTCGCGACTCCAGCGGTAGCGTCTATAAACTCGAACGGCCTGACCACGGGAGTAGCTGCAGGCTCTTCGACGGTATCTGCCTCGCTCAGTGGCATCGGCGGGAATGCATCACTTAACGTGACGGCGAACGTGACGCTCGCGTCGATATCAGTGACGCCTTCCAGCGCAAACATTACTGCGGGCTTCACGCAGCAGTTCACCGCCACAGGAACCTACAGCGATGGCTCGATCGCAAATGTGAGTTCGACGGCCAGTTGGACCGTCGCGACTCCAGCGGTAGCGTCTATAAACTCGAACGGCCTGACCACGGGAGTAGCTGCGGGCTCTTCGATCGTGTCTGCCTCGCTGAGTGGCATCGGCGGGACAGCGTCGCTTACCGTGACGGCAAGCGTTGGCGGAGTAGCGAACGTCGTAACCTGGCATTTCGACGGTCATCGCACCGGGTTGAACCCGAACGAGGTATCGCTGTCGCCAGCCAACGTAACTCCGCAAAATTTTGGCAAGCTGTTTTCTTACCTGTTGGACGGGTACGAGTATGGGCAGCCGCTGCTGGTGTCGAACCTGACGATCAACGGCAGCATGCACAATGTGGTATTCGCCGCGACCGAGAAAGACAGTGTGTATGCCTTCGATGCCGACAATTACAACAGTGGCGCACCGTTGTGGCAGGTTTCGCTGCTCCGTTCGGGCGAAACCCCGATGACCAACGGCCCCATTCAGCCATATCAGGGCATTACCTCAACGCCGGTAATCGATACGACTTCGAATACGGCATATGTGGTCTCGACGCAAACACTCACTTCGACGGGCGCATCAACTTTCCGCCTGAATGCACTGGATATCACCACCGGAAAGCAGAAATTCGGTGGGCCGGTGACCATTCAGGCGTCGGTGCCGGGTACGAATTCAACTTCGGTGAACGGTGTGGTCTATCTAGACACATCCTGTATACAACGCGCAGCCCTACTCCTGGCAAACGGCACGATCTACATTGGTTTCAGCAGTTGTCATAGCGGATGGCTGCTAGCCTATGGTGCTCAGTCACTGGCCCAGACTGGCGTTTTCAATGCGGGTCCCGACGTGAACGGCGAGGGCGCGTATCCAGGAGCCGGCGGGATCTGGATGGGTGGCGGTGGCCCGGCCGCCGATGACAGCGGCAACGTATACATCACGACGGCGGACGGTCCATGGGATGGGCAGAGGGCCTGGGCCAATTCGGTGTTGAAGTTCTCGAACAATGGGCTCCTTCACCTGCTCGACTACTTCACGTCCGCTGATTATCACTACATGGATTGCAACGATGCGGATCTGGGATCGGGCGGCTTGTTGCTGATTCCAGGAAGCACCCAAGCGCTGGCGGGAGGAAAAACGGGGAAGTTGTATCTGGTGAACACGACGAATCTTGGCAAAGAACAGGCGAACGACGCGGGGGCGACCCAAACAGTGCCCGGTGTCTTGTCCAATCAGGGCTTCGATCCGTATCCCTCAAGTTGTACCGACGGCCAGGGAACATGGACCACTGACGTCAATTCCTATGAAATCTTCTCGACCGCATCTTACTTCAATGGATCTGTCTATGTCGGAATAACTCCGACGACAGAAGGCATACCCGTCGGGATCGTACAGTTTCAGTATTCGGGGACATTGACGCCGGCACTGGCAAGTGTGCCCGCCATCCAGGTAGGCAGCAATGGCACGACGGCTTTCATCTCCGCCAATGGCACTGTGAACGGAATCTTGTGGGTTATTGACCACGGGCAGCCGCTTCAGAACCAAAATCCAAACGGCGCTGAGCCGACCGCTGCAACACTGCGCGCCTACGATGCCAGCAATTTGAACAGCGAGCTGTACAACAGTGGAGCTAATGCCGGAGATGTGCCGGGATACGGTATCAAGTTTACTTCGCCGATTGTTGCGAATGGGAAAGTATATATTGGCACCGGTCATGATCTGGTGTCGGTGCCAAACCCGCGAGGTGAATTGGACGTGTACGGTTCGAAGTAGGTTCTCTGGTTCCGCCAATACCCGGTTATGGTCGACGGAGTGGCGCTACAAACGGACGAGTTAACCGCCGCTGGGTTTGTTTCAATATTTGCTATAACAGACTTGCTCAGTGCAAAGGACGTATGTCACTTCGCTCATTCAACGTCTCGATCTACTTGTCGGAAGGCGGGTTGATCGTGATCGCCCTGGCCACGTAGCGTGATCCGTCGAAGTCTGCGGTCAATGTTACGTCCGCCCCTTCGTGGATTTCACGGCTTAGCGGGAAACGAGCCGAATCGAAGAATACCTCATAACGTCTCTCGTCACGGGGATCGACCAGCGCCAACAGCCCGGAGTGCAAGTCGAGGAATACGACATTTCCAACGAATACGAATGCAGTTCCTGGAGTCGCGAGGATCGCGATCTGGCTAACCACACCCTGACCGTTGTTGTCGGAGTGGAATTTGACTGAGACTAGAGTCCCCATAGAGAGTTCCGAGGAGCCAACATCCATGGAGGCTGAAGCAGCCTGACCCTGGCGAGCAAAAACGGTGCCGGCAGGGACGCGCAATCCGACCGGTTCACGAGAGAGAACATCACGCACGGTTAGTTCACGGCTGACGGGGTCGTAATTGAGCACCTGGCCTTGACACTCGCCTTCCGGCAATGCCGACAACAGGTGGATGCTGCGCGCAAACACACTGGTTCCCTCCAGCACTGTCTCGACCGAGACATGGTCGCCGGCGTGAAGATCGCGCAGAGCGCTTTTTTGTCCATCCCGATAGACTTGTGTGCGTGCGTCAAAGAGAATCTTCAACCTCCGTCCGCCGAAGACATTCAAGATGAACTGGTCGCGAACGCGGTCCACTCCACGAATTGCGCCCCCTATGACGGTGCTCCTGCCGCTGGGCAGCGGGGGCAGACCCGGCGACCCACCTAAAGCGCCTTCCGGCGTGGACGCAGCCTGGGCGCCCTGATATTGTTCTGATTTTTCGCGGGCGGACGATGCTGATTGGGCAAAAGCTAAGCTGCTAAGCATGGCTACGGCTAGAAAACGACCCATTTAGGACACCCTACCTGCTACCCGGATTTTCACCGTCTCTTTGATGGTAGGAAGGGCTAAGCAGTGGCCTCCGAGTACCTTCCGCAGCCCACAATCTTGCGGTTGGGTAGCTAGGCAACGCATTCCCACTCTGCGCATCCAACTCACGCTCGTAAGGAATCAACCATGTTTGGTCAACGGCTCGGCTTATTAGCAATCATTGCCGTCGCGGTGGCATGGGTGCCTCGGAACGTCTGCGCGGGAGACCTCAAACTCACTCTCCCAAAGCGAAGTGAACTCACGCTTGTGCAGCGCCTCAATCGCGACGGGGTTGAAGCTCTCCGGAAGCAGCAGTACGAAAAAGCCGAAGGAATTTTTTTCAAGGCGTATCTGTTCGATCCCGGTGATCCTTTTACGTTGAATAACTTGGGATACATATCGGAACTGCGGGGGCAACTGGAGCGTGCACAAAAGTTTTACAGTCTCGCGTCAAAACAGGCGAGTGATGCGGTTATCGACCGCACCAATGCGAAGCACCTGGAGGGAAAGCCGATGCGGGAAGCGTTCGGCAACCTGAGTGATGTCCCCATGCAGGTCAATCACATGAATGTCGAAGCGATTCGGCTCTTGTCAGAGAGCCGAACTCCGGAGGCGGATCTCCTCCTGCAGCAAGCGTTGGCGATGGATCCGCACAATACATTTACCTTGAACAATCTGGGTGTTGCCAAGGAGTCGCGAGGAGATTACGAACAGGCACTGACGTTCTATCTCGCCGCTGCGGAGTCGCAATCCTCAGAACCAGTGATCGTCACACCGAGCCGCGCTTGGAGAGGAAAACCGGTCAGCGCGATGGCTGCAGACAGTGCAAGAAGACTGAAAGAGCGCATGCAAAACACAGCCAACGACCGGGCACAGGCCGCCTTGCTCGCCGCGCGCGGAGTTGCGGCGACGAATCGCAATGATTGGCCTGCTGCGAGGCAAGCCTTCCTCCAGTCTTATTCCCTTGATCCAAACAGCGCATTCTCACTGAACAACATCGGCTATCTGGCGGAGCGAGATGGCGACCTCGAGACCGCGCAATTCTATTATGCAAGAGCCCGAAAGGCTGAGCACGCAAACGACCGCGTAGGACTCGCGACCCGGCACTCCGCCGAAGGGATGCACCTTCTTTCAGTTGCCACCGATAGCGGCCAGCAAGTCGACGACAAGATCATCATGGAAAATCAGGCTAGGCACCGGCAATCGAGTCCGATCGAACTGAAACACCGCGACAACACGCCTGTAGTGGAATCTACGGTGTCACAAAAAGAACCGCCATCCACTCGCACCCCGTCACCCGTCGCCAAACCACCACTGTCGCAGGTGCCTCAATAGCATCAGCTCATTTCTGACCAATATGACTAAGACTCTTTGTCCCTTCGGCTCGAGCAAGCCACTTATCGTTCTCTCGCAGCTTCTGTTGCCGCCTGGACGAGACGAAGCACTTTCCGCCGCGCATGCCGAACTGGAATCGGTCATTGCAGAGATCAGTCGCGATAAATTTGACGATATGGTGGCCCTTGCTGCCTCCCATCACGTGGTGATGCGCGGGCTAGAGATCTTTCTTCACATCGTGTGTCGCGCAGGGGACGAGGTCCGTGCAGAATGGGCGGCGACCGCGCTCGCGGCTGAGCGTACTCGCATCGAGAACGCGATCTCGTTCTTGCAGAGAATTTGCGCCGCATTTCGGGCGGACGGACACGACGTCACGGTAATCAAATCGCTCGATCATTGGCCCGACCTCGGCAGCGACTTGGATCTGTACACGGATGCCGGCTCGACTGACGTGCTTCAACTTATGACGCGCTGTTTCGAAGCACAGCTTGCGCCGCGCAGTTGGGGAGATCGCCTGGCACGCAAATGGAACTTTGTTCTGCCCGGATTACCGGAGGCCGTTGAGATTCACATGGGCCGTCTCGGTCAAACCGGTGAACAAGTCGGAATCGCCGCATCCTTAACCAGACGTGCTAGGGTCGCTATTGTTGGAACACGATCGTTTCGGGTGCCCGCCGCCGAGGACCGTGTGATGATCTCTGTTTTGCAACGGATGTACCGACATTTCTATTTCCGGCTGTGCGACATTATCGACACTTCCACGCTTTCGGCAACGGATACCATCGATTACGAGTACCTGCGCTTTTCGGCGAAGATTGCCGGGATTTGGAAAGGCGTGGCGAGCTATCTTGCGATCGTATCGGATTACCTGAACCGCTATCGTGGCCAAGGTCTTGATCTCCCGCCATTCGTAAGGGTCTCAGCGCGATTCGGCGGCGATCAACTTCACTTCAGCCGAGGTTTCTTGCGTATCCCGATCATGCCGCAGTCCGCCAAGCTCTATGGCTCACAACTGACTACTCTCCTGCTCAATCGGGAGCTAAAAAACAGCGTCCGACTCAGTTTGTTGCCATGCCTGGCTACTGCAGCCGCTGTGGGGCAGAAGATCACGGGAAGCGATAAAGGGATTTGGTAGCCTAAATAATCTGCAACTCTGGAGCTGAGCGTCTAGATCAGGTATGTTGAGCGTCGTGACTGCTCGCAGCCGCTCCCATTTTATCCCTGCCAGGTATGGTGACCGCACGGACACGCCACGCTTTCCGTAGGTTTCTGCTTAGTTAATTGCTGTTTGCAGATAGGGCAGGGTTTAGTCATTGTGTAGGTCATAGGGTGCTCGCAGGCTGTGGACGCTGCGCTCCAGCGTCCACATAATCAACGATTACAAAATGTGTACATTGGTGACGCCGGATTCATATCCGCCGAATCCCGCTAACATTACTGTCTACTCTTTGCGCTCCTGAGTCTGGTCAATCCGGCTCAGGGTCGGTGACGGGAAAGTCGGGAGAGCGGGAAGCTGCGGGATACGAATGCGCGCTTGGGGTTCAACAGCATGCTTTCAGGCTTCCGGAAGGTGTGACGAGAAACGGCCAAGCCTTGGTTCGCGGCGGACACTTAGTGTACGGGCTGGCCCGCGTAGTACCCACTGCGAGTGCGAACCGTCAGTTTGTGATGGCCTGGTGTTTTAGCTCTCACTTCGATGACGCGGTATCCACCATCCTTACTGTGGTTGGTTGGCTTGTACCCTATGGTGTACTGACTGTGAATGTCACGCGCCACGGTCCGAGTGATTTCGTCGACTTCGTCCAGCCGTTTTGGGAAATAGGCAACTCCGCCTGTCACCTCAGCCAGACTTCGCAGGGCTCCGGTGTCTGACTGCTGGAGCTCGTCCCCGAGCAGCCCGATGGCATAGAGCGTCGGCCCATTCTCTTGTTGCAACCGGCGCACAGCCTCCTGTAGTGTCTCCCGACTGGCATTGTCCCGGCCGTCAGTGATCACTAGTAAGACTTTTCTCTCCACGCGGTTATTGTTCTTCAAATGGACCGTGGATGCGACGATAGCGTCATAGAGTGCTGTACTTCCTTGCGTGGAGACTTTCTGCAGAGCTTGTTGGAGCAGGTCGATGTCGGACGTGAAGTCCTGATCCAGATAGGAATCCTGACTGAAGTTGACCACAAAAGATTGATCCTCCGGATTGCCGGCTCGAATCAGATTGAGCACCGCCTTATTCACTTTGTCCCGGTTTTCGCGCATTGAGCCGGAGTTGTCGATGACGATGCCCATCGCCACCGGAACGTCTTCCCGGTGAAAAGAGGTGGTCGCCTGTGGCGCTCCGTTCTCGAAGGCCGTGAATGCTGGTCGCTCGAGATTTGTAACCAGACGCCGTTGCTCATCGACGACGGTTGCGTGCAAGATCACTTCCCGCACCTGCGTCTTGAACACGAAAACCTCGCTCTGATCAACTGGGGGCTTTTCGCTGTCCAATTGCTCCTGCGTTGTTGTATCGCTCCGAGGCGCAGTCTCGGCGTTCGCTGCTGGAGAGGTTTGCGCGACGCCGGTCGCAATTGGCGGAACTGGACTCGAAGAGGTGGTCTGACCCTCCACCTCAGCCCTTACCGTAGAAAGGATGAGGCACATGCCGACAACCACCACGCCTCGCCAATGCGGGAATGCGGTAGAGGTGGCAGCAACCTGCTCTCCGTTGCTGCTGTCGTTGGGCTTGTTATCATTCATCTTTGATTCCGTTGATGTCGATGTCGCGCGCAGCGTTACGGCAACTGATTCACATAGCAAGCACCATTGGTAATTTGGGTCGGCGGGGTCGGAGGAGTCATCCAAGCCGGATTACTGAAATCAAAGAACTCAGTCATGTCGATCTGGGCGGCGTCCCGCTTCGTCAGCGCCGGCACATTAAAACGAGTTTCAATGAGCTTCAGAATCGCAGTCAAATCGGCCACCGAGTGCGAGACGTAGTTCTTCCTTGTATATGGCGAGACAACGATCAGAGGCACGCGGTAACCGGTATAGACGAAGTCACAAGTCGGGCCCGTCGGGGGATTGCAAACGTCACCTGGAAGCAAATCCAATGGCATAATGCCATCTGGACTGACGGCCGGCTGCGGCGCAACGTGATCGTAGAGGCCTCCGAATTCGTCGAACGTGAGAATAAAGGCTGAGTCTCTCCACGAGGTGCTCGCCATCAGTCGATTGATGAGCGAGGAGACATAGGTGGCTCCCAGTTGGATATCATTCGGTGCTAAGTCCGAGTTTGTTGGATGCTCATCGAAGCCGGCGTCTGCGGCCGGCTCAATCAGAGCGACTTGCGGCAAGGTTCCGTTCTGCAGGTCGGTGAAGTACTGAGAGATTGGAGCGATGTTCTGAGGATACTGAGTCGGGATTGTCTGGCCCCATTGAAAATCCTGTATGGAGCTCAAGGAAAGCAGGCAGGCAGAATCGTAGGGGGGGGCGGTACAAGGACTCTTCTCAGGGTCCACATAGATCTTCCAGCTGACTCCGGCGGTTTGGAGCTCCTGAAAGATAGTGGTTGCTGTTAAAAGTGCTGTGTCTGCGCTATCAGTGCCAATCGGATACGCGTACCCCTGGGATGTGCCTGCAATAAGATACGCCCGGTTCGGTGGGGTGCGGGTCATTGCGGGGTGAAACCACCGATCCGAGGTAGCGAACTTTGAAGCCATAAAGTAGTAGTAGTTAAGGTCACTGCCATCGTAGTACCCCATCGCACGGATGCCATCGGTGTCATTGAACGGCGGGTTGAGAGCTCTTGCGTCGTGGGCGGCGGTCCAGACGAATCCGTTCAAAACAGCAGACATCTGACCAACCGGGTCGCTGTAGTCCCAATCCACATGACTCTCATTCCAGGAAGGGCTCGGATTCTCAATGCACTGAGTGTTCAGGTGATACGAAGTAACCGGATTGTTGGGGGCAAAGACACAATCGCTTGGCGGAGGGAAGTTGGGGTCGCAACCGGGAATGGCCAAGGCTGGCCCTCTGAGTGGCGCTGCGCCTGAACTGGGATTGAACTGGGGTAGTCCGTCGAACGATTGGTCCGGATACCCATTCTGTGCCCAGTATCCTCGTAATGCGCCAAAGTAGTGATCGAAAGAGCGGTTCTCCTGCGCCAGGAAAATGATGTGGTTGAGAACAGCGATGTTTTGGGGAGCGCTAAACGTCGCGGTCACTTGCTCGCTCTTGGCCATCGTCAGCGCGCAGGTGAGGCTGTTGCCACTACACCCGCCTGTCCATCCGACGAAAGATGAGTTCGCGCCCGCAGTCTCCGTGAGCGTTACCTTGGTCCCGCTGGCAAAGCTAGCGCTGCACGTTGGGGCGCAGTTAACTCCGGAAGGGTTGCTTGTGATCGTACCCGTGCCAGTTCCCGCTGGGTTTACGGTTAGCACGGCTGTGTTTTGGATCGCGCTAAAGCTTGCAGTGACCTTCTGGCTCGCGCTGAGCGTCAACGTGCAGGTTGCGTTGCTGCCGCTGCAGCCTCCTGTCCATCCGGCGAAAGATGAGTTCGCGCCAGCAGTCTCCGTGAGCGTTACCTGGGCCCCGCTAGCAAAGGTAGCGCTGCATGTCGTTCCGCAATTAATGCCCACGGGATTGCTGCCGATCGTTCCTGCGCCAGCACCGGCGGATTGAACGCTGAGTTGAAAAGAAGCCGGCGGAGGACCGCCGCCCGCCCCTCCCCCACAACCGCAAAGCACAAGGGAGATCAAACCCAGAAAGTAGACGACAATGCCGTTTTTCGGCCTGAACATTAGGCAGCCACTCTTCTCGTCCACGGTCGCGGCTTCGATGGTTTTGGCGGAACCTGGGTTGCCTTGCCTTAAGGGATTGTGTCGGTGTATTTCCGAGAGTGCTTGAGGCGGCGAGTGTCCCTGCTTGTCGCGAGTGGCCACGATAACCGCCGAATGCCGACGTCCTTCGCTCCCAACCCAGATTGATGTGCTGGCCTCTTCGTTTAGGACGACGATACAACACGACGAAGTGAGCGATTCTGAACAGACAGCTTCGGCTTCACGCGGCATAATGCGGAACAAATCTACGGAAACGGTCATGCCTTTTATGAGCCCCGAGGTTTGTTTCCGCGCTACTTTCGCTGCCCTTACAAGCGTGGCACCAGCTACTTGGTGTATTTCTGACGATCTCGATCAGGTATTGGGAAAGGAATTCTATGTCAATCTTGCAGATCTCAAAGGTCTCACCTACCCTTTTGGTAGCAGCTTTTCTCATTAGCTGTGGCAGCCTTACCAAGCCACCGGTTTCGACGGTTGGCGGTGGCCCTGCGGTATTGATGGTAGTCCCACAAAGCAACGGAGTGGGCACCGACCGTGAGATTGCTGTGGTGTTCAGCGAACCGATGGATCCGGCAAGCATCAATAACAGCACGTTCACTATTGCAGGAATGACTGGTACAGTCACTTACGACGCCACGAACAAGATTGGCGGCTTTAAACCTTCCCCTAACTTCGCACCCAATACGAAGTACAACGCGAGCATCAGCGTTGGGGCCAAGGACATGAGCGGAACTCCACTGGCCGCACCCTACAACTTCTCCTTTACTACCCGCGCAACCAGCGACACTTCCGCCCCGTTCGTTATTGCCGTCAATCTTGTCGCAGGAGCCACTTGCGTTCCGCAGAACCAAAAGATCTTAGCGACCTTTGACGAGCAGATGGACTCCCTCACCATCAATCCCAGCACATTCTTAATTGTAGGTGTAACCTCCACTGTGACCTACGACGTCGTTACTCAAATTGCCACGCTCACGCCCTCGGCTAACCTGGCGGCGAACACCACTTACACGATTATGGTCACCGCCGGAGCCAAGGACATGGGCGGAGTGCCAGTTGCGCCAATTCAACAGACTTTTACAACCGGTCCGTGCCAGGGCGGTGGAACGCAACCGGTAGCTCTTTGTCCTAACATTGGGAATTTCTCGGTGCTAGCCGGAACCACCGTCACCAACACCGGTTCTACCGTAGTGTCTGGCGATGTTGGAGTATGTCCTGGTACGGCCGTCACTGGATTCCCGCCGGGGCTGGCAGGCGGGACGATCCATCTTGCGGATGGTGTCGCCTCTCTGGCGCAGGCCACGTTGACTGCCGGTTATATCGATGCTGCCGGACGATCGGGCGGCACTTCGGTCGCCGGAGATTTGGTCGGGCAGACCCTCACCTCTGGTGTCTACACCTCGACGTCATCGCTGGCAAATTCCGGGGACCTCACTCTCGATGCCCAAGGCAATCCGAGCGCAGTGTTCATTTTCCAGATTTCGTCCACGCTCACGACGGGCAGCGGAAGCCATGTTGTCCTGGCCAACGGTGCCAAGGCTTGCAACGTCTTCTGGCAGGTCGGCAGCTCAGCGACCCTGGGAACGAACTCTGTGTTTAAGGGAACCATTATGGCCCTCACATCAATCACCGTAACCACAGGCGTGAATCTGGAAGGCAGGGCGCTGGCACGGAATGGCGCAGTCACCTTGGACACCGATGTCATCACAGGATGCACTTGCCCGTGAGGCGGTGGCTAACGCCAGGTGCAAATGGGCGGGTTTCTAGATCCGGAGCCCGCCCACCAGGAAGATGAAAAGCAACAAAGGAAACCAGCAGCCGAAGTGGAGGTCCATCAGTTCCGCTCAGCGCAAACCAAAAACGCATCCAACTAAGAAATTCGATCAGCGCTCCCCCCGGGCCAGCACTCCAATGCTGGCCCCTTTTTTTTGGGGACAACAAGCTTGCACCCAAGAGAAAATTGGGAGGCAGGGACGATGGACGAAGCCCAGATATGCCGAGCACTTGAGCGTGACCCGCCATTCGTGACGGTAGCGGTTCATGGCCGCTGTCGCTCGAAGAAGGCCCAGATCACTGCCGGTCCGTTCGGTTCCTTGGGCGCTGGGCCTAATAATCGCGGATAGCGCCAGTAAGGCTGAGGTATGCCATGCCCGCCGCCGTGAATGGCAACGAGTTCCACCTCAATTTTGGATTCGTTGCGCCAGATGACTCGCTCGACCTGAAATCCGTCGGTCACTTGCGTCTCGCTCGTTTCGGGCGTGCCGGTCATGTTGTTGAGGTCCGCAAGATACTGACACGACTCTCGCGACGACCGGACCTTGCCGCGCTTGAGCAAGCCGAGGAATGTCACCTCTCCACCATCAAACGGATTGATGGGATCCTTCGTGCCGTTCATGATCATGACGGAAGAAGTGCCTTGCCCCGAGGGCGCGCATTTGAAATTCTGCGGCGTCGGAACGCTCGCCGATATCGCCGCAACTGCGCGAAAGCGGGAAGAGGCTTCGAGCGCAAGACGAAACGCCATATGCCCGCCGCGGGAAATGCCCGTTGCGAATACGCGGCCCGGATCGACACCGACTTCGGTGATGAGTTTGTCGACCATCCCCGTCATGAATCCGACGTCGTCGATTTTTAGCTTGTTCGCGCTGTAGTCGCCGACGATGTTGCACGCGTTCCAGTAGCCCTCGTACCCATCAGGATAGACGACCGCGAAGCCTCTTTCGTCCGCCAGGCGCTCGAACCCATACCCCGTCCACTTTCGCGTTTGCGCACCATTTTGACCCGAACCGTGCATGACCACGACAAGCGGGGCCCCTTTCGTCAGCCCCAGCGGCACGTAGGTCAGGTAGGTCCGCCTCAGCCCGCCCACCTCGATGGTCCCATGGGTGAGCGTGCCGGACAGTCGCGGAACTTCAGGAGCAGGCGAGTAGACGAAGTAGCCGAACAGCCCACCACCCAAGGCAACAAAGACGATCAAGCCCCAGAGAAAGAAACGTAGAAAACGTGGAACTCTTTTCATGGCCATCTCAGAACGCTGCAGTCAATGACATGCTCATGATCTTTACTGGGAAAACTGCGGACGGAAGTCGCGCAGCGTTTAGTAATCGGCCCGAAGGCACCCACGCGACGAGTGCCGTTTGGGGGGTTGTTACAGGCTCTTAAGTATTGTAGGTTCCCGCCATACCGTCTGATCGGGCTGCGCGCCACGCACGTCCGAGGGCTTGAACTTAGAAAAGCTTGAATTCGACTTCAATACTAATCTGTACGCTTACCGGCTTCCCGTCTTTCAGCGCAGGATCAAAGCGCCACTGCTGTACAGCCTCCACCGCCTTTGCATCCAGCCCGAATCCTAGCCCGTGGACGACCCGAATGTCGCGCGGATGGCCGGCGGAGTCAACAATTAACCACAGCGTGCAAGTGCCCTGCGTTTTCGCCCTGCGCGCTTCCTCTGTGTAGTCGGGATCAGGAGTCGAAACTGGCTGAGGAGCTGATATTCCTCCGCCCACCTTAAACACTCCTCCCCCGATGCCACCACCGCTCCCGGCGCCAACTCCTGCGCCGCGTCCGACCCCTACACCGCCGCCAGAACCGGATCCGATTCCGCCGCCAGAACCGGATCCATTGGAGGGCGGAGCTGCCGGCAGCGAGGCAACCGACGGAATACCAAGATTTGGCATGTGATTCTCGGCGAGATGTGCCTGGGGCGGCACAATGACCGTAGGCTCTGCTGTTAGCTTGGGCTTGACGTTGCGAAGCACAATCTGAGGCGGCGTGATCTGCTGCATCGCGAATTTTGGCAGTCTTCCCTTGGGTGCGGGCAGCGGATCATGATCTCCCCCGCCGCCACCACCTCCGACCACTTTCTTAGAAGCTCGAAGTATGTATGAGTCGGAAGAAGGTGCGACCAGGGTTACGACCTCTCTCTGCCTGACCTGTTGCACGACCTTATGTCCAACGGCAGCCCCCACAAGGATAAGGCCCAACAATACAACGTGAATGATCCCTGACCCTACTAAGCCGTTTGCCCGATAGTTGTTGTATTGCCCCCAGACTTCTCCCACCGCAAAAGACCTTTGAGCTCGCAAGTGTGACCTCTTCTTACCGACACCGCCATCGCCGGTTTGCCAGAATGGCATCCATGCATTTCGAACTGCTTTTTTAGCAGTCGCGCGGCGATTTCGGGCTTAAGTCTGTCCTTAAAGCCCGGTGTCCGGCCGCGGGTCCGCTAAAGACATGGGCGCCCGTTGCGCTCGAATCGGTGCCAACGATAATTTAGTTGAAGCTCCGACGGTTACCGCGGGCGCTGACCGCTTCGGGAATCGCAACATAGTCCGAAGTTGCACGTGGGCGACTTCGCTTCTCTTCCCCGTCGGGGAAGCGCAGAATGCCAGGAGTGTGCACGTGAATAATTTCGTTTCTCACCGCATACAGCACCAACTCGGCGATCGAATGGATCTCGAGCTTGCGCATGATGTTGCTTCGATGCGTTTCTGCGGTCGCCAGTGTCACGTGCAGTATGGCGGCAACTTCCTTGGAAGCTTTGCCTTCACTCACGAGCTGCACAACCTCGCGCTCCCGTGGCGATAATTTGGGCATCCAGGCGGGGTTTGAATCCGCGCGATGGCGCTTGTATCCGTCCATAATCACATGCGACACTCGCGAACTGAAGATGCTCTTTTGCTGTTGAATAGCCTCAACTGCGGTCGTCAAATCCGTAGTCCCGTCGGATTTAAAAACCCAGCCCCGAACGCCCGCTTCCAGGCAGTCTCGGATCACATGCTCGGAGTCCACCGCAGTGAGGATAAGTATTGCCTGGGCGGGATTGAGTTTCAGGATCTGCCGCGCCGTGTCCAGGCCATTCAATATAGGCAGGCAAACATCCAGAATAAGAAGATCGGGTTTCAATTGCCGGTACTTTTCTAGCACATCCCGGCCGTCAGTCGCTTCTCCACAGACCTCCCAGCCTTCGTGAGATGCAAGCAGCGATGACAAACCGAATCGGAATATTGGATGATCGTCAGCCAGCAGAATGCGGAATGCGCCCATAGAACCTCCCCATACTCAGAGCTAACTTATCAAGTCACTCCGACGCTGTCTGAGCAAAATTGCTCAAGGGCCTCCTCTGTCGCCGCAAAGGCAAGCACAGGGAGCAGAAGGATGGAGCTTCCTTTGACTAGGGCGGATCCGGCCGCGTTAAAATCGTGAATCGCGCAGACTCGTGAGCTGCAAAACAACATCGCGAGTGCCGATGACCATCGCTGTAGTAAGGAGGCAAGCGCTGGTGACAAACAGGGAGGTTCGAGCCAACGCCTACCTTCCTGCCCCTCGCGTTGGGGCTGCACTAAGGAATAAATGAGCAGTGCCGTCGCGTCTATCGTGCCTAGTGTGTATTTGTCCGGAAACGTTCCACTACGTTTCAGCCACTGCGATTTTCAATCCTCATTTACCGCGATGCAATGTTTACAAAGAGCACAGCATGACCAAAAGACTCAAACACAAGCAGTGACGAGAAAGACTGACCTCCTCGGTAAATGCTCGTCCATTCACATTGAAAATTGATTTCCCCGCCGTCCATCGGTACAGCAACAACTGCAATCTGATACTGACCGAACAGGATAGACCGTTGCTTGACTCCTACTCTACTCTCAAGCATGAATCCGGCAAATCTCACTTCGTTATCTCAGCCAACTATTAAACCGCGTCAAGGGAGGCTGTCGTGAACATAGACTCTGCGATTGCAGATCCGGTTCCTCTAGGCTGTGATCTGATCAAACGCGCACAAGAAGGCGATGCGGACGCGTTTGGCACCCTGTTCCAGGCGAATAAATCGCGCATCTACTCCGTGTGTTTGCGCATGACCAGCAATGCCGCGGAAGCGGAGGATCTCACGCAAGACACGTTCTTGCACGTGTTCCGCAAGATCAACAAATTTCGCGGAGACTCAGCTTTCTCGACGTGGCTTCACCGGATTGCGGTCAACACGGTCCTGATGCACTTTCGCAAGAATTCTCTGAATCAGGTTTCACTGGACGAGCCGCAGCGCGACATGGAAGGCGACAAGAGACGGCGCGAATACGGAACCAGAGATAAAGAACTGGCAGGCTGCATCGACCGGCTTGCATTAGCCCGCGCCATCAAAGAGCTTCCTCCTGGGTACCGGACCGTGTTTTTGCTGCATGAAGTTGAGGGCTATGAGCATCAGGAAATCGCCGAGATGCTTAGTTGCTCCGTAGGCAATTCGAAATCGCAACTTTACAAAGCGAAACTGCGATTTCGGGAGCTGTTAGCCCTTTCGAGTAGGCCTCAATTAGGGATTCGAAGTAGGCAGTTGAGCACTCAAGAACCAGCAAAACGAAAACTCAAGAACTGCGTTCTGCCAGTTGTCTCAGATGTGCTAACAGAGCTAGCCCATTCCGTGATGGAAGTGGGGCCGAAAGCTGCGTGACCCAGAGCAGCACAAACTAAGTAGCATGAGGCCGACGGCCAGTACCGCCATTAGATGTCGACCTGAGCCGAGTCCGAAGCGGTAGTGAAATCGAAATGTTGCGCAACTAACTCCTACTCTTTCAAGCACCGTGTCCGAGTGCCGGGCCCCTGTCGCAACTGACAGTTGCCATTGACCTCACTGTGTACTGTCGAGGTTTGCCTTCGAGGCAGTTCTTCTCTGTGCACCGACCGGGACGCGCGTCACATGACTGATGCTCGCGCAGTCAGGGGACTGGAACCGCTCGTGGAATAGGTGCTGAAATATCTTGGATTGACGTCAAGACAAAACGTATGCTGACCATGGTTTGATTTCGATTGTGTGCCTTCGTTTCTAACGGAGGTTCTTCACCAAACGAGCAAGTGTTCAGTCACAGGTCGAGCGAAGGGAGCCGAAGGGAAACCTTGACGGGTTCCTTGCATCTTGTTCCACGAAACGAAGGCTGCAGTGCAAAGCCTCAAACCCTGTACTTCAGTTACTCCAATCGTCATACCTCTCCTCCCGACTAACTCAGTCTCTTGCCCAGAAGTTCTTGTGCCTTTCTTGCCTTTATGGAATTGCACTTGTCGGAGCACGTAGTCGAGTTCGAGATTGGCAAGTAGCTAGTCGAGAACTTCAGGAACGTTTCGATTAAGGAGCTTGGCCTTTTCGAACTTCGAGTCCATCTGAATAAGTTGGCAGAGACCTATTCGGGGTCGATTGTGAGACACGCGTTCGTGAATATACGTTCAATCATGCGTCTGGCAAGCAAACTGCAATTCACCCAGGATGATATGGCCGAAGAGCTGAGGATGCCTCAGACCAAAGAAGTGAAGCGTCCGACCATGACCGCGAAACAGATCAGCGACCTCATTAGCGTGATCGAAGACATCCACGATCTCTGCTTGATGAGCATCGCCCTGTTCTGCGCCACTCGAACCAGCCAGACGCTCGGCTTGACGTGGAGGTCGTACAGCGCGAACAAGCTGATTCCTTTCAACAGCTCCTTCATGGCATTCGCACGAAGACGGCATGGTATGGCGCATTCTACGCTGTTGTGAGACCTTTCTATCCGCTACTCAAAACGCTTTTCCCGAACTACGTGACAACGACCGAATGCGTCGGTCGTGCCATGCTGAACGTAACGAAGCGGGGTTTCCCGAACCCTCTCCTTGAGAATCGCGACATCAACCGGATGTGTGGATGAATTTGTAGGAGGTTTACCCTTCAACTTCCCCTAGCCGGAGCACGGGAAGACTCCGTTCGGCAACAGATGCCATAGCGCTGCCACAGCCTAAACCACGGGCTACTGGCTTGCCGCTCATCATGCTGCCGATTCGCAGCCGCGAGGTCACTTGCGCTCAGAGGTCTGGTGTCCGGCACCGCGAAGATGCGCTCCAACCTCTCGATTTCGGCAAGGGTCTGGTTGGTGTCCATCCGTCACAATATCTAACAGAACCGCGCAGAGGTCGCGATTCGACCGTGATGAGGTCTGCGGGCGCGCCGGACTGGACTGATCGCAACCTAGAACGCCGAAAATGAAGGGGTTACCTAATATCGAGGCAATGTGAGCGTTAGTGACCATTCAGGCTCGTCGCTTTCACCTCATAATGACAATGGCGGTATGTCCAGTTAGGACGGCAATTGGTAAAGCATCTGACTCCTGCGAAGACGAAACCTGATTTCAACCCCGTAGCGTTTCTCTCGACGCCGGGAAAAGGAAGGGAGATGCTGTCTTTTCAAAAGAAGAGCGCGATTTTCGCTCAAGGCGATACTTCGGACGGACTATTTTTTATCCAGAGCGGGAAGGTAAGGCTCAGTGTCGTATCGGAAGCGGGGAAAGAAGCCACTCTCGCAATTTTGGGTGAAAGGGATTTCTTTGGAGAGAATGGTCTGGCTGGCGCAGTTCTACGTATGTCGTCCGCCACAGCCATCACCGACTGCGTTCTTCTGCACGTCGAGAAGAAGGCGATGATGTTGACGATGAGTCTGGAACCAAAACTGTCGGCGATGTTTCTCAAGCATTTGATAAAGCGAAACATGCGTTATCAGGATGATTTGGTGGATCAGCTTTTCAATTCCAGCGAAAAGCGGCTCGCAAGAGTTCTTCTCTTGATGGCGCAGTTCGGTACAGAGGGCGTCTCCGACATGTCAGTGCCGAGATTAAGTCAGGAAACTCTCGCCGAAATGGTAGGAACGACACGGTCGAGGGTTAGCTTCTTCATGAACCGATTCAGGAAACTCGGTTTTATCAACTACGACACTGGGGATAATCTCCATGTCCACAGTTCACTGCTAAACGTCGTTCTTCATGACGACGAAACAACCGTTCCGCCAAGCGATGAAAGACCAAGTGCCGGTGGTCGCAAGGGTCTGGAACCGCCTGCGAGACGCGGAGGCGCACCAGACTACGAACGTGCTAAAAGACCGCCTCTACCTAGCCTCAAGCGACGCCACAACGTGAGCGGCTCGTAGCCTGAGTGTTTTCGTCAGTCTCTCGCGGTAGCTCAACGACGCTCTCAGCAAGGTGGTCAATTGTGAACAGCTTGCATCGGTTCACCCCGGATATTATCTGGTTTCCTCGAAGTTTCCATCAGTGAAGGGAGGCATTTCATCTCTGCCTACCAACAAGAACATGGGGATCGTACCGTCTCATCGCAGGGGAAGCCACACACTACACCCGCTGGCGAGACCGCAGCACCCTCGTATGAGAGCAAACTGTCCGCCGAAGCGACTGCCTTAACTCAATTCCGCTTTCGTATCCTAGTGGTGGATGATGAACCTTCGATATGCGAAACCGCAAGACAGATTTTGGAAAGCGAGGGTTACGAGGTTCTAACAGCGAAAGATGGGGTGGATGGCCTAAACGCGCTCAGCAAGTCACTGCCTGATTTAATCATTTCCGACTTAAATATGCCTCGAATGTCAGGATTTGAATTTCTGGCGGTAGTTCGTGAACGATTTCCGCACATCGGCACGATTGCGATGAGTGGAGGACACAGTTCCGGCGAAATGCCAATCGGAATTCTGGCGGACGCTTTCTTGCAAAAAGGAAGCTACACCATCAAAGAGCTTTCCCAGCGAGTCGGGAAGCTCTTGGCTGCTTCTCCCCTTCGCTCGGAGAAAAGAAAGAGTGACATGGCTCCACTGTTCGTGCCAAGAGACAGTGCGGGGTATCTAATAATCACTTGTCCCAAGTGCCTGCGTCCCAACAAACTAGAGGCGATGAGTCTGAACGGTGGCTTACACCAAACGAGATGCCAGACATGTGGCATGCCAGTGAGATTTGAAATCAATCACGAGATTGAGCCGCTAACGGAACGCAAACACGCCTGAGCGACCAGCGGTTCCGTTTTTCAACCACCCTTCTCTGGGCGGCGGTCTCTCTCTCTGTGCTGTTCTCAGATCGGCTTCGGGAACTTAGTCGCCACCAGCACCGCCAATATAGTCGCAGTGTTGCGAACGCTTCCTGCAATTGTCATCAGTGCTTCCGTTATGGGGACGTGCTGCTCCGCCAATCCCTCAAGACGAGTGCTCACGTTGTGCAGTTGATCGACTTCGTCCAGAATCGCTTCAAAAGCCATTGGGTACACCGCTCTCTGAAAAAGCCTAAGAGGGAAGAACTTCAGATGGACTGGCTTAGAACAGAAGACCTGAAAGAGGAGAAGGTGGTGACCACCCCAATCGCTATTGTAAGCGTTCTAATCGTGGAGAACAACGTTGAGAAGTGAACTGTGAATCTGCAAATCATCCCCGGCATGATAGTCAATGAACCCCAATTTCCTAAACCTGTTCATGAAAAAGCTAACCCGCGAGCGAGTCGTGCCTATCATCTCTGCAAGGGTTTCCTGACTGATATTCGGGATTGGAGTCTCGTGCACACCGTCTTTGCCGAAATGAGCGAGGAGCAGCAAGATGCGAGCCAGTCTTTTCTCGCTAGAGTTGAAAAGCTGGTCAACCAAATCCGCTTCGTACCGAATGTTCCGTGTCAGCAAATATGCCACGAACATATCTGAAAAGGTGTGTTCTCGGTGAAGCACTTCCATCATCGCCTTCTTGTCGATTTTCAGTACGGAGCAATCAATCATTGCGGTTGCGGAGCACAGGCGGAGAGGCTGTCCCGTAAGGCAACCTTCTCCGAAAAAATCACCTTCGTTCAGAATGCCTATTGTGGCTTCCTTCCCGGTCTTCGACACAACGGTGAGCCTTACTTTTCCTTTTTGGATATAAAAAACAGCATCGGACGAATCGCCCTGAACAAAGATCGTCTGCTTTTTGGGAAAAACAGCAATCTTCCTACCGCCGTCCATGGTCGAAAGAAATGTCTTGGGATCGAATCTGCTGAGTTTCTTGCCCGCCACCACGGGTGTCATGATTAGCCCTCTTCTCAAGAGTTCCGAATGCGCGGAAGGCAACTTCCTAGAATGAAGGATAAATAAGTGCGGATGACGAGGATGACGAAAAGGACGAAGGCTACTCGGAGTGATGTCGGAGCACTAGAGACTCGGTGCGGCAACAGATACCATAATGCTGCCACAGCTTAAACCAAGGGCTACGGGCGAGCATCTCGTCGTGCCTTCGATTTGCAGCCGAGATGTCGCTTGCGCTGAGTGGTCTAATATCCGGCGCTTCGAACATTTCCTGTAGCTGCTCGATGTCGTCAATGATGCGTTCAACGTCCATGCGTCACAATCATCCAAGAGAAGGCGCGGAGCGGTCAAAAGGAAGGGCATTGGTGTTTCGTGAGCGATTTGTGCGTTGCCAGTCATTCTGCCGCGGCCCTGTTACAGGAAGCCAGAATAGATTTTTTAAGGGTGTTGCCCCGCATGTGGTGCTTGTGACAGCCTGCGCCCGGTCAGGGGTTTCTGACGAGAAAATCTTCCTGTTCGTTGCGCGACTAAGAGGGTGTAGAATTTCGCCCCAGTTCGCTTCCAGCCGTGTCGTTATCACGACAGTTCAAGTTGTCCGAATAAAGTGCGATTCAGTCGAGAGCGTTGCGACCTTGCCTTTGCGCAACGAACAAACCGCCGTTGTTCTGTCATCTTTTAGGTGGTGGGCAACTCTCAAGTGAGTTTTGGGATCGATTAGACTGGGCGGAACATCGTGGACAAATCTTCGATTCGAGTTCTTGTGGTAGAGGATTACGAGCCTTGGCGTCGTTACTTCTCAACGGCGCTCCAAAAACAACCTGAACTACAGGTGATCGGCGAAGTGTCAGATGGGCTAGAAGCGGTTCAGAAAGCCGAAGAACTCCAACCAGACCTGGTCCTGCTGGACATCGGTCTTCCAACACTCAATGGAATTGAAGCCGCTCGCCGAATTCGAAAGGTTTCCCCGGCGTCCAGAATTCTTTTTGTGAGTGAAAACCGCTCCGCTGACATTGCAGAAGAAGCCTTGAGCACGGGTGCAAGCGGCTACCTCGTCAAGTCGGATACTGGAAGCGAACTATTACCTGCTGTAAAAGCGGTTCTTGAAGGGAAGCGGTTTATCAGCGCCAGCTTGGCAGGTCACTTCCTCGTAACCACGGCTCTGAGCACGACCCAGACAGTACTCCAGTGGACGGTGATACTCATTTCAGGAATGCGTTGAGCACTGTAACCGTGCAGGGATTTGCGTCTCCTACACAGCCTCTTGTTGTAAATCGCGCTCCGACCCAAACGGCACGCGAACATGAATACTGGTTCCACCCATCGGTTTCGATTCAATGGCAATCGTTCCATTCACCAATCGAACGCGCTCGCGCATGCTGGTGAGACCAAGACCCTTGCCTTGCAATGCAGCTTCGACATCGAACCCTTTTCCTGAGTCGCGAATGATGAGGTGAATCTCACCGGAGTCTTCCCGAAGTTGCACTTCGATCCGTTTCACCCCGCTGTGCTTCATCACATTGTGCAGGGCTTCCTGTAGAACTCTAAAAAGGCTAAGACCGATTTCGAACGGTAGAGCACTGTGTACATCATTGCTGAAGTCGATCTCCACTCTCTGCCGCTCGCTGAATTCCTTGCACCAGCTTTTGATCCCCGCGACGACACCGAGATATTCCAGTTTTGAAGAGTGCAGATCGTGCGACATTGCTTGCACATCGTTCGAAAGCTCGGTCGTCTGATTTCGGAGTTCTTGCACACGGCTCTGGACTTCAGAAGGATTCTCTTGCAGTTGTTCGAGTTCGAGCGACAGCATTGCGAGCCTCTGGTTGATGTCGTCATGAAGCTCTCTTCCAATGCGAGCGCGTTCTTGTTCCTGCGATTCGATCAACCTTCGACTCATATCTGAGAGTGACTCTTCCGTCTGCTTGCGGTGGGTTATGTCCTCCGAGAAGATGAGAATGCCTCCCTGCACCCGGTTGAGATTCATCCAAGGACGAATCTCCCATCGGCTCCAAATGGTGTTGCCCTCACGATCCCAAGAGTCTTCTTCGGCTCGCAACGTTTCTCCCGCAAGACAACGGCGGTGAATCTCTTTCCACCGTTCGGGAAGGTCAGGGAAGATTTCGTAGTGCGAACGCCCTAGCATCTGCGAACTGTCGAGCGAGAAGTCGGCGCACCAGCGGTCGCTTACTTGGAGATAGCGCATGTCACGGTCGAGCATCGCTACTGCGGCTGGTACATGCTTGACGAATATTTTCAGCAGTTCTTCCCGCGATTGCAGCAGTTCCGCTTGCGCTTCTAAGGTGCGGTTCATTTCCAAAAGCGCTTCTTCTGACCGCTTGCGCTCGGTGATATCTATATTGACACCGATGACCTTTGAAGGCTTGCCAGACGCATCCATGAAAACTTGCCAGCGCCCTGCGATCCAATGAACGCTCCCGTCAGCCCAGACCACCCGCCATTCACCCTTAGTTGGTTGTCCGCTTTTCATCGCGGCGTCAACCAACTTGATGACTGCTGCGCGGTCATCGGGGTGAACGAGATTCTCGAATGCAGTCTGTGTCCCGCAAAAACCGCCCAGCGGCAAACCGTACATTGCCTCCAGTTCCGGCGTCCAAGTATTCACTCCAGTCCGAATATTCCAGTCAAAACTGCCGATGCGAGCAGCCTGCTGAGCCAATCGCAACCGTTCTTCGCTGGCGCGTAGCGCCTCTTCTGCCAGCTTTCGCTCTGTGATGTCACGGGCTATTCCAGAAATGCCCACAGTTCTGCCAGTCGAATCCTTGATTGGCGAAATAGTTAGGGATACGTTAATTCTTTTCCCCGTTTTGGTAACACGAACCGTTTCAAAATGCTCGATGCGATCCCCCGATTTCAACGTTTCAAGAATCTTGTTCTCCTCATCCGGAAGCTCAGGCGGGACAAGCATGCTAATCGGCTTAGCTATGGCTTCAGCCTCGGTGTATCCGTAAATCTTCTGCGCACCTGTGTTCCAACTTACGATAATTCCATCCAAAGTCCCCGAAGCAATCGCATCGTCAGAAGATTCGATAACTGCGGCATGCCTGTACCGCGCTTCCTCTGCCTTCTTTTTGTCCGTGATGTCCTCCACCATCGCCAGTACGAGCGGAGACGCACTACTCTTCAATAAAGAGATGCTTAAGCTCCCCCAGACCAAAGAACCGTCTCGCCGAAAATAGCGCTTTTCCAATTGGTAATGATCTATTGAACCTGCACGCAATTGCTGAAAAAGCGCCCAATCCTTCTCTGCGTCTTCAGGTGGAGAAAAATCCACACAGTGCTTGTTGCGCAGTTCCTCCTCGCTGAAGCCGAGGAACGAGCAAAAGGCTGGATTCACGAAGAGCGGCTGACCTTCCAAGTTCTCCACTGCAATCCCGATGGGACTCGCGTTGAAAACATCATGGAAAAGCTGAGTCTCAGGCGTCCGGGTTTGTGCTGCCTCTCCCATAGAACAATGTGTATAGCACCGTTTATGTCTAGTCGCAACGATATTGGATTCGAGATCGGAATTCGGAACATGCGCAGGATGTGCGCCGAATATGATCAAAGAATGTCAAAGGCAGTGGAAGTGGTCAGAAGGTATACTGGCTGACCATCTCCTGCCGAGGCGAAACAAGGGACGAAAGTCAGACATGCTCAATTCTGACAGCCTGCTCTCGACCTGCAGAATTCGCTCCCATCCAGAATCGACTATTCTCGTAACATGATGACCAACGACGAGCGCATGCAGCGAGAGTCCAGCCTGATCGCCACTATCAGGAAGAAGCTTCCTGAGTTCGCAAAAGCGTGCGCGGATGACACAGAACAGGTATTGGTCCACCAAGACGCTTTTGCTGCCGACTACCAAGAAGACAAGTACACGCTGCTCGGCATGGCGATCAAGTACGCCGGACTCCGTGGGAAGGAGGTGCGTGTGATCGGGAGGAATCGCAGCAGCTTTGCCGAGGAAGAGAGAATTCAGTGAGCCAAAAAGATGAGTCCAACGACTGATGCTCCAACCATTGCGCCCGACAACGACGTGGAGCGAGACCACGACTCCTCCGGCTCACGCATCCGCTGTCCGCTCTGCGGCTGGTCGCCACGCAAGGAAGACAAGTGGTTGTGCACCTGCGGGAAGCAGTGGAATACATTCGACACGGGAGGCGTCTGCTCAGCCTGCATGCACCAGTGGACTGAAACCCAGTGCCTCTCGTGCAGCAGATGGTCGCCACATTCGGACTGGTATGCGCCTTCGTGAGAAATAGGAGACGGTCAAGTGAAAGTGGTTATCTTCGGAGCGACGGGCATGGTGGGACAGGGCGTCCTGCGCGAGTGTCTGCTCGATCCCGATGTCGAGAGTGTCCTCGCGATTGTACGCAACCCCAGCTTGCCGCAGAATGACAAACTTCGCGAAATCGTACATCAAAACACTTCTGATCTCTCGGCGATTGAGGACAGGCTCGCAGGCTTCGACGCATGTTTTTTCTGCCTCGGCGTCTCGTCAGTTGGGATGAAGGAAGAGGCG
>Ga0210403_10001219_pt1 | contig 24867 bp, 13 predicted proteins | sample IncBWC19MmetaG_FD_150863 | JGI IMG/M metagenome (GOLD analysis project Ga0210403, IMG submission 150863) | Forest soil microbial communities from Barre Woods Harvard Forest LTER site, Petersham, Massachusetts, United States - Inc-BW-C-19-M | ecosystem: Environmental > Terrestrial > Soil >... | reverse complement strand
CGATGATGTAGCCGACCCCGAGATATTCCGAAGTAATGGCCATGCGGAACGACGCGCCCGGGAACCAACTGGGGCGGTTCTCCGGCTGTCCGGTCCAGGCTTGTATCGTGTTCATCAGAAAGGTGTAGACGCCGCCGAGGCCCAGGCCCCAGAAAACGCGGCCCGCGAACGATCCGCCGCGTTCTCCGGCGACCAGGACGTCCGCGCAGGCGGTGCCTTCCGGAAACGTCAGAGTGCCGTGCTCCTTGACGATCAGTTGACGGCGCAGCGGCACCATGAAAAGCACACCGAGCCATCCGCCGAGCAGCGCCAGGGGGAAAATCCGCCAGAAGGTGAACTCCGAGCCGAAGCCCAGGAAGATCAGCGCGGGAATGGTGAACATCACGCCGGCGGCCAGCGACTCTCCCGCCGAGCCGGTGGTCTGCACGATGTTGTTTTCGAGGATCGTGGAGCGCCCGAACGCCCGCAGGATACTGATGGACAGTACCGAAATGGGAATCGAGGCGGAGACGGTCAGGCCGGCGCGCAACCCCACGTATACCGTGACCGCGCCGAACAGCAGGCCGAAGAGCGCGCCCAGGACCACGGCGCGAATCGTGAATTCCTTGAGCGTCTCCTCCGCCGACACATAGGTGCGGAATTCTCCCGGCGGGGCCGTGGAACTCCATGGACGATCGCTCACTGAATCCTCCCCCTGCGTGGAATCGGACGCATGCGTTTCGGCGAACGGTGCGCCGCCCTGTCTGCTGGCCGGGGGATTATGCCGCAAAGCAGGGGTTCCGCGTTAGGAGATCGAGGTTGGATCCGGCGAATATCCCGAAGGCTGAGCCTAGTTAGCACTTTCACCCCCCCCCACCCCCTGGGGCAGTTTGTATGAATATCAAAGAAAAGGACTTATCGAAAAAGGAGTTTGTAAGTCGTTGAAAATAAAGGGACGATTTGCACCAGGGCGGCACGGGGATGCGCTTGGCAGTAAGGAAGGTGTGGTTCGGACGGGGTCTGGTCAGGACAAACACGACGAATGATAGCACAGTAGTTATCATATGTCAAATGATATTTTACTAGTACCTCGGTAGTACGAAAATGTTTCGTTTTGATCCCATGGAAAAGCCGCCCTACCACCATATGATCTGGCACCTATTTGTGATACCGGCAGCGCTTTGCACTGCGTGGCCATTCTCCGCTGTGTCTTCGCCGCGAACAGAACTTCACGCGACATAACGATCCTCTCGACCTTGCGTGAACGACAACTGCCCAGGGCAGAAAACGCCGGGCTAGTAAGCACGGTAGGGCTGACCCTTAAGTACTGGTGGAAGCTAGTCACAGTGGCCATTAGTTCTCTTGACACGCGGGCCCTGCCCCTGTAGTTTCTGGCGTAATAGTTACACAGGTTAGCAACACGAACCATGGTACGGGTCCAGCCCTCGCGCCGCGGTACGGTGTTGGCGTCTTCGCCAGCGTATGGCCGGAAAGTGTGCCCATTCCAGTTTTCGCCCGGGAGGCTATTTGTGTCTCTTCCACCGCAAAGGCTGCTGGTTTTAATTTTCGGACTGCTCTGCTGTGCCGCCGCGCTGCAACTGCGCCCAGTGGTGGCCGACGAATGGCAACCGATCTCGCCGGATGAATTGAAGATGACCGGGGTGCCGGAAGCTCCGGGTGCTCCGGCGGTGATCTTGTACCGGCAAGTGGACCGCGACGACGCGGCGACCTCGACGCACGAATACAACTACGTGCGTATCAAGATCTTGACCGAAGAAGGCCGCAAGCATGCCGACGTGGAAATTCCGTTTTTTCGGCAGCAGTCGGACATTCATAACATCCGGGCGCGGACTATCCGGCCGGACGGCAGCGTGGTGAACTTTGAGGGCAAGGCCTTTGACAAGACGATAGTGAAAGCCAAGGGACTGAAATACCTGGCGAAGACCTTCACGCTTCCGGACGTGCAAGTAGGCAGCATTATCGAATACCACTATATGTTGGACTTCGAGGACCGCTACGTTTTCGATTCACATTGGATCCTGAGTGACGAGCTGTTCACGCGGCGCGCCAAGTTTTCCTTGAAACCCAACAAGGATTTCGCTTTGACCTGGAGCTGGCCGCACGGCCTGCCGGGCAATGCGGTTGCGCCTAAACAAGAGAATGGTACGGGTGTGATCCGGCTGGAAGTGCAAAACGTTCCGGCGTTTCAAATCGAGGATTTCATGCCGCCGGAGAACGAACTGAAGTTTCGCGTGGATTTTGATTACAGCGAAGGCTTCGCCGAAAGCAACCCGGAGAAGTACTGGAAGTCGAAGGGCAAGAGTTTGCACGGCAAGGTAGAGAGTTTCGTGGGCAAGCGCAAGGCCATGGAGCAAGCGGTGGCGCAGGTTGTTTCTCCGAGCGACACGCCGGAGGCCAAGGCCGAAAAGATCTACGCGCGGGTGCAGCAGTTGCGCAATACCTCCTATCAAGTCGAGAAAACGGACGCGGAGCAGAAACGCGAGAAGGCCAAGACCAATAACGTGGAAGATATTTTGCGGCAGGGCTCGGGCGACGGCAGCCAGATCAACTGGGTGTACCTGGCGATGGTGCAGGCCGCGGGCATCGAGGCTTATCCGGTGTACGTCTCCGGCCGCAACGAATATTTCTTCAACAAACAGGTTATGAACGCGTCGCAACTGAACGGGACGGTGGTGCTGCTCAAGTTGAACGGCAAAGAAGTGTATTGCGATCCGGGAACGGCGTTTGCGCCGTACGGGCTGCTGCCGTGGACGGAAACGGGGGTCGCCGGGCTGCGGCTGGACGGATGGCGGGAGTTGGGTGCAGACGACGCTGCCGGAGAGCTCGGTGTCGAAAATCGAGCGCAAAGCGGACTTGAAGATGGGCGACGACGGAACGCTGACGGGAAAAGTGACGGTGACCTACTCCGGCCTGGAAGCGCTGTGGCGGCGGATCGAGATGCGCAACGAGGACGACACCACGCGGAAAAAGTTTCTGGAAGATCAGATTCGCGAGTACATTCCCGTAGGCATCGACATCACGCTGACCAACCAGCCAGAGTGGAAAGCTTCCGCTCCGACGCTGGTGGCCACTTATGATCTGACCGTTCCTGGCTGGGCGGCGGCGGCGGGACACCGGGCCCTGCTTCCCGTGGGCCTTTTCAGCGCCACGGAAAAGCAGCTGTTCGAGCACACCAGCCGCGTCCACCCCATTTATCTACAATTTCCGTTTCAGAAGATAGACGACGTGACCATTCAGCTGCCCTTCTCGTGGCAGGTCAACAGCTTGCCTACACCGAAAAGCACGGACAGCGGGCACGTGGTGGTGTACAGCATGAAAGTCGAGAACGACAAGGGCATCCTGCACCTGACGCGCACGCTGAACGTGGATATTCTCTTGCTCGAGACGAAATACTACCAGGCGCTGCGAAGCTTTTTCCAGACTGTGAGGACCGGGGATGAACAGCAAATCATCGTGCAGCCTGGAGCGGCCGCCGCTCACAATTGAGCGCGGCGTAGCCTGCTTTTCCGCCAGCAAGGGGCGGGGAATCTTGCGCCTCGCGGTTTTGGCGGGGATGCCAGCCTGCCTGTTTGCTGGCGCGGCGCCCGCGGTTGCCGGCGGCGGTGATGCACCGGCGTGGATGCACGCTTTGACCAGCGCACCTCTGCCCCCGCACGACGAGAAAACCGATGCGGTGCAGCTGTACGCCGAGAAGATCGTCACCGTGCAGTCCACGGACAAAATCAAGATACTGGTTCGCGTGGCCTACAAGATCCTCAGGCCCGGAGGGCGGGAGCTTGGTACGGTCGCGATTCCCTTCAATTCGACGGAGAAGATCACCAGCCTGCGCGCCTGGTGCATTCCCTCGCAGGGCAAAGACTACGAGGTGAAAGACAAGGATGGTGCGGAAGTCGCGTTGCCCGCGGTGCCGGGGAGCGAACTGATTACCGACGTCCGGGTTAAACTCGTGCATGTCCCCGCCGCCGATCCAGGAAACATCATTGGTTACGAATACGAAGAGGAAAAGCGCCCCTTCGTGCTGCAAGACATCTGGTATTTCCAGGGTGAGAACCCAGTGCGGGAAGCTCATTATTCGCTGCAACTCCCCGCGGGCTGGGAATACAAAGCTTCTTGGCTGAATCATGCGGAAGTCGCGCCCGCGCCCGGGGGAAGCAACCAATGGCAATGGATGGTCAGCGCGGTGCCGGCGATCAAGGACGAAACCGACATGCCGCCCCACAGCGGCATCGAAGGGCAGATGATCGTTTCGTTTGTCCCGTCCGGTGGCGCGCCGGGCAAGACGTTTGCGAGCTGGCACGACATGGGCGTGTGGTACACCGATCTAACGCGCGGGCGCCGCGACGCTTCGCCCGAGATCAACCAGAAGGCCCTGGCGCTGACGGCTTCCGAGCCGACGACGCTCGCTAAAATGCAAGCGCTCGCGCGGTTCGTGCAGCGCGACGTTCGCTACGTAGCCATCGAACTGGGAATCGGCGGCTACCAGCCGCATCCTGCCGTAGACGTATTCGCGCACAAGTATGGCGACTGCAAAGACAAAGTCACGCTCACGAGTTCGTTGCTGAAAGCGATCGGCGTCGAATCCTATTATGTGGTGATCAATTCGGAGCGCGGCGCGATCACACCGGACATGCCGGCGCATATGGGCGGGTTCGATCACGCCATTCTTGCGATCAAGCTGCCGGACGGGGTTTCCGACGCTTCACTGTCGGCGGTGATGCAGCATCCCAAGCTGGGGCGCCTGTTGTTCTTTGATCCCACCGATGAGTTGTCGCCGCTCGGGCATCTGTCTGGACCACTGCAGGCCAATTACGGATTGCTGGTCACGCCGGACGGAGGAGAGCTTACGGAATTGCCGCAGTTGCCAACCACCACCAATGGAATCCAGAGGACGGCGAAGCTGACGCTCACGCTTACGGGAACGCTAAGCGGGGACGTGACCGAAGTACGACTCGGTGATTCGGCTGCGCGCCAGCGATATGCGCTGAAGTCTGCGAACAAGGAGGCGGACAAGATCAAGCCGATCGAGACGCTGATGGCGCGCTCGTTCTCGGCGTATCGTCTGACGAAGGCGTCCGTGGTCAATCTGGAACAGACCGAGCTGCCGTTCAAATTTAATTATTCGCTGGTCGCGGAAAATTACGCCAAGTCCGCGGGAGGGTTGCTGCTGGTGCGCCCGCGGGTGGTCGGCAACAAAGGCAGCGGCTTGCTGGAGACCAAGGAGCCCCGGCAGTATCCAGTGGTATTCGAGGGCCCTTCGCGAGACACGGACATGTTTGAGATCACCATGCCCGCGGGGTATGAGGTGGACGACTTGCCGCCGCCGGTGAGCCTGGAATACGGCTTTGCCAGCTACCACAGCAAAGCCGAGGTGAGCGGCAACGTGCTGCGCTACACCCGCACGTTCGAGGTTAAAGACCCCAGCGTCCCGCTAAGCAAAGTCGAGGACCTCAAGAAATTCTACCGCATCATCGCCGACGACGAGCGCAACACCGCGGTGCTGAAACCGAGCCAGCACTAACGCTCCGGCGCGTCACGGCGCTACAGAGTCTGTGTGGCAACTCGAAAAGCCGGCCCTCCGCGGCTGACGCCGGATGGATATGCAAGCACTTACGCCACGGCTAAACAGGTTGCGGGAAAAAAGAAGGAGGGACGCGCTAAAGCGCGCCCCTACACGTTTCCCGTAACGACGCCGTGCCCTGACGAAAACGGAGTTGCTACACAGACTCTATAGTCCCTGCGTTGCGCTGCGAATCACCGAAATCCAATTAGCTTTTTCGAAGCGAGGAGAACGACATGAGCAATGGTGGTGGGCGTTCTGCGGGAGTGGGTGTGTGGGGCTTCGGGAGCATCCTGGCGATCACCTTGTCGTGGAGTGTGAACCATTCCATTCTTTGGATGATGGTCCATGGGATTTTCAGCTGGTTTTACGTGATTTACTACGCGCTGGAGAAGCGATAGCGCTAGCTGGCAGAGTTTCGCGAGAATTTTTGGGCGTGCCACGCGGTGACGGACCAGGCGTTGTCGGGGCGGCCCAGGAAAAAAACGAGAAAGCACAGGGCGAAGACGGAATGGCTCAGACTGGCTCCGAAGTATTCCCAGAAAGGTGCGCCGGCGCCGGGGTAGTCGGAGGAGAAGAGCAGCGTCAGCGTGAAGATGAAGCCAAAGACGCTGGCAACGCGCACGAGCAGGCCGAGGACGAGGGAAAGTCCGATGGCGAGTTCGCCGTACGCCACCAGGTAGGCCAGAGGCTTGACGTGCGAGAGGACGAAGCCGCGCAAAACGGGCTCCATGAAAGGGTAAACGCCCTGTTCGAGGAACTTCATGATCCAGAATTGGAAACCGCCGTGGCCCATGAATTCGGTGCCGAAGACTTTGTACTGGCCGAAGATGAGGAACAGGACGCCGACGGCGATGCGCAGCAAGGCGAAGGGGCGATCGTTACTGCCAAGGGGTTCGGGCATAGTGGCGAAATGATACCGGGAAAACGCCAGAAGTAAAGTGCACGCGAAGCGACGGGGTAGCGCAGCAACCGGGAAAGATTGGTCTGCCCAGGCGATGTGGAGAAGATCCGCAGACGGGCTCTTTCCAGCGGCGTTCCGGCTTCGCGATGGACATGGCCCAGTGGCCCGCACCTGAACGTTCGAGCAGTTTCGAGCAGTGATGTACGCCTGTCCTTCTTTACGCCTTCCGCCCGGCGACTTCGCTACCCCGGCACGTAGACTCTTCACAGTGACAGGTTGCGCATTTATGGCTGCAACGGTCGAGATTCTGGGGTGTTCGGACGAGCCGACTACCAGGAAGAAAAGGTCGACACGATGGGCGAACCGAACGGATCTAACTGGAACGCGAGGGGTGAGTTTTTCCCGCGATTTTTGCGGGGAGTTTGTATCCTGATTTTGCCCGCTGTGACGGCTTGCCTGGGCGGCTGCACGGGGATGGTTTCCGCCAAATCCGCTGCCGCGGCGGGCGCCACTGCCATGCAGATTACGACCGCGGCACTGCCTGCGGCCACGGTTCAAAACAACTACCTGGCGACGCTGGCGGTCGCCGGCGGAACTCCACCCTATTCCTGGAGTATGGTGACCGGACGGCTGCCGGCGGGTCTGGCGTTGAACGCGCTCACCGGAACGATCACTGGAGCACCAGTTGCCACCGGCGCTTTTTCGTTTGTCGCGAAAGTGCAGGATGCTAAAGCGGCCTCGGTTTCCACCAAGTTTTCCTTGATGGTGTCCGCGGAAAAATCCGCACCGCCAAGTCCTGCGCCGACGCAGCCTGGTCCCTTGCAGATCTTGACCACCATTCTTCCGGCTGGCGCGGTGCAGAACACTTATGCCGCAACCCTGGGCGTCACAGGAGGCGTGCCGCCGTATTCCTGGAGCACGATTGGCGGACAACTGCCAACAGGTCTGACGTTGAATTCGGCGACCGGAGCGATTTCGGGTATGCCGGCGTTGGCCGGAGCTTTTTCCTTCATGACCCGCGTGCAGGATTCCCTGGCCGTCGCGGCTTCCACCGGGGTTTCTTTGGACATTGCGAGCTCTCCTGCTCCCGCGATTACCGCGATTTCACCGGGCAGCGGGCCGATGGGCGGAGGAACTTGGGTGCTGATCTCCGGGCGCAATTTTCGTCCCGGAGCCGTGGTGCGATTTGGCGGCTCGGCGGCGTCGGTGGTGAGCCTGAGCGCTGGCCAGATTCAGGTGGTGACGCCGGGGGAGTCGAGCGGCAGCGCCAGCGTTACGGTGCAGAACACCGACACACAGGCCGCGACGGCCGCGAACGCCTTCACGTTTGTAGCCCCGGCGCCGGCCGGGCCCGGGGAAACGGCGCAATCTGCCGACGCGTTTGTGGATAGCGCCGGTGTGAACGTGCACCTGCACGACGGGAACACCGCCTACGGAAATTTTGCGGCCGTCGAAAACGCCCTGAAAGGATTGGGCGTGCGGCACATCCGCGACGGTCTGATCGACACGACCTGGACGCCGTACTACGACCGGCTGAATGAGTTGGGCCGTGCTGGAATCAAGTCGGATTTAATCACCGCGGTGAATCAGAGCGCGGCGCTGCTCGCGGCATACCCGCAGCGCGTCCCGGATAGCCTGGAATCCTACGAGGCGCCCAACGAATACAACAGCAGCGGCGACCCCAACTGGTCAGCGACGCTGAACGGTTTCGTGGGGCTCCTGCATGGGGCGGTGAAGTCTGGTCCGGTGGCTTCGCAGTTTCCGATTGTCGGACCGTCGCTGACGCAACCAGATGCTTACCCGAAAATAGCTTCCGCCGCTGCATCCTTTGACTCCGCGAATCTCCACAACTATTTGGCGGGACGCAACCCGGGCACGTCCGGGTGGGGCGGCGGCGGCTACGGCAGCATCGACTGGAACTTGGCGCTGGCCAATACCGCCTGGCCGGGGAAACCGGTGATCACCACGGAGACCGGCTACATCAACGACCTGACCAAAGCCAACAGCATCCCTGAAGACGTTTCCGGAAAATACTTGCCGCGGCTGCTGCTGGAACAATGGCTGCATGGCATTCATCGCACGTATATCTACGAACTGGTGGATATCGGAACCCAGTTCACGGACAACGGATTCGGCTTGCTGCACAACGACTTTTCGCCGAAGCCGGGTTACAACGCGATCAAGAGTTTGCTCGGCCTGCTGACGGATTCAGGCCCAGCGTTTTCGCTCGGCAACTTGGACTACAAACTCTCCGGGAATGTGGCCAACGTTCATCACTTGCTGCTGGAGAAGCGGGACGGCACGTTTTATCTGGCTATTTGGATTGAGCAGCCGGGCTACGACGTTAACGCCAGGCAGCCCCTACTTGTTGCGGCGCAGACGGTTTCGATCGACACGGCGCAGCCCATGAAAATCACCCGGCACTGGCTGGACGCCGGCGGCAATCTGCAGACTTCGGTTTTGGGGACCGGGCAAATGCAGACGATTGCGGTGAGCGACCAGGTTACGATCCTGGAAATCGCGCAGTAGGTTCTGCCTCACGAATCCGCGAAAGCGTGGCCGCGAGGCCACGCAAATCGCCTCTCGCGGAAAAACCCGAAAAGAAAAACTCAATCAGGATAAACGCGTACGGACGCGGTCGCTGAGGGCTTTGCCGTCAACGGTTTTGCCTTCGAGCGCGGTCTTGGCGGCCTTGACCACCGCGCCCATTTGTTTGATGGACGTGGCGGACGTTTCCGCGATGGCTTTGGTGATAGCGGCGTCCATGTCCGCTTCGCTGGCGCCGGCGGGCAGGTAGGTTTCGATGATGGCGAGTTCCTGCGTTTCTTTGCCGGCCAGGTCCTGGCGGTTGCCTTTGGTGAATTGGTCGATGGACTCTTTGCGTTGTTTTACGAGCGTTTGCAGGATCTGAATGGATTCGGTTTCGTCGAGGGCGCGCATTTTCTCGGTTTCTTTGTACTTGATGGCCGACTTGATTCCACGCAAAACGCTGAGGCGCAGCTCGTCTTTGGCGCGCATGGCGTCGGTCAGGTCTTTTTGTATTCTCTCGGCCAGAGTCATCACGTTTCCTCGTGCCATCGAATATAGCAGAGCGAAGAAGAGAAAGGATAACGCAGAGACCCGGAGGGCGCCGAGCAGCGCGAATAAAACAGAAAAGAATTAACACAGAGGGCACGGAGTTCCGAGCACAGAGGTCGCAGAGACTTCCGCGAAGGGTTTGACACCGTGTGATGGGGTCGCTAACGTTGTTCTTTCACTTTTTAGAGATTTCGTCGCTACACGCGACGGCGCAGGTCAAACCAATCCGGATGAGGGCTGATGAAAGTTATCGTGGCGGACAAGATCAGTGAACGCGGCGTGAAGTTGCTGCGCGCGGCGGGATGGAACATCGTCCTGACCACCAAGGACACCCTGGGCGCGGAAATCGCGGACGCGGAGGCCTTAATCGTCCGCAGCGCCACCAAGGTGACCCCGGAATTGCTGGACAAAGCGCCACGCCTGCGGGTGGTAGGCCGCGCCGGCGTCGGAGTGGATAACATCGATTTGGACGAGGCTACCCGCCGCGGCGTCCTGGTCATGAGCACGCCTGGCGGAAACGCGGTGAGCGTGGCCGAGCACACCTTCGCGCTGCTACTGGCCCTGGCCCGCCAGGTACCGCGGCTGGACCGCGCCATGCACGAAGGAAAGTGGGAGAAATCCAGTGCAGCGGGCACGGAAGTGCGCGGCAAGACCCTGGGCCTGATCGGGCTCGGCAGGATTGGCAGCGAAGTGGCGGTGCGCGCGGAAGCCTTCGACATGAAGGTGCTGGGCTACGACCCGTACATCAGCGAAGCGGCAGCGCGCGAATTGCAGGTCGAGCTCGTGCCCCTTGAAAGGTTGTTGGCGGAGAGCGATTTCGTTTCGCTGCACACCGCGGTAAGCCCCGCGACGCAGAACCTGATCAACGCGACGACGCTGGCGCAGATGAAAAAGGGATCGCGGTTGTTGAACGCCGCCCGCGGGGAATTGATCGATGAGGCGGCCCTGGCGGAAGCGTTGAAGAGCGGGCATCTCGCGGGCGCTGCCCTGGACGTGTTCGTGGAAGAGCCTCCGAAGAATCAGGACCTGGTGGGACTGCCAAACGTGATTGCTACGCCACACGTGGCTGGATCGACGGCCGAGGCGCAGGAAGAGGTAGGCACGCAGGTCGCGGTGCAGGTGCGCGACTACCTGGCCGAAGGCGTCATCCGCAACGCGGTGAACCTGCCGGCCTTGTCGGCGGACCAGTACCGGCGGGGAAGGCCGTATCTGGCGCTTGCAGAGCGCCTGGGGTCGCTGGTAGCCCAGGCGGCAGCTTCCCGGCCGGCAAGGATACGCATTCGCTACGCGGGCGAGGTGGCGGAAGTCGGCACCCACCTGCTGCGCAGCGCGGTGTTGGCGGGCCTGCTGAACGCGGTGCTCGATGAGAAGGTAAACGTGGTAAATGCGCCACAGGTGGCGGCGGCCCGCGGCCTTACCGTGGAAGAGGAAACCCGGCGCCGGGAGCATGGTTTCCCGAACACCCTGGAAGTGGCCTCGCTCCCAGAAAAGGCAAAGTCAGGGTCGGGCGCCGAGTTCTCGGCCGAAGGCACGGTCTTGTTTGACGGTACGCCGCGCGTCTTGCAGATCGGTGGCATACCCGTGGAAGCGCAGCTAGCGGGGACGATTCTCTATCTCCGCAACCGGGACGAGCCCGGAGTGATTGGGCAGGTCGGCTCGACGCTGGGAAAACTTGGGGTAAACATTGCCACTTTCGCCCTGGGCAGGCGAAACGCCGCCCAAGGCGCCGAAGCCGTGTCCTTGGTCAGGCTGGATGGAGAGGTTTCGGCCTCGATCTTGGACCCCATTCGGGGCATACCGGCCATCACCGAGGCTCGACTGCTGCGCCTAGGCTAGCCCCGGCGCTATCAGGCGGTTAGATAAATACTTCATTATCAAGGGGAAGCGAGAGTTTATTTTTAGTTGATGAAGAAATAAGAAGAACTCCTCTTGACACCACTTGCCCGTTTGTCCTAAAAGCTATGGCAACGTTATCTTTGTCGAGTGGTGGGAATAACGGTTGCCCGGAACAAATTCAGACGTCCGCCTTTGCGGAATGGGATTATTCCGCGATCTGTCTGCGTCCTCCCTGGCGCGGTCCCTCCAGTGTGTACACAGCTTCCCGGTAATGTCGTGCGCGAAAGGAACATTCTAATGAACTTGTCTTCAACGATTAAGAGGAATTTTCTGCTTTGCTTCGCTATTTTGGCGATTGCGGTTGCGAGCGCAAGAGGGCAGAACGCGGGCAGTGTTGCAGGTACGATCACGGACCCGACAAGCGCCGGCATTCTCGGGGCGACGGTTACATTGACCGATTTGGCGAACAACACCTCTCGCGTCGGGAGCACGAATGCGGGCGGCGAATACGGCTTCGTGCAAGTCAACCCTGGAAAATACAAGGTCGAAGTTACCAAGGACGGATTTAAGGCGCATGTGGAGCAAAACGTCACGGTATTGGTGGCGACCCCGACTCGCTTGGACATCCGGCTGGAATTGGGCGCCGTGAGCCAGCAAGTTTTGGTCGAGTCGGCCTCCGAGCCTGCGATCAATACGCAAGACGCCACGGTGGGGAACCCTTTCGATGAAAAACAGGTGAAGGAACTTCCGTTTCTGGCTCGCAATGTGGTGAACTTGCTCACCCTGCAGCCGGGTGTGATTTTCACCGGCCAAACGGATACGGACCGCCTTTCGATGGGCTCCATTGGCGAACTCGACCCCCGCGAGGGGGCGGTAGACGGAGTTCGTGGTAACCAGACAAACATCACGGTGGACGGAATCGACGCGAACGACTGGCAGAACCAAGCGGCATTCACCAGTGCCCTCCCGGTCACTTTGGATTCCGTTCAGGAATTTCGCGTCACCACCACCAACGCTAACGCCACGGACGGAATTGTCGGCGGAGCACAGGTCGACCTGGTAACGAAAAGCGGTACCAGCGCTTTCCACGGGAATGCGCGCTGGTACTATCGAACATCGGGAACCGCCGCCAATGATTTCTTTGCCAATGCGAACGGGATTCCTCGAGGCAAAGACCAGCGGAACATTGCAGGTGGCTCGATCGGAGGTCCGATCCTCAAGAATCGCGTCTTCTTCTTTCTCGACAATGAGGAGCGCCGTGAGGTTGTATCGGCGTCGCTAGCTTTCCCTCGCCAGGTACCTTCTGCAGCTCTGCGGCACGGCGTTTTGGTTTATGACTGCACCGGCGATCCCGCTTGTCCTGCCGGGAGCACCACGGTCACGGGGGCAGACGGCACCGCGGTCACGGTGCCAGCTAATGCGTTCGGGCTTTCGCCGGCGCAGTTTAAGGCCGCCGATCCTGCCGGCTTGGGCATTAATCCGGCGATGCTCACGTACATGACCAACCTTCCGCAAGGCAACAATCCGGTAGCCGCGTTCGATGGCGGGTTCTCCTTTGATGCTCTCAGTTTCAACACCAACGAGGCCACCAAAAATAACATTTATACTTCGCGGTTTGATTTCGTCCTCACCAAGAGTGGGCGTCACACTATCTTCTGGAGAGGACAGTTGCAGGGTCTGAAGAGCGATTTGTTGCAATCGCAATTCCCGGGTCAGACGCCGGCTTCGCAGCTCCTCAATAACAGCCGTGGTTTTGCCGTGAATTATCAGGCGCAGCTAGCGTCGTCAATCGTCAACACCGTTCGCTATGGCCTGACGCGAATCGGCGTAGCGCAGTCGGGCACTACCGGTGCTCAGTTCAATATCCGCAGTTTCAGCGACGTTCAGGATTATGCCGCTCGTCCGCTGTCCCGCGCCGTGCCGGTGCACGAGGTGAATGATGATTTGAGTTGGACCCATGGCAAGCACACGTTCCAGTTTGGAGGGTCTCTCTACTTTATCCGCAACAGCAACTCCAATGGGACGAATTCCTTCCCAGCCTATTCCGCCAACAATGGCTTCTGCGTCAATCTTTGTGCGGACTACAACCTGACGGCGGCCGGTGCCCCCGCCCCCGCGGACCCGACGTCGTTTATTCGGGCGTTCATGATGTTGACCGGCTCGATCACGCAGGTGAACGCCACGGTGTTTGCTACTCCCTCCGGCACCTTCCTGCCGACCGGAACGTTGGAGCAGCGCCACTTTTCCGAGAATCTGTTCCAGGGCTACGCCGAGGACAGCTGGAAGCTTAGACCAAACGTGACTCTCACCGTAGGGTTGCGTTACGGGTACGAAACGCCCCCTTGGGAGGCCAATGGATTCCAAGTCGCGCCGACAACGGACATCGGACAATGGTTCCGGCAACGCGAAATCAATATGAACAATGGAATACCCTCCAGCGCATCGCCGCTACTTAGCTGGGGGTTGGCAGGAAAGGCCAATCACGGGGCAGACTCTTGGTTTAGACCGGACTACAAGAACTTCGCGCCGCGTGTCGCCTTGGCCTATTCCCCCAATTTCGACAAAGGCCTGCTCCAGGCGCTCTTCGGGACTGCCGGTCAATCCTCGTTCCGGGTCGGCGCCGGTGTATTTTACGACCGCGTAGGCGAGGCACTGGCGGTCGATAGCGATCAAAATGGATCCCCGGGGACCGCGACCGGATTGATCGACCTCTCCACACAGTTCTCGCTTGCCACCGCGCCGCGTTTTTCGGGAACCTGCAGCTCTACAGGGTGCACCGGCCTGCCCAACGCGGGCGCGCCTTTCTTTACCGTGCCCACAGCGGCTACCTTTCCCTTTACGCCCTTAGCCAACGCCTCCAACTTGGGTTTCGCTGTCGATCCCGGTCTTCGTACGCCCTACACCATCCACCTCACGGCGTCGTACCAGCGGCAGCTGCGCGCTGGCGTGGTTCTGGATGTTGCCTACGTTGGGACCCTGGGCCGCCGTCTGTTGGGCAAGGCCGATTTTGCTCAATATGAGGACATCCGCGACCCAGTTTCCAAGCAAGATCTCTTCAGCGCGTTCCGTCAAACCGCTGCGCTGGCAAAGGCTTCGCCTACCAGTGGAGGAGCAGCCATCGACCCAACGAATTTCGCGGCCTTGGCGACGATTCAGTCAGTTCCATTTTTCAACAATATGCTTCCCAACATGCCTACCTTCACTGCGACCGTTCTAGGGAATCCGGCCTACGCGAATTTGACTCCTACACAGGCGTTCTACGCATTCACTGCGATAAAGTCCGGGGCTGCAGGAGGCGGCGCCGCGTCATGGTCTTGTGCCCTATTCGCTCTGGATACCAATCCGACCCCTGGCTCAGTGCCGACTCCGTGGAACTCGAAACTCGACCCACAGGGAACCGGTTTTGTCCTATTTCAACCGCAATTCTCCCAACTGGATGCGTGGACAAACTGGGCGAACTCCAACTACCACAGCCTGCAGGTTACCGTTAAGAAAACCGCTGGTTTTGGCACCTTCGGCTTCAACTACGTGTTTTCAAAGTCCATCGATAACGCTTCGGGGGCGGAGAACGCGGACAATATTCCCAATGCCAATCTGTCGAACGGAACCGCTCAGGCTCTGATCCAAAACCCGTTTGATCTTCGTCTAAACCGGGGCGTTTCCGACTTCGACTTGACACACAACTTCAACGGATTCGTCGTTTTCGATCTGCCTTTCGGCCAAGGGCGTCGTTGGGCTTCCAGTGCCAACGGACTACTCAACGCTGTTATCGGTGGTTGGGAGGTTACGGACGCGATGCGCTGGAGATCAGGCTTCCCGCTGAGTCCCGGAAACGGATTCAATTTCCCAACCAACTTTTTCCTGACCAGCTCCGGAACTCTCACGGCGCCACTCAACTCCAGCATCTCCCGTAGTGCTCCCAATGCCACTCTTAATCCAGCCTTGGGTGGTGTCGCTAACCTTTTCAAGGATGCTAGCGCGGCCTTGTCCGACATAACTTTCACGTTGCCCGGCTTGCCTGGATCACGAAACGTTCTGCGGGGACCAGGTTATGCATCGTTGGACATGGGAGTTCATAAGAGCTTCCGGCTGTGGAACGAACGTACTCGGCTTCAGCTTCGAGCCACAGCATTCAACGTATTTAATACCGTCAATTTCAGTGATACCGGCATCTCGTTGGATCCCACCTCACCGGCGACCTTCGGTCTAATTACCTCGACCGCTTCGGGCCGTGGACGCGAGATGGAGTTCGCGGCTCGCATCGAGTTCTGAGCGGACCACTATTCTCCTTAACTGGAAGGCCCCCGGTAGTTCTCGGGGGCCTTTCTTATTCTGCCGATCGGCGGTCCGTACTGTAGACTTTTCATTTGTCGAGTATTGGTGCGAATGCGTGATGCGGCTATGAAGTTGACCGGTGGGTTTCCGAGAAGCCTTAGCCGTAGAGATTTGCTCCGCGGGTCGCTCACCGCTGGCGGCGCGCTCCTCTCCGGCTTCGAGAAGATTGCTTGGCCAGAATCTCTTTCGCACCCAATCCAGAATCCCCTAACAGCGGGTAAAAAGCTGGGCATCGTTGATTTCTCAGCGGAGGCACCCGTGCCCCTGGAGACGCCCTTTGGCAACGGGCTCGACGGGCGCATGTACACGGATCTAGCGAGGCTAACACCCGAGCAGCGCGTCACGCTCACCGAGAGTTTTTACATTCGCACGCGCGCTTCGGACCTTTTGCCCACAGACAAGCCCTGGCTGGTACGAGTGGGCGGCCGGGTCCCGCGGCCATTCGATCTAAGCATTGACGAGCTGGAAAAAGGATCGAAGCCGGCCGGGCTCCACCTGATGGAATGCGCGGGCAACGCCCGCAGCGTCCACTTCGCCATGATGAGTGTTGCGGACTGGGCAGGAGTGCCATTGCTTGCAATCTTGGACAATGCCAAGGTCAAACAGCAGGGGACCCGCGTGCTGGTTTCCGGCTTTGACGTCTACACCGCCAAATCGACGAGCTCCCTTCCGGGAGCCAGCTGGATATTCACGTGGGATCAGTTGAGATCCGCCGGAGCTTTTCTGGCCACCGAGATGAACGGCAGCCCGCTGACGGTGGATCATGGATCTCCGGTCCGCCTGATCGTTCCCGGCTGGTACGGCTGCGCGTGCATCAAATGGGTCAACGAGATCACCTTGGTAGAAGATGCCGCCGACGCCACTTCGCAAATGCAGGAATTCGCGACGCGAACTCAGCAGACCGGAGTGCCCAAATTGGCCCGCGACTTCCAGCCCGCCACGATGGATCAAGCGGCCATGCCCGTCCGCATCGAAAAATGGCTTGTGGATGACCGAATCCAATACCGCGTTTTCGGCATCCTGTGGGGCGGTTCGCAGGCAGTAAAATCTTTGGAGGTACGCTTCAATCCGGAAGAGGACTACGTAGCCGTGGAAAGTTTTGAGCATCACGTCAGCGATCCCTGGAGCTTCTGGACCCACAACTGGACGCCAAAGCAAACCGGAACGTATATGATTCGGCTGCGTGTGAAGGACCCTCAAGTTGTTGCGCGGCGCATGGACGCTGGATACTACCTGCGGAGCGTGGAGATCACGGAGGTCTAGGACGTGTTTTTGCGGGAAACCAAGATCGCCAGTTGCCGTTGGGAAGGAACAAGCGCAGTTCGGCGCCTCGTTTGTTTCGCGTTGTGCGCGCTGTGCCTTTTCGTGGCCCTCCCGGCGCGGGCGCAGCACCAAGATCATGAAGGGCGTGAGGTGACCGGTCTGGTACCGCGCGAGATTCTCGAGCGGCCGGTGCCTCTCCGGCAGGGGATTGGCAAGGTGCACGAAGAGGTGACTACCACATCGCGTGAAGCGCAAGCGTTCTACGATCAAGGGCTGGCTTATCTCCATTCCTTCGTGTGGATCGAGGCAGCGCGGTCGTTCCACCAAGCTTTGCGTTTGGATCCCTCGATGGCCATGGCGTTTCTCGGATTGAGCGACGCCTACGTCGGTTTGCAGGATTTTCAGCAGGCGCAGGCGGCGTTTGAAAAAGCGCAATCGCTGGCAGGCCAAGCCAGCGACAGGGAACAGGCGCGACTGGCAATCCGCTCGCGGCAACTGGCCTATCTCCAGGACGGCGGAAATCTGCAGAAATACTTTGCCTACCGTCAATCCGTCACCGACGCGCTAGCGGCGTATCCCAACGATCCCTGGTTGTGGATCTTGCGGGGTTTCGCCGATGAAGGCACCCCGCTGGCGCACGGGCAAGGCGGCGGCATGGACACCCTCGCGTTCTATGAAACAGCGCTGGCCTTCTCTCCGGGGAACTTTGCCGCGCACCATTACCTGGCACATACACTAGAAAACCATGGCCCGGCAGAGAGAGCGCTGGAGGAGAGCGAGGAATACGTGAAACTCGCTCCCGCCATCCCGCACGCCCACCACATGCACGGGCACAATCTTCGGCGGCTGGGACGTACGGAAGAAGCCATCCAGGAGTTTCTGACTGCGCGGCAACTGGAAGACACGTACTACCGGACAGAGAATATTCCCGCACAATTTGACTGGCACCGCGCCCACAACCTCCAGCTGCTGGGCATGTCTTACCAAGCCCTAGGACAAATGAAGGCGGCCGAGGAAGCGTTCCGCGCCGCCTTTGCGCTGCCGGTTTACACCGACTTCGCGGAATTCAACCGCCGGGCATGGCCGGAATTTCTGTTGGAGCGCGGCCGGCCAGAGGAAGCGCTAGCCGCCTTGCAGGAATTAGTCAAAGGTCGCTGGGCCATGGGACGGTTCGCAGGACATTGCCTGGCCGGCCGGGCGCAGCTGGCCATGGATCGCATAGAAGACGCGAGGAACGAACTGGCGCAGGCGGAGCTGGAGATGGAGCAACTGCCCGTGGCGGTCATAAAGACGCTGCAGGATACCGTGGTGCTCCGGGCGGAGATATTGTTACGGGAGAAGAGCTGGGACCAAGCCAACGTGCTGATGGAGCAGGTCGAAGAACAGATCGTGGCCGTGCCCGGACCGGACGCGTGGAGCGAGGCGCTGTTCCAGTTGGACTCGATCGCCCGCATGGCGCGGGAAGCCGGCGATTGGGACTTGGCCGACTATACGGCGCAGAAGATGGTCAAGCACGACCCCAGCTATGCCGGCGGGTATTTGGCCTCGGGCCTGGTGGCCGAGCATCAAGGTGACACCTCCACGGCGCGGCTGGCGTTTGCGAGGGCGGAAAAGCTTTGGAGTAAGGCCGACGTTGGCTTGCAAAGATCGCCAGCGCAAAAGCCATGAAATGTCGCACATGGGCGCCCGGTGGTGCGGACTTTGGTACTGGCCCTCAATTGCTGCAAAGGGCCCTTCGATTTCGCCATGCTTCGGAGAATTTTGAACAAGCATCCCGTCAAACGGCCAAGTACTATCGAAGTGCTATAAAGATATGATCTGAAATGCGGTAAACACTGTGGTTTCGTTGGTCGTGCTTGTGTCGGCCAAGCCCGCGAAGACCGTTCTCTGACGGGGGAATCTGTATTCTGCCCAGCGTGATTTGCTTTGCTATCTATCCCCTTTGGAATCAAACCGTTGCATCACATGACGAGCTAACATCCATGGAATCACAATGATGCACAAAAACATAGGGGGCACGGGTCTCAGAGCGACTCCCCCGCCAAACCTTATAGCATTGCCGTTGTTTCCGCAGAAAGGGTGGGTGAGCGAAGGTCTGGCGGCAATGGATTTTTTTGGGCGGTAGCTAGGTGCGACCTCGCTGGGGCCTGAGTGAACCTATGGCATAGACAGACAGCACAGGCTATCTATCCGCAGCCGTGGAGCTATGTTAAGCTGTTGGTTGCGCTCAGGTCAGATGCTCAGGCCGTATATGAATGAGCGCATTTGTCGGGGCGTAGCGCAGCCTGGCTAGCGCGCCTGGTTCGGGACCAGGAGGTCGAAGGTTCAAATCCTTTCGCCCCGACCACTCTTTTTAGAATCAACGATTTACATCACAAGCGGATCCGAACGGCGTCTGGTGTGAAACCATGCGCTCTTTCCTTCAAAATCCATTTGAATAAGATAACGGCGCGGTGCCCGTGCGCCGCGATGGTGTTTCTACTCGGGAGTGCTGCGCGATCAGGTCAGATTGAAATCCGAGACGTGTGTTCTGTGAATGACTGTTTCACAATGCGAATGGAGCATCTCTCAACTAGAGACGGTCGGTCGGCGCTCAAACCTGTTCTTCCGAAACCGGCGTCCCTGAGCGCCCGGATTGACAACGAAGGCTGCATTTGCCATAGTGTCAAAGCGGTTAGCGGATTAGCAGGATCGAGGATCTCCAGACACGTTGCTCGCGCGGGAGGCGATGTGAGCGAAGGTAGTTTCCTGGTCCATTCGCAGAACTTGGCGCTCCAGCAGGGAGGCGAACTTCTTCATCTCCCCCGTCAGCAAGCCAAGTGGGAATGGATGAGTTTCTTTGTCCGGCGCTTGCAGCCCGCCGACGTCTTCCGAAGCCGCACGGAAAACGAAGAAGCGGCATTCGTACTTCTGGGCGGAACCTGCCTCGCCGATTGGGGGCAGGGCCAAAAGCAAATCGGGAAACGCAAGAATGTTTTCGACGGCTTTCCGTACACGCTCTATCTGCCCGCCGGCAGCGACGCCACCTTCACAGCACAGACGGTGTGTGAAATCGCGGAATGCAGAGTCCCGTCCGATGCTCGCTTAGCGCCTAAATTGATTACTCCAGCGGACGTTGCCAGCAGCCTCCGCGGCGGCGGTAATGTGTCGCGCCAGATCGTCGATGTGATGACTCCCGCCTTTCCAGCAGATAGGCTGATGGCCGTCGAGGTCTATACGCCGGGTGGAAATTGGTCCAGCTATCCTCCTCATAAGCACGACGTGCACAATCCTCCGGCGGAAGTGGATCTCGATGAAATCTACTACTACCGCATCCGGCAGCCGGAAGGATTCGCGTTCCAACACTTGTACTCCGGCCAGAATTCAGAGGAGCGAACTCTGAAGACCCGGGACGGCGACGTAGTTCTGGTGCGCAACGGCTATCATCCGGTCGTAGCTGGCCCAGGATACGATGTGTACTACTTGAATTTTCTGGCCGGCTCGTCTCGCGCTTTGTCGGTCACTGAGGATCCGCAACACGTCTGGATTCGCTCGACCTGGAACGGCATCGACGCTCGCTTGCCCCTCGTGAGGGAGTGATCACTCGGAGAATCGAAACCGATGCGGACTGCTTCCTCCAAGAACACCGGTAAAGCGCCGGCGCCGGCCGAAGACCAGCCACTTGCCAAACCGTCTCACTTCTTGCGTTCAGCCAGTGTAACTTATAATCGCTTAGATTCTCGGCTCAAGAATCTCCCTTCCATTAATTTGCCCACGAACTCCAGTGTCCAAGCTGTAGTATTGCCACCGAGCCTCTTCTAATGACCACTCGCCTCACCATGGCGCAAGCCATCGTCTCGTTCCTCAAGAACCAGTACACCGAACGGGACGCCAGGCAACACCGCCTCTTCGAAGGATGCCTGGGAATCTTTGGACACGGGAACGTCACGGGCATCGGACAAGCGCTCGAACAAGACCCCGGCTTACCCTACTATCTCTTCCGCAACGAACAAGCCATGGTGCACACCGCGGCGGCCTTCGCCAAGGCAAGTTTTCGCATGCGAACGCTGGCTTGTACCACCTCCATCGGTCCGGGCGCTACGAACATGCTCACCGGAGCCGCCGCCGCGACGATCAATCGTGTGCCGGTGCTGCTGCTCCCGGGCGACATCTTCGCGCGGCGCAACGTCGCCCCAGTCTTGCAACAACTCGAATCGCCGCAAACTCAGGACATTTCCGTCAACGACTGCTTCAAGCCGGTCTCTCGCTATTGGGACCGCATCCAGCGTCCCGAGCAACTGCTCACCGCGTTGCCCGAAGCCATGCGCGTGCTGGCGTCGCCCGCGGAAACCGGAGCCGTGACGCTCAGCTTGCCACAGGACGTGCAAACAGAAGCCTTCGACTTTCCCGAAGAATTTTTCCAAAAGCGAGTTTGGACCATCCCACGCAGCCGCTGCGATCAGAATCTGTTGAAGCGCGCAGCCGAATGGTTTCGCGCGGCGAAAAAACCGCTCATCGTCGCGGGCGGAGGCGTGCTCTACTCCGAAGCTTCTGAAGCGCTCTCCAAGTTTGCGCAAGTCACCGGCATTCCCGTCTGCGAAACGCAAGCCGGCAAAGGCTCCCTGCCATTCGACCATCCTCAACAACTCGGCGCCGTGGGAGTCACCGGCACTCCCGGTGCGAACATCTTCGCGCGTGAAGCAGACCTCATCGTGGGCATTGGCACGCGCTACGGGGACTTCACGAGCGCCTCGAAGACGGCTTTCCAGAATCCCTCGGTCCGTTTCATCAATATCAACGTTGCGGAGTTCGACGCCTACAAGCACGCCGCTCTGGCCCTTACCGGCGACGCACGCGTCACCATCGAGGAACTCCAGCAGGCGGTGGCCGGCTACGAAGTCGCTGAAAGCTACCGCAGCAGAATCGCGTGTCTGCGCGCCGAGTGGGAAAAAGAAGTCGACCGCATCCATAATCTCCACAGCGACCCTCTCCTCGCCCAGGGAGAAGTCATCGGCGCGATCAACAACTTTACCCAGCCGTCTGACATCATGATCTGTGCCGCAGGCAGTTTGCCGGGAGACCTGCATAAGTTGTGGCGCACGCGCGTGCCCGGCGGCTATCACATGGAGTACGGCTACTCGTGCATGGGCTATGAGATCGCCGGCGGACTGGGCGTAAAAATGGCCGAGCCGGCGCGCGAAGTGTACGTACTGGTTGGCGACGGTTCTTACCTGATGATGGCGCAGGAAATCGTCACGTCCCTGCAAGAAAGCTGCAAACTAAACATCGTGCTGCTCGACAATCACGGCTTCTCCAGCATTGGAGGACTCAGCCGGTCCTGCGGCAACGACGGCATGGGCACGGAGTATCGATATCGTCGTGGAGGAAAGTACGACGGCGAATTCCTTCCGGTCGATTTTGCGGCCAACGCAGCAAGCCTGGGAGCATGGACGATTCGCGCGCAGACCACGGCTGAACTCAAGGAAGCTCTCGTGTTGGCCAGAAAGCAACCGCGCACCGCGGTAGTCGTCGTCGAAACCTCCTACGATCAAAGAGTCCCCGGGTACGAATCATGGTGGGATGTCCCCATTGCGGAAGTCTCCGGTCGCGAATCCGTCAAGGCCGCTCGCCAGAAATATGAGGAAGCACGTAAGAAGGAACGCTTTTTCTTCTAGCGCACGCTACCCAGGGATTTTCTCGACAAGCCACACAGTTCTTTCTTTTGACGCTTCAGGAAGAAAGAGGGCAGGGTGGAAACAACCGCGGCGGCAGTCCAGACCGGGACACCCGGGCAACCTCATCTAAAGCGGGTCCTGAGTCTGTGGGACCTCATCTATTACGGGATCATTCTGACTTCACCGATCGCCGCGGTTCCGCTGTTCGGCGAAGCGCAAGTCCTCTCTCACGGCCACGCCACGACGACGCTCCTCCTGGCTATGGTGGCGATGTCCGTCACCGCCGTGAGCTTTGGCCGCATGGCCAGCGTCTACCCCTCCACAGGTTCCGTCTACACCTACATCAGCCGCGGCCTGAACCCGCACGTGGGATTTATCGTGGGATGGGCGATGTTTCTCGAGTATCTGTTTCAGCCTGTCCAGAACGCGCTGTACGCCGTTCTGGCCATTCAGCGCATGGCGCCGCGCATTCCGTTCGCGCTGCTCGCGGCCCTCGCTGTCGGCTTCATCACCATCATGACCGTCCAAGGCATCAAGTTCACGGCTCGCACCAACGAAATTCTTCTCGCTTTCATGGTGTTGATCACAGCCGTATTCCTTGTTGAAGCCTTCCGCTACGTCGTGCTGCACGAGAGATTCACGGGCCTGTTTTCTCTTAAGCCGATCTACAATCCCGCTACCTTCCATCTGCGAGGTCTCGCGGCGGGAACATCTCTCGCCGCGCTGGTATTCATCGGATTCGACGGCGTCTCCATTCTTGCCGAGGAAGTGCGCAACCCGAAGCGCAATGTTCTCCTCGCCTCCGTGTTTGTGTGCATCTTCACGGGATTGTTCAGCGGCCTGCAAGTCTACATGGCCCAACTGGTCTGGCCGGATCATTCCACGCTTCTGAATCCCGAGACCGCCTTCATGGATGTCGCTCGTGCGGCCAGCGGTCCGCTGCTCTTTACCGCTTACGGAGTGTTGCTGTTGGTCTCCAGCATCGCTTGCGGTCTTGCCGGACACGTCGGCGCAGCCCGTCTGCTCTACAGCATGGGCCGCGACGACGTCTTGCCCAAGAAGATCTTCGGCCACCTGAGCCCCACAAAAAACACTCCGGTCTACAACGTGTGGATTGTCGGAATCCTTGCGTACATCGCCACGATTACAATTCCCTGGGAGCGCTCCGCCGAAGTCGTTACCTTCGGTGCATTGATCGCTTTCATGGCGGTCAATTTCGCGGCATTGCGGCATTTCTGGTTTTCGCCGGAGGCGGCAGGGCGAAGGAGCTTCTTCGTCGACGCTTTTATCCCTGGATTTGGCTTTGTGTTTTGTTTTGTACTGCTGATCAGCTTGCAGACTTGGACAAAATATGCGGGACTGATCTGGCTTGGCGTCGGCGTGGTTTACGCCGCCTACAAAACACGAGGCTTCACGCTCCGGACGAAACTCTTCGATTTCAGCGAATCGTAGGCGGCTGCGGCAGGGAAGCGCTTTCTTCGGCAGGCGCGGGCACGGCGTCCAGTAGCGGTCCGCGCGACACATGCAGGGCAAACCCGCACGACTCGCGAATCCGCAGTTCCGGTAGCAGTTTCCGGACGACGGCCTTGTCGCGATTTCCCGCAATGCGTTTGATGAGCAACTCCGCTGCTTCACTCCCCAACTGGTGTTTGGGCAATTCCACGGTCGTCAGTCTAGGCCGGAAGATACTCAGCCACGGATAATCGTCGAAACTCACCAAGCCGAAATCTTCGGGGCAGCGCAAGCCCATTTCGTCCGCGGCCTTCAGCAGGCCAATCGTCATCAGATGGTTCGCGACGTAAATTCCATCGGGCCGTTGAGACAACAGGGAGTGCCCTCCGCGAAATCCCGATTCGATCCGGTAGTCCCCTTCGATCACCAATTCCGGCTCGTAAAGGAGACCCATGGCCTTCAGCGCATCGTGAAAACCCTGCCAGCGCGCCTTCGCGTTGCTAACCTTCAGGGGGCCGCTGATCAATCCGATCCTCCGCCGGCCCGCCCGCGCCAGGTGGCAGACAGCTTCATACGCGCCTTGGTAGTCGTCGGAGATCACCGCGTCCTTGGTCAGCTTTGGGTAAGTGCGCATCACCAGGACGAAAGGAATGTCCACCTCTTTGATCATTTGCCGCAAGGACGGTCGAAAATCTTCGGCGGCTTTGGTCAGCAGAATTCCATCGACGCGCTTGGAGAGCAGCAACTCCACGGCCCTCCCCTCTTTGTCCAGGTTGTCGTCACTGTTG
>Ga0210403_10001218_pt1 | contig 24875 bp, 21 predicted proteins | sample IncBWC19MmetaG_FD_150863 | JGI IMG/M metagenome (GOLD analysis project Ga0210403, IMG submission 150863) | Forest soil microbial communities from Barre Woods Harvard Forest LTER site, Petersham, Massachusetts, United States - Inc-BW-C-19-M | ecosystem: Environmental > Terrestrial > Soil >... | reverse complement strand
CAATCCCGCTCGCTGGGCAGCCCTCCAGCGCCGCTCACCGGCAATCAACTGGTAGCGGTTGCCAACCGGGCGCAGAACGATCGGTTGAATAATTCCACTTGCTTGAATCGAGCGCGCGAGCTCGTCCAGCGCTTCCTCACGAAAACGCGTGCGGGGCTGGTACGGGCTCGGCTCAATCAGATCAATATCAATCTGCAACGGCCCGGCAGGCGTCGGACTCATCGCTGGCGCGGCTGCGGCAGCAGAACCTCCCGGGGTTGTTTGCTGCGAAGCAACGGGCACTCCTCCAGAAGGTGGTACCGTAGTGGCCGGCACTTGCGGTTCAGGCTCCCGAATGAGCGCTCCGAGCCCCCGTCCCAAGGCGTTTCTCGGCATTGGCAATTACCTCCTGTGCAAGCTGTGTGTATCCTTCTGCGCCCTTACTGTGTATATCATAGAAAATAATAGGCTTACCGAAACTTGGCGCTTCGGCCAGGCGAACATTCCGCGGAATCAGGCTCTGGAAGATCTGGTTCCCGAAGAAACTGCGCAGATCGGTTGCGACTTGCCGGGACAGGCTGGTCCGCTCATCGTACATCGTTAGAAGAATGCCCTCAATTTCAAGGCTCGGATTCAACGTCCGGCGAATCCGCATCAAGGTATCCAGAAGCTCGGAAACCCCCTCGAGTGCCAGGTATTCGCATTGGATGGGCACCAACACCGCGTCCGCCGCTACCAGTCCGTTCAAAGTCAGCAAATCGAGCGCGGGTGGGCAATCCAGAATGATGAATTTGTAATTCTCGCGCAGAGGTTGAAGATACGCTTGCAGCTTGTATTCCCGATTCTCGGCTGTCACCAGTTCCACGGCAGCGCCCGCCAGATTCTTGTCCGCCGGTAGCACATCCAACCCAGACACCTGCGATTTCTGCACAAGCCGGTCAAACGGCTCATTCAAGATCAAAGCATGGTAAAGGGTACGGCGGGAAGGGTCTTTCTGAAAGCCAATTGCGGCGGAGGCGTTTGCCTGAGAATCGCAATCAATCAGTAGCGTGGGTTGATCGGCGGCAGCAAGGCACGCTGCCAGGTTCACTGCGGTAGTGGTTTTACCAACACCACCCTTTTGATTTGCAATTGCAATGACGCGGGCCAATTATTTCTCCCAAACGAGCGGAACGTATCAAAATCTTACTACACTTGCAAGATGTTTCACGTGGAACACTTTGAGGTCTGAGGATTTCTCTTCACTTCTCGAGTTTGTTCCACGTGGAACACTCAGGCGTCACGGTTCGTCAGCAAGTCTGTGTTCTCTACCTCTCCGCCCCAAGTTCGATCCCAGCAATGCGATTGCAACTCGACAGGCGAAAACGTTCCACGTGGAACATACTGAATGACCACGTCGCCCTCCCCACGACACGACAAGAACTTACAGATTTCTTGCGCGTTAGGATAAGCGTGGGCTTGTTCAGACCACACCAACAACGCGGTCGTGCATTGTTGGCATTCAACTAGACGAATCAGGCCACACCACGCCACTGGGCTCGCAAATCCCAACTCGGGGCACTGTTCCACGTGGAACACTCATTCTCTAATTTCTTAGGCGATTCACATCCGAAGGATGTTGATAGAAGAATTGCAGAAAATCAAAATTTAACTGCTTTGTCGCGCCGCCGACATTTCTTGCTTTTTTCCAACTAGAAGATATCTCTGAAGAGATTTCGGAATCAATATCGGCTCATTCCACTCCCAACTTTTCAATTTTCGCACTTCTTCCAGATCCCGTCCGCCGATCCAGAGGACCACCTGGTGCGCCTGGACCCGTTCCGATCCGGCCCATTCGAGAAATGGCTGAAATTCACCAACCGCGCGCGAGCAAACATAGTCTAATGGCGCTATTTCCTCCCCCAACTCTTCGTAACGGCTGATTAGCACCCGTGTATTCGTAAGCTGAAGCTCGCGGACGACTTCGGCGAGAAATGTCCCCTTCTTGATGTTCGATTCCACCAGGCAAAGCTCCAGTTCTGGGCGGGCGAGTTTCAGCGGGATTCCTGGAAATCCCGGCCCCGAGCCAATATCTGCCAATCTCCCCTTATCCACAGGAATTGCACCGACCGCAAACATGGACTCGCAAAAATGACGATATAGTATCTCCAGGGGATCGCGAATCGCGGTTAGGTTCAACTTCTCATTCCAGCGTAGCAATGTCTTTATATATTGTTGAATTAAAACAACTTGTTCAGAATTCACCGAAATTTGAAACTCGCCCAACGCCCGCCGTATCGTTTCTTCGGAAATTGGCTTCTCTACATCTGTTGTCATAGTGGTTAACGCCCTGTGATAATTCAAAATCTGAAATCTACGCTGTATCCGCTTTTTTCAATAAATACCTCGGAGCTGCAATGCCGGCGGCCAAATCGAGGCCAGCATGCCACATCATTACAGGAACCAAGCTGCCCAACCAAAGCCGTCCGATTGCCAGTAATACACCAAAAATTCCAGTACTTACGATTCCGCCGCGCCCTTGATACGCGTGAGCCAGCCCAAACAGTATCGAAGACAAAATCACTACAAGCCAGATAGGTAGACCCGCCTGGGAAAACGCCGCGATGCCGAACCCTCTATAAACAAATTCCTCGCAAACCCCAGCTGTGATCGCCAGTGCAGAATACGGCAGGTATTCCAGTAAATTAACCGGTAAAAGTCGATATGCCAGTTTACGCAGAAGTTCAGGCGCCTCTCCCTCCATCTTTGCGATGCGCCGCAGATTCAACCACTGCAACCCTCCAATTAAAGCTGCTCCCAGAACGCCAGCCGAAACTATCCCCATCCAGGACCGCACGCCCAGTCCCATCGCCTGCAGAGTCAATCCCCGGGCGAACGCGCGCCAAGTTACCACGCCAACCAGCACCCACTGAAACGCGATCGTGACCGCGTACAGCGCCAACTTCTCCTTGGAATCAACCGATGGCAAAGCCAACAGTTTTTTCAGGCGTACGTAGCCTCGCCAGGGAATCACAACGCCCAGAAAGAGAAAGATCAACCAGAAGTCCCACGGCATCCCGCGATAAGAACATTTTCAACCTTCCTGCGCAAGTCGCTCCCGGCAGCAAGTTTCCATCTCCTGTCAGCATAACTTCCTCGTGCCCGCTATAATCAAACTGCAGCACAGTGAGGTGTGACTTGACCGATTCCGTGAAACTCACGGCCATGGTCAAGGCAGCTGGTTGAGCGGCCAAGCTGAGTCCCGGGACGCTGGACTCAATACTACGGCGCCTTCCGCTGTCGACTGATCCGAACGTACTCGTTGGCTTCAGCACCAACGACGACGCGGGGGTGTATCTAATCAACGATGAACTCGCCCTAGTGCAGACGGTGGATTTTTTCACACCCGTCGTCGACGATCCATTCACTTTTGGGCAGATCGCGGCGGCCAATTCGCTCAGCGATGTTTATGCCATGGGTGGCAAACCCATCTCCGCGCTTTCCATCGTCGGCTTTCCTGAAAAAGGTGACCCCGCAATCCTCGAGCAGATTATCCGCGGCGGCCTCGACAAAATGAAAGAAGCGAACTGCACGGTCATCGGCGGCCACTCCATCCGCAACGACGACATCCAGTTTGGCTACGCTGTTACCGGAACAATTCATCCGAAAAAAATTTGGAGAAATGTCGGTGCACAGATAAATGACGCAATTTTACTGACCAAGCCGATCGGCACCGGCCTGATTTCCACCGCGCTGAAAAGGGAGCGGGCCTCCAAAACAAATGTGGATGCCGCTATTGCCTCAATGTCTCAGCTGAATCGTGCCGCCGCCGAAGCGCTCCACGAAGTCGAAGCAAAATCAAATGCGCGTGCGGTCCACGCGGTCACGGATGTCACCGGATTCGGTGTCCTGGGCCACGGGCGCGAAATGGCGCTCGGCGATCCGGAGAAGGGAATTCCCGCGGTAACGATTGAATTTGAGTACAAGGCGGTCCCAGTCCTTCCAGGCGCGTTCGACGCTGCTCGCCAGGGAATGATCCCCGGCGGTCTGAACAACAATCTGGATTTCCTCGGCAATTGCGTTTCGTTTGCCACAGGCGTGCCCGAAGAAAATCGCGCCCTGCTCTTCGACCCGCAAACTTCCGGCGGCCTTTTGGTCGCAATAGCTCCAGAAGCCGCTGACGCGGCGATAGAAACTCTGAAACGCCACCAGATTACGGCAGCCAAAATTGGACGAGTACTGCCAAAAGGTGCGTCTATTCTGTCCGTCACCTGATCCGGAACACCTTCGATTTCATGGACACCATCACTCACGGCATCGCCGGCGCGCTTCTTGCAAAAGCAGTATTCAGCGGAGAGGACCTCCTTCCTCCCGAGCCGGTAAGCAAGCGCCGGGTCATCACTTGGTCTCTCATGCTAGGCGCCATTTTCCCGGACTCCGACGTCCTCCGCGACTTCATTTCTCGAGATCCGCTGCTGATGATCACGTGGCACCGCAGCATCACGCATTCGTTGTTGTGTCTTCCGATCTGGAGTGCCTTGCTCGCTGCCCTCACGCTTGCCATCTGCCGTTGGCGAAAGTGGGAGTCGCCGTCCTACCTTGTCCTCTGCGGCCTCTGGGCTGCCGGCATTCTCAGTCACATTCTGCTCGATCTGGTCACCACGTTTGGAACCATGATCTGGTCACCTTACAAATGGTCGCGCCCGGCCTGGGATATCCTTTTCATTCTTGATTTCAGCTTTACCGCCATTCTTTTAATTCCGCAGTTGCTCGCCTGGGCATATGAGGATCCAGAGCACAGCCGTCGTCGAGCCTTGATTATGTGGCTGGTGTTCACCCCCACTCCGTTCGTCATTTCCCGCATCGCGGAAATGATCGGCGCGCCTGTCTCCAACAACGCGATCGTGCTGGCAACGGTTCTCTTCGCAGCATTGTTTCTGCTCCCTGCCGCTCGTGGTTGGGGACACCGTCTGCGGTATGTCACATGGAATCGTGCCGGCCTGGGTTTGGCAGTCGCGTATATTGCGGCGGCAACGTACGCCCATCATCAGGCGCTTGAGCGCGTTCAGAAAATCGCAGCGAGCTTAAATATTGAAGTGCAGTCCATCGCCGCGCTACCGTTTCCGCCGTCTCTCTGGCACTGGGACGGCCTGATCCGCGCGCCGCGCGGCGTCTACGAAGTGCGCGTGGATCTCAGCGACTCTCTATTTTCCAACACCGGAACCGCCGGCGATCCTTCCGCAAATCTGGTTTTGACGCGCACCTATTATCTAGATGCGCCGACGAACTCGTTCATTGAAAAGGCGCATACCCTGCCCGAAGTTCAGAAGTATTTCAGCTTTGCGCGTTTTCCGGTCACGCGGTTTCATAAAGAAGGTTCCGAAGCGGTTGTCGAATTCCTCGACGTGCGCTTCCCCCAGATTCGCCGCGACCGCCCGCCATCCTTCGAATATCGCGTGCGCTTCGATGCCAACGGGGAAGTTCTCTCTCAAGGCTGGGTCAAAAAATAGGCAGGTCTTATTTGGGTAATAATATATTTTGCAAAATAGAGCAGTCTGCCCACCCAACAATCAATGCGATGCAGCTTTCCAGATAACAAACAGGCCACCCAATATTGCAATCAGACAGAGACCCCATCGTATTGCTCGTTTCATTGGTTTCCCCAAAAATTCTCGCTCATTTGTTCGCCGGGTGAATTACCACCTGGCGCTCTTCGCCGGTGCCAATGCTCTCGGTTCTCACACCGGGAAAATCCTTCAGCGCCAGATGCACAATCCGCCGCTCCCGCGACGACATGGGGTTTAATGGAAACGGTTGCCGTGAAGACTGCACGCGTTCTGCCGCCACCCGCGCCGTCATCCGCAACTCTTCAAATCGCAGCGCCCGGTAGCCCGCGCAATCCAGATGAATTTTTTCGTGAAATGCCGGCTCCAGCCGAAGCGCGCGAAACGCCAGATGCTCCAGCGCTTTCAATACCTCACCACTACGAGCCAGCAAAATTTCCTTGTCCCTGCCATCGAGATCGGCGAGCACTTCTGCTTCGCCCTCTTCACCGCCCGCGGATAGTTCCACCGCACGCACGGATACCTTCAAATCCAGGCCACCAGCCCGCAACATGGTTTGCAAAAATTCCTGCAACGCTTCCGCCGCCGCTGCGCGGTCCAGTTTTCCTTCGTGAACCAGTTCTTTCATCATGATGATCTCAACACACTCGTCGGGCCAGGAACGATTCCTCGCGGCAAACGAGCTGACCTTAGTTCTTGGCGCGCGTTGGCTTGGCCGGGGCGGGAAGGGGATGCGTCCTGTTCAGGTACCACTGCTGGACGATACCCACAAGGCTGCTGGTTAAAATATACAACGCCAAGCCGCTCGAAAACGGAAAAACTACGAACATAACCGAAAAAGTGAGCGGCATGATTTTCATCATCTGCGCTTGCTGCGGGTCGGTGGCCGTCATCGGGGTCATCTTCGACACCAGGTACATCGTCACGCCCACCAGCACCGGAAGCACGTAATAAGGATCCTTGGACGCCAAATCCGAAATCCAAAGCCATTGCGTATGCCGCAGTTCGATGGCGTAACTCAACGCCCGGTTCAACCCGAACCAGATAGGCATCTGCAAAAACATCTGGAAGCAGCCGCCGATCGGATTGATTCCCTCGCGCGAGTAAATGGCCATCACTTCCTTGTTCATCTCGGCCTTGCGCGGGTCGTTCATCTTGTACTTCTTGTAGCGCTCCTGGATCTGCTTGATCTCCGGGGCCACACGCTGCATCTTCAGCGTCGTCTTATAGCTGGAAATGCGCAGCGGGAAAAGCAACATATTGATGACCAGGGTGAGCACCACAATCGCCCAGCCGTAGTTCGAAATGTATTTGTGCACCCACTTCAGGCCGTGAAACAGCGGGTCTGCAATGAATTCCAGGTAGCCGAATTGCACCAGCGAATGCAGCGGCGGATGCATGGCCTTCAAATCGTCGTAATCCTTCGGTCCAACGTAAACACGCAAAGCCATGTTCTGGGCTGCGGTTGCCGTAGCAATCTCTGGAACCGGCTCGGACTGGTCTTTCCCGTCCACCTTGATGTTGTGGAACACCTTCCAGTAGCGCGTTTGCAGCGGCGTCGGCTCGTTCAGCGGAGGAAGGAACGCGGCGACGAAGTAGCGGTCTTCAATTCCGGTAAATTCCTTGCCGCCTTGCCAGACGTTGCCCCATTTTTCAGGGCCATCGAGCTTCTTGTGCGGCAGGGATGTCAGCTTTCCGCCTTCGCTATAGAAAGTGAAAACCGTCTCCACCGGGATCGGATTCGTCACCGTCAAATCGCCGAAGCCGCCAAGCCATCCCGCGCCAGCCATGACGTGGTTGCCGTTGTTGGTCACGGTCGTTTCCACGCTCACGGTGTAGGAATGGTCGAAGTGGAATTTCTTCGTGACCTGCAGATGGCCGTCGCTCCAGGTGAACGTCAGGTCCGCCGGTGCCTCCAGGGAATTTGCATCACTGGAAATTTTATAAAGGCCGGAATTCGCCAACGTGCCGAGTTGCGGATCATCGAACACCAGCGCGAAGGGCCAGCCGCCGGTCTCCGTCGCGGCTTGCGGGTGCACTAGGTCCAGCGTCTTCTGCGGTTTGGAATCGTCCTTGTAATTCTTCAGCTGCCAGCTTTTTACCACCGCGCCGCGATTGGAAAATTCCACGCGATAGAGCGCGTTCTCCACGACAATCGTGCGCTCTTGCGAATCGGCCGTCGCCGCGACGGAGGGCGTGGTCGCCGCGGACATCTTCGCCGGAGCCACAGGCGCGCTGGGCGTATTTGCCGGGGCTGTCCCCGGGGTTACTGTCGAAACTTGCGCGGGCTGATTTTCCTGCGGCGGATTCACCGGCGGCTTCGGCCCAAAGAATTTCGCCCAGAGCAGAATCACCGCCATGGACAGCAGCGAGGCCACCAGGATGCGCAACTCCGGCGTGAACTTGTCTTTGGATTTGCCCAGCGGAGGCAACTGATTCATCGGCGGAGTGCTCACAGTTGCACCTCGCGCGTCTTACCCACTACGTCGGAATTCGCTCGCATCTCTTCCCATTTCTCCGGAACCGGGTCGTATCCAAATTTTCCTGAAAACGGTTGGCACCGCAGCAGCCGCTTCAATCCCAGCCAGCCGCCGCGCAACACTCCAAATCGTTCGATGGCTTCGTACGCGTAACGCGAGCAGGTCGGCTCATACCGGCAGGTGCCCGCAAACAGAACCGAAAGGTAGGCCTTGTAAAAACTCAGCGCAAACAGCGCCCCGCGAACCGCGAAGCTCCGCCCGCCCGCAGGGCGATCCGTTTGTAGGGGAGGAGCTTGCTCCTCCCGCTCGATGTCGGGAGGCAACTTCACAACCCCTTCAACAGCCGCAGGAAATCCGCCGTCAACGCCGGCATCGGCGCCGTGGCCACACTCTGCTTCGGATGAATGACGATGTCCCATCCCGAGGTTATCTCCTGCCGGTGGCAGCGGACAATTTCCCGCAGGCGCCGCCGCATGCGGTTGCGCACCACCGCTCCGCCCAAGGCTTTCTTGATGCTGAACCCGAAGCGGCTGATCGGCTGACCACTGGCGCGAACGAATACAGTGAAGTGGGAACTCGAGCGGCGTTTGCCGGCGCGGTACACCAGATCAAATTCGCTTTTCCGCACCAACTTGGCTTCGCGAGGAAACTTCTGGCCCGCGGCGGGGCCATCGCCATTACTCGGGCGTGAGCCGATGACGGCCCTTCTTGCGGCGCGCCGCCAGCACTTTGCGGCCGCCCTTGGTCTTCATACGCACGCGAAACCCGTGTGTCTTGGCGCGGCGGCGTTTCCGCGGTTGATATGTACGCTTTGGCAAAGCATTCCCCCTTGTTTCTTCGTCGAATCTTCAGCCGGTCCGGGAAAACCTCATGCTGCAACGCTCGGGCGGCTTCTTGCCGCCGGTTCACACCAACTGCCGCGTTGGCTTTGGGGTCTTCTCCGTCAAGCCCGGCTGCCACAGTTCGGGCAGCATCCGGAATTATCTAGTGTACTTGCCGCCCGCGCACAGGGTCAAGAAAACGCGGAGGTAGTATCCTGCCGGAAAAAATAAGCTACACCTTCTTCTTCTCCAGCAGTCTCTTGATTGATTAATGTAGTGTTCAAATATATTTTGTGGAAGTGACCAGCCAGGCTCATCAATACACTGACGTTGTCGAACAAGGGATGGTTCAGGAGAGAATAGCGGAACCGGTAGCGGGATCGTGTTGGGTTGAGCCTAGCCACTGAAAAATGAACGCGGTAGTATAAGGGGGACAGCCAAAGAGTAACGAGCGTTCCGACCATGGCATTGATTCCCCCACGACAAGACGGAAAGGCTTCATCCCATCAGGAATTATCTTCCCGCGTAAGGCGTATCCTAGCCGAGCGCTTCGATTCATCCAGTGCCATGCAAGCACTCGAGAATGCGACCGGCGGAGACATGTACGTGTTCGGCGGCGCAGTTCGCCGTGCCCTATTCGGCGATAAATTATCGGGCGATGTAGACATCATGGTCCCGAACGGAGACAGCCGTGCGTTTGACGAGCTCGCTAGGCTAAAGGTTCAATTCACACTGAATAGCAATAACCATCATCGTTACCGCTGGAATTCATTACAGATTGATCTGTTTCAACCCGGAGAATTCTTCGACGGCTTCGACAATGTCGAGGCTGTGCTCCGGTTTTTCGATCTCAAAATCAATGCTCTTTCGCTGCATTTACGGAGTGCTCGCATTTTGGACCCGTTTGGACTAGTATCCGCAGAGTATATTACCGACCCTGGAATCAACTGGGCACGCTGGTCGAGAATGACCTCTGAAAATGTGGCAGTCCTAGGGATAAGACTCACCAAGATCATGCACGAACTACCCAGTTTGACTATTTCGAAAGAGGATGCGACGCGCTTGCTGACCAACGTTATTCCTGCGATCCAGAAGGCCGACTGGACGAGGCTTCAAACGCGCTATCCCGCCGGGAAGGACGCGTTCATGAAACTGTTCGGCGCAATCATTGCTCGGCGGCTCAGAGAAAGGACCAACGAAATCGCCGCTGAAAGCACTCAGCCACCATTTGAGGCGCCGAATGGCGGCTAAGACGAAAGCAACCAGGCCATATGATCGTCTAGTCCAAGGTGTTCGACACCGGCCTTCGCGAGTGCCCAATCGAAACCTTGAGGAGGAGGCGGATGCTGATCGAGGCCGTGTGTTGTTTAGCGCTCCCTTTCGGCGCCTCCAGAACAAGGCCCAAGTTTTCTCCCTTGAATCAAATGCTGCAATAAGGTCCCGACTTACTCACTCCCTCGAGGTCTCGTCCATAGGAAGGTTTGTCACCCAGCAGGCGCTTAAAGCTTTTCCTAAGGCCGAAGCAAAGAAGCTCGGACTAGATGACAAAGAGCGCCCCATCCTAACGTTTGTGGAAACGGCATGTTTACTCCACGACCTCGGGAATCCACCATTTGGCCACTTTGGCGAGATCGCAATCTCCGATTGGTTCCACATCAACGAATCAGAGCTTAAGCCAGGTGGCATTGCCGGGGGGACAGAACAGAATTGGGATAGGTGTTACGGAGACTTTAAGCATTTCGACGGAAATCCGCAGGGCCTCAGAATTGCGACCAAACTCCAAGCTCCCGAGACGAACGACCTGTTCGGCCTGAATCTTACCGCGACAACGCTTGCCGCCACCATAAAGTACCCGTGGACAACCACTTCAATAGGTTGTGAGCATCCGGCAATGAACGAGGGCCGCAAGAAGGCTGGATACTTTCACACCGAACAAGACGTCGCCGACTGGATTTGCAGCACGCTAGGCCTCAACAAAGAGTCCAGGCATCCGTTGGTGTACCTAATGGAGGCTGCCGACGATATTGCCTACTGCATGAGCGACGTGGAAGACGGTATCGAAAAGGGCCTTATTGACGCACCAGACTTCGCAAGGAGCATGAAAAAACACACGAAAGGACTTGGGATGTTTAGGAAGTCTGCCCAAGGAGAAAATGCGAGGGACGCCCGGTTCATTGCCAACGCCTTGAAACTGCTCGAAAAGCCTGAACAGAAAACCAACGGTCTTGAATCGAAAAGACTCTTCGCAATGAACGATTTCCGTGGAGCACTCATAAGGATCCTCGCTCGTCACGCTGCGATCGAATTTCGGAAGCGCCAAGAGAGCATTCTCGAAGGAAAGGCTAAAGCCCTTCTGGACGATTCCGCTGACCCGCCACTGCTCAAAGCACTCAGCGAATTTGCAGGCTCTCGCCTTTACTCTTCACCGATAGTACGTAACCGCGAGCTTACCGCTCACGCAGTTCTATTCGGAATGCTTGACGCATATCTCCCATTACTGTCCTGCGAATTGGCGAGATTCTCGAAGGCCCGCAATGGAAAACGCCGTGACGACGACGGCCGGAATATCGCAAGGGAGGGAAGCCTAATGTCGCGCATCCCGGAAAAGCATCTCGCAGTCTACAGTGAGGAGACTAGGTTACTTACCGTGGCCTCCGCGGGCGATAAGGGAACGCAGAAGACTATGGAGCGACTCCACCGCATCCGCCTGGTGGTCGACTACATCAGCGGAATGACAGACCAATATGCGTTCCAGACCTTTCAACTCATTTCTGGGACCGCGATTAATCCCCACGGAACATAGGCGTTAGGATGACGGATCGTGGCGCGCGAAGTTGGAGGCGGGCAGGGGCCGCGCCTTACGAAGGTTGAGAGTTACCCAGTCAAAGAAAACGCCGGGTTCGCCACAACTAGCTTCATTGCCTAGTTCCCCCGCCACGCAGTAACACCTTTTTAGACTCAATGGGCTGTGCCAAATGAGGTAATATCCGTCGACTTGATTGCGGGAAGAAGAGATTGTGGAAACAAGTTACCCAGGGTGAAACGTGAAACAAGCTTTGGTTCTTTCGGTAGTTCTGCTCGCAAACACAATCAATTGCGCACAGGCGCAGCCGGAACAGAAGCCGCTGGCGCCGGCGGCAACGCCTCAGACACCACCAGCTCCCATCGTTTCGCCGGAGGTGCTGACTGATCATCGGGTGACGTTTCGGTTGCGGGCACCCAACGCCAAGGAAGTTAGTGTGGAAATTGATGGCGGGGGCAAAGCTCTGGCTATGGAGAAAGATGGGGAGGGGATTTGGAGCGCTACCTCGGAGCCGCTTGCGCCCGACTATTACGGGTATTCGTTTGTTGTGGACGGCGTGACGATATTCGATCCTTCGAACAGCGCGGCAATACCCAATTTTCTCTATCGAGCGAGTGAGGTGCACGTTCCGCCCGCATCCGCGAATGCCGCCGCCCTGCTTCCCTGGGAAACGGCGGATGTGCCGCACGGCGAAATTCATCATCATTTTTATCGCTCGAAAGTGGTCGGCGATGAACGCGGGTATTTCGTTTACACGCCGCCGGGATACGATGCACGCGGAAAGCAAACCTACCCCGTTCTATATCTGCTGCACGGCTACAGCGACGACGCTGACGCCTGGACCGTGGTGGGCCGCGCCAACGTGATCCTGGACAATCTGATCGCGCGCGGCAAAGCCAAGCCGATGCTCATTGTGATGCCGCTGGGCTATGGCGCACCGGAAATTCTTAAGCTTGGCGCAGGAAGTCTCCGCGATCCGGGCATTGGTCAACGAAACTTCGATCGCTTTCAGGATGCGCTTCTCACCGAAGTCATTCCGCGAGTGGAGGCCGAGTATCTCGTCAAGAACGATCGGGACTCGCGTGCCATAGCCGGCCTTTCGATGGGCGGCGCAGAATCTTTGTTTACCGGACTAAATAACCTGAACGAGTTTGCGTGGATTGGCGCGTTCAGCTCTGGCGGCCTCTCGCCGGAGTTCGACAAGGAATTCCCTGGACAGGATGCAAGCACAAATGCGCGGTTGCGATTGCTGTGGATCGCGTGCGGCACCGATGATCATTTGATTGAAATCAATCGGAGTTTTCGCAAGTGGCTGGCCGCAAAGAATATTCGGCATGCGGACATCGAAACACCCGGGGCGCACACCTGGCTGGTGTGGCGGCGCAACCTGGCGGAGTTTGCACAACTTCTGTTCCGATGAAAGCCAGGGCTTGCTACGGCACTCGCTTGAGCTCGGCAAAGAAACAGAATTGATACCGGAATAGTACAGGCCAAACACTCTCCATCCAGGCAGCAAACGGCAAGCGATTCTACAGATCGGAAACTCCGCAAACAGCGCTGCCCCATTTCGGGGCAATGCTACGTCGGACATGTCTTACGACCAGGGACAGGTTTGATCTGTCCGAGAGCAAAACCGCGGACCTGTCCCAATCCTGTTCTCGCCGCCAGTAGTAATAGAACCACTCCAAAGTTACTGTGGCCTTGGAAGTAAGAAAGACGAGTCGCGAAACGCTACGCCCACCCTCTCCGTTCCGGCCGCGCTCTAAAAAACTATAACGAAGGGTTGGCCTCATATGTCACAGACGCGACTGGTGTGTCTTTTTGTTGGAATCATCGTTCTCGGTACAGTCCTTTTTCCTTCATCTGCCCGGGCCGTGGGAATCTCTCCAACAACGATCAACTTTGGTTCGGTCACCGAAAACACCGCAAGCACAAGTACGCTGGTGGTGACCAACAATACTCGGAACGGGGAGACGCTCAACAGCGTATTGAGCAGTCTTCCTCAATTTGCTATTTCCGGTCCGGCGTTGCCGCTGTACCTTCCCGCCCACGCCAGCGCTTCGTTTCAAGTTGCCTTCCGGCCGAATTCCGTGGCTACCTTTAGCGGAAGCCTCACGATCGCCACAACCCAGAAAGGCACGCAAACGGCGACGGTCGCCGTATCGGGAACAGGGATGGCTCCTGCTCTGGCGCAAACGTACGTGCTCTCGCTCAACACGGGAGGACTCGGTTTCGGCAATCAGGCGGTCGGAACCACTGGCTCGTTGCCGTTCGTCGCCACTAATAAGGGGACGGGCTCCGTCACCATTTCACAAGTGACTGCTACAGGTCCCGGATTCAGCATCGGCGGTTTTTCCGGCGCGATAACTCTTGCCTCTGGCCAGAGCCTTTCGCTGGTGATCAGATTTGCGCCCACTGCGACGGGAAGCGTCTCGGGCAGGGTAAGCGTGGTCAGCACGGCCACAAATTCTCCAGAGACTTTCCCCGTCAGCGGCACCGGCACTCCTTCGGCGCAAACGTATTTGCTCTCTCTTAGTACAGGAAGTCTTGGCTTCGGCAACCAAGCGGTGGGAACCGCTGGCACATTGCCGTTCACCGCCACCAATAAGGGGACGGGGTCCGTGAGCATTTCACAAGTGACAGCTGCGGGGCCTGGATTCAGCATCAGCGGTTTCTCCGGTGCGGCCACTCTCGCTCCGGGCCAAAGCCTTTCGCTGGCAGTCAACTTTGCGCCCACCGCGGCGGGTAGCGTCTCTGGCAGCGTAACCGTGGTCAGCACTGCGACAAATTCGCCTGCGACGATCCAGGTGAGCGGCACCGGAACCGCTACGACCCAAACCTATCAGCTCTCTTTCAACCCGGCTGCAATTGCCTTTGGCAATCAACCGGTGTACGGCTCGAACTCGCTGCCGTTCACGCTGACCAATACCGGAACAGGTTCGGTGAGCATTTCTCAGGTGACTATCACGGGCTCGGGATTCAGCGTCAGCGGATTTTCCGGCGCAGCAACTCTTGCCGTCGGTCAGAGCCTTTCACTGACCGCCAGCTTTGCACCCACAGCAACGGGTAGCGTGTCGGGCAGTCTCAGCGTGGTCAGCACAGCAACCAATTCACCTGCGACGATCCCGGTAAGCGGGACGGGTACCAAACCTATGATTTCAGTTATTCCCTCCAGCGTTGCCTTTGGAAACGTGGCCGTGGGTGTCGCTAATACGCAGACTATTACCGTGCAAAATCCGGGTTCGGGAACTCTTAACGTGACCCAGGCGTCTTTGAGCCCAACTGGGTTTAGCTTGTCCGGATTGACCTTGCCGCTTTCCGTGGCCCCCGGTGGCTCTGCATCGTTCAACGTAGGCTTCACGCCGGCCTCGGCAGGCAGTCTTTCCGGGAGTCTCACACTAACAAACAATGCCACGAATCCCGCCTTGAGCATTTCCCTGAGTGGGTCGGGTATTGCTTCCGCTTTGCAATTGTCGGTGAATCCCACGTCGCTTAGCTTTGGCAGCCTGACCACGGGAACCAGCGCGACGCGGAGCTTTACAGTTACCAACACCGGGAATTCCAGCGTTTCCATCTCGCAGGTCAGCGCAAGTGGGACGGGCTTCAGCGTCAACGGAATCACATTACCGCTGAGCCTTGCCGTCGGACAATCCACTTCCTTCACTGCCACGTTTGCCCCAGCGTCGGCGGGCAGCCTATCGGGCAGCGTCACCGTGGTGAGCAACGCCACGAACTCGCCGCTGGTGATCGCCTTATCCGGAACGGGAGCCACGGCAGTGAGCCACACAGTGTCATTGAGTTGGACGCCGAGCTCTTCAACCTATTCGGGGTTTAATGTTTACCGCGGCACAAGCTCCGGCGGGCCCTACAGCCGAGTGGACACATCTATGATTCCTTCCACGTCCTACCTCGACGCGGGCGTCAGCTCCGGACAGACCTACTACTATGTTGCGACCGAGGTGGATACCACCGGCACGGAAAGCGGCTACTCCGGCGAAGTCAGCGCCGTGATTCCCTGAGTCCGAATAGAAACAAGCGCTGAATGCCGGCTCTTTCTTTGCGGAAGAGCCGGCATTTGCGTGTGTGCATGCAGCGGCTGGGTTAAACTAGACCAGCCATGAGCGTGATTGACGAAGTCCTTGCAGCAAACGAAATTTACGCGCGCACGCACGAACTGCGCAAACTTACGCCGCGCCCGGAGCGGAAGCTCGCGGTCCTCACCTGCATGGACACGCGGCTCTCGATCCGTACCTTGGGACTGAAAACCGGCGACGCGCACATCATCCGGAACGCCGGCGGCATTGTCACGGAAGATACGCTGCGCTCGCTGGTGGTTTCGCATTACCTGTTGGGCACGGAAGAAATCATGGTCATCAACCACACGGATTGCGGGTTGATGCACACCAGCGAACAGGATTTGCGCAACCGCATCCAGAATCGCACCGGCACCGCCGCCGTTTCGCCTGCGTTTTTTTACGCGTTTCAGAACATCGAAGAAAACGTTCGTCACCAATTGCAGAAGCTGCGCACACATCCCTGGATTCCAGAAACGGTGGTAGTCCGCGGCTTCGTCTACGATGTTTCCAGCGGCTTGCTGCGCGAGATCAAGCACACCTGAAGCGGAGTACGATTCGCGCACTACTCGCCGATGACGGATTACGAAGTGACCAGGACCAGGGCGAAGCCGTCGTAGTTTTTTGTGCTGACCGTCTGCATGGCTGTGCCGCTTACGCGCTTTTCCTTGCCCACCATTTCCAGAAACCTCCGCACGCCCTGGATGTCGGCGTCTTTGCTGTCGGCTTCCAGGACCGCGCCTCCGCGCACGACGTTGTCCGCGATGATGACGCTGCCTTTCCGGGCGAGTTTCAGCGACCACTCGAAGTATTCCGGCATGTTGGATTTGTTGGCGTCGATGAAGAACAGGTCGAAGGGCCCGACTCCCTCCGCCGCGATTTGCGGAAGAGTATCGAGCGCCTTCCCCATGCGCAACTCCACTTTGTTTTCCACGCCGGCCCGCGCGAAATTCTTTCGCGCCACGTCGGCGTGCTTCGGCTCCGCCTCCAGCGTGATCAGCCGGCCTCCCTCCGGCAAGGCGCGAGCCATCCAGATGGTGCTGTAGCCGCCGAGTGTGCCGATCTCAAGAATCTTACGCGCGCCCAGGATGCGCGCCAGCAGGTGCAGCAATTTGCCCTGCCCGGACGAAACCTGGATTGCGGGCAATTTCTCAGCCGCGGCGGCTGCCAGCGCGTCCTCCAGCGCGGAGTCCTGCGCTACCAGGACCTTATCGAAATAATTCTCCACAGCTTCCCAAACATCCTGTGTCATAACGCCTCACCAGTTTGAAGAGTGCGAAGAGTTCAGAATCGCCAGCCGTATCCCACGATAAATTGAATGGTGTGCTGCAATTTGCCGCCGCTTGCTGGAACGATGGTGCCGCCAAAATTGACATCACGTGTGTTGAAGTAAATATGCGTGTCGCCGGCCTCCAGGCGCAGCGTGCCGTGCTCAGCTGGATAAAATTCCACGATGCCGCCCAGGTCGAGCACGAAATTTGTGGAGCGGCTGAAACTTTCCTGTCCAGTTGACGAAACCGCGCTTAACGCATCGGAATAGCTGTTGAAGCCCGGCCGCACCTTGCCGAATATGCCGAAATGATTGCGGCGAATTCCGCCTTTCAGCCCGAAAAGTCCTTCGAGAATTTCCCCGCCGTCATGCGGACCGGAAGAATTCGAGCCACGCGGGAAATAAAGCAGGTCGTTATCGAAATAAAACACGTGATAGAAACGGTAGGAAGCGTAACCGCCGAATCCAGGCTCCGTCCGCACGCCGTCCGTCGGTCCCTCGCGCCTGATAAACATGGTTGAGAACAAAGGACCAAACTCCCAGTTGCCGGGAACCTTGGTTTCCTCTTCATTTTCGATCAGCGCGCCGGGCCGGTATGCCACCCCAATGCTGAATCGCGTTGTGTCGTCAATTTTGCCCACGCTGAACGCGCTGCCGCCGGGGAGGGAGACGTGGCTGTTCGGAACGCGGTACGGATCGCCTTCCAGGTCAGCGCGCAACACCCAGCGCGGATTCAGGTAATACTCAATTCCGCCGCCCAGGTTCAGCACGAAATGCGTCTCCGGCCGTTCGGCGAAGCCCGTTGCGGAGTTGGAGTTGAAATACAAAACATCCGTAAAGTGGAAGAGCCCCGGGCGGATCAACCCGAAGACGGAAATGCGGCGCGTCTGAATCACTTTGGCGCGAATTCCGAACACCGCCTGGAGAGTTTGACCGCCCTGAATGGTCAGCAGCGGAATGGCGTGTTCAGGGAAAAAATCGAGCTGGCTTTCAAATGCCAGGCGCCGGTTGAAATTCCAATCGAAACGGCCGCCGAAGCCGGAATAATCCGTTGCGCCCAGATTTGAGTTCGTCAGGCGAGCAGTGGAATATTGGGCGCCAAACTCAACACGCGTGTAATTGTCCTGTGCGCGGAGAGTCGGCGTGGCAAGCATCAGAAGCAGGCTGAAAAGTGGAGAGTAGCTGGCAATCCGCCGAATCATGCGTTTAGGGTCCCTCTTGGTGAGCCAGGTGCGCGTCCCGGTAAGTTTGCCTGCGTATGTCAGGATAACTGGTTCTTCCGCCAGCTTACCCCGATTTTTTGGATGCCCCTTTTATGCGGAGGGATGGGCCGCGCGATATTCGTCATAGGCGGCCAGGTAACGGTCGACGTCCTTGCGCAGCAAATAATACGGCGTGGAAAGGCGAATCTTGCTGGGCATGCCGCCACGAATGCGAATTTTCTTTTCCTTCCACATCCAGTTTTCCAGGTCGGGCATTTTGTTGGGCGCCACATTCACGGTGACGATGCCGCAGCGCAAGGATGGGTCCGGCGAAGTCCAGGAAACCGCGCCGCGCTTGACCATTTCCTGCAGGATGTAGTCGGCCATCTGGCGGTGGCGTTTTTCGATGCGATCCAGGCCGATTTCATTCGCCAGCTCGATCGACGCTCTTAAACCGCACAGCACCGGCACGTTGGAACTGCCAATGCGCTGGAAGCGTTCGGCGCGAATTTTCGGATTGTCCCAGCCTTCGGTGGCCAGCGTGTTCCACATGCGGTCGATCACTTCGTCGCGCACAAAAAGGAAGCCGCAACCCTTCGGCGCCTGCAGCCACTTGTGCGGGCTGGATGTATATAAGTCGCAGCCGAGGTCGTGCAGGTTCAGCTTCATCATGCCGGGAACGTGCGCGCCGTCCACCGCGGAAAGAATTCCCTTCGAACGCGCCAGCGCCGCCAACTCCTTGGCCGGCAGAACCACGCCGGTTACGGTGGAGATGTGGCTAAAGAAAATCACGCGCGTCCGTGGAGTAATCGCATCGCTGAAGAGGTTCAGCACCGTCGCGGCGTTTGGCACCGGCTTCGGCAAGGTAATTTTCTTCACCACGATGCCGTATCGCTTGGCGCGTAGATTCCACGGTTGCTCGCCGCCGGGATGCTCCTGGTCGGTCATCAACACTTCGTCGCCAGTATGCATGTCCAATCCGTTCGCGATGTAGCTGTTGGCCTCCGTGGCGTTGCGAAGCAGCGCCAGTTCGTCGCGCGTGCAGTCGAGAAATGCCGCCAGCGGGTCGCGAAATTGGTTCCAGGCGGCGTAACCCCAGATCGGATAGTCTTCCGGATCCGTTTGCGCCAAACGTTCCGCGTCGCGATAGCCTTCGAACACCGCGCGCAGCACCGGCGCCGGCGAAGAGCCAACCGTGCCGTTGTTCAGGTAGACTTCGTCTTCGGGAATCAGAAACTGCCGGCGAAGTTCCGCCCAGTACGCTTCTTCATTCGTGCCGTAGAGCGATTTGTCGGGAAGCTTGGCTGGAATACCGGCTAGCGGATCTTCGCCGGAAGCAATCCAGGGGAATGCGGGAGCCGCGCCCGCCGCTGCCATCATCGTGGAAAGGAATCCTCGCCGGTCAAACATTGCCGCCTCCCGTGCTGCCCGGTGATTCTAACGCCACTCGGCGCGCCCCGCTCCGCTTTTCGTTCTTCAGGTTGCGACCGTCGTAGAAACCGAATACCGTATGTATTGCGATTTCCGCGCTTTTTGGAGAATCCGAATGCAATTCTGTTTGAAAAAACTGGCGATAGCTATGACCCTGTGCGCTTTTGGATCGTGCGTGTTTGCACAGCAAGGCGCAAAACCGGCAGCGCGCGAAACGAAGCAAAGCCTTTTCAAAGCGCAGCATTTCGAGCAGGCGGCTATCTCTCCCGATGGCAAGCGCGTCGCCTGGGTGGAAACCCGCGCCGACGCGGACGGCGCTCCCACCGGCAAGCAGGACATTTTTCTGCAGGAACTTTCGCCGGCCGGCAAACCGGTGCGCGTAACCGCCGGCGCGCCCGCTGTGCATTTTAGTGAAGGCAATGTTGCCTGGTCTCCTGACAGCAAACGAATCGCGTTTACTTCCGACGCCGCCAAAACGGGTCAACCCCAGTTGTACGTGACCAGTGCCGGTGGAGGCCCCGCGCGCAAATTGACCAGCGTGAAAGGTTTTCTTGCTGACCCGAAATGGGCACCCGACGGGAAATCCATCGCCGTCCTGTTCACTGAGAACGCTACGCGAGAAGCAGGGCCGCTGGTCGCGGAAACTCCGGAAACAGGCGAAATCAAGGACGCTTTCTTTGAACAAAGGCTGGCCATCGTGGACGCCGCCAGCGGAAAACTGCGGCAGGTGACTCCGGCGGACACTTACATTTACGAGTACGACTGGGCGTCAGACAGCCAGAGCATCGTTCTGACCGCCGCCAAAGGAAATGGCGACAGCAACTGGTACATCGCGGAACTCTTTGCGGTAAACATTGCGTCGGCGGAGATGCAACCGCTCTACAAACCCAAACTACAAATTGCGCGCCCAGTAGTTTCCCCGGATGGGCAAAGCATCGCCTTCATTGAAGGGTTAATGAGCGACGAAGATTCTGTCGGCGGCGACGTGTTTTTGATACCGCGCGCTGGTGGCGAGCCAGTGAACCTGACGCCGGAACGCAAGGCTTCCGCGGTTGTGGTGGCGTGGACCAGCGACCAGAAGCTCATCGACATGGAAAACGTGGACGGGCAATCCAGCGTCGCGCGGATTGATCCGGACACCGGGCAGATTAATTCCCTGTACCTTGCGCCGGAGTTGCTGACCAGCGGTTTCTGGTCAACCAGTCTTTCCCTGACTCCCGACGGCAAGACCGCGGCATTCGTGCGCAGTTCGTTTCAGGATCCGCCGGAGATCTGGGCCGGCCCGATCGGAGCTTGGAAACAAGTGACGCACCGGAACTCCAGCGTTAAGCCGGAATGGGGCGAAGCGAAGAGCTTGCACTGGACGAACGGCGGCTTCGACGTGCAAGGCTGGCTGATCTATCCGAAAGACTTTGATGCTTCGAAGAGTTATCCGCTGGTGCTGGGCGTGCACGGAGGCCCCGGCATCGGACTCCAGCCCAGTTGGCCGAGCGCGCACGCCTACCAAATGGCGTTGCCCGCGCACGACTATTTCTTGTTGCTGCCCAATCCTCGAGGGAGTTTCGGGGAAGGCGAGGCGTTCACGCGGGCGAATGTAAGAGATTTTGGATATGGCGACTGGAGCGACGAACTTGCGGGCGTGGACGAGGCCATTCGGACGGCTCCAATTGACCCGGAACGCCTCGGTCTGACGGGATGGAGTTACGGCGGCTATATGACGATGTGGGGCGTCACGCAGACGGATCGTTTCAAAGCGGCGGTGGCCGGCGCGGGAATCGCCAACTGGTCCAGCTATTACGGCGAAAACAAAATCGACCAGTGGATGATTCCCTTCTTCGGCAAATCGGTTTATGACGATCCGGAAGTCTACGCCCGCAGCGCGCCCATGACTTTCATCAAACAGGTGAAGACGCCGACGCTCGTCGTGGTTGGAGACAGTGACGGTGAATGTCCGACGCCGCAGTCCTACGAATTCTGGCACGCGCTGAAAACGCTTGGTGTAAAGACACAGTTGGTTGTTTACGAACACGAGGGCCACATGTTCGCAAAACCTGACCATCTGCGAGATGTCATGAGCCGAGCGGTGGCATGGTTCGACGAATATCTGAAATGAGCGGGGATCCGCGAACGGAGTGGTCTGATACTGATGTTCCTGTGCTATACCCGGGGTATACTTCCAGATTGCTCGGGAATCATCGTTGTATAAGAGTCTTATCATTCGGCCGGCACGCTCCATCACGTCGCTCCTGCGATTCACGGTTTACGCCGTTTTCGTGCTGCCTTTGTGCGCGCAGAATCCCCTCGGCTCGGTGCGTGGCACGGTGCAGGACAGTGCGGGCGGACGGATTCCGCGAGTCACGATCTCGCTCAGCAACGCTGAAAAATCGTTCACTCGAAACGTGCAATCCGACGCCCAGGGTGAATTCCGCGCTGAGAACCTGCCTCCGGGCTCCTATCAATTGACCGCGAACGCTGTGGGATTTGCCGCTGCCCAGGCGGAAGTATCGGTTGCCGTCAGTTCCTCCCGCCAGATCACCATTACGCTGCGGCCGAGTTCGGTCAGCCAGAAAATCATGGTGGATGGAGGCGCCTCGGTAACCGCGGCTGAATTGCAAACAGACAGCGCTGTGCACGAGGCCGTGATTTACCGGCGGGATCTCGATGCGATTCCCCTTGCCGCGCGGAGTTTCGCCAACATTGCCTATCTGGCGCCGGGCACGGAGCCGGTCGAGCCGTCTGATCCCACGAAAGCCCGCATCACCGCGGTAGCCACGGGCGGAAGTTCCGGCCTGAACAACGAAGTCTCCGTCGACGGCGGCGACAATTCCGACGACTACATCGGAGGCTTTCTGCAGAACTTTTCACCAGATGCGATTGAAGAATTCGCTTTTCGAACCGCGCAGATGGATGCGGACACTGGCCGGACGACGGCGGGGTCCGTTGTAATCACCACTCGCGGGGGCACCAACGATTGGCATGGCGATGCGGCATTTTACGAGCGCGCAGAGACACTGAACGCGCGCTTTCCGATCGACAATCCCTCACCGGATCCCAAGCAGCCTTTCTCGCGGCAAAATTATGTGGGCACGCTCGGCGGCCCGATCGTCAGGGAGCACCTGTGGTTTTTTACTTCGCTTGAATACGTGCATGAGAACGCCAGCGTCGCGTACAGCTCCGCCAGCCGCCAGCAATTCAACGCGCTCGCTCAGTTGGCGAGCGATGGGCTGATTCCCGACACGCCAAGCATTGCTGTGCCGGACAACGTTTCAGTTCCATTTCGCGATTATCTGGCCACGGCCCGGCTCGATTGGGCGCAGTCGAATAATTCGCATTGGTTTCTGCGCGGCGCGCTGGATACTTACACGCAGCAAAACGCCCTGGTACAGCAGGGAGCGCTGCCATCCACTGGGGCGACTTCGCACAACAACTACCTCAGCGTTGTGCTGGGCCAGCAATATAGTTTTTCACCCACCTGGCTTGGCGCGTTGGTGCTGAATGCCAGCGGACTGCACCTGACGCAAGCGCGCAACGAAACCCGAGGCTTCGCGCTGGCGTTTCCGTTCACCACGACCTCCAGCACGATTACGGGATTTGAAACGTACGGCGACAATCAATTCGTCACTGGGATTGCCGCGTTTCCCGTGTTGCGCAATCAGCAGAAATATCAGGTTCGCTACGACGTAACCCACACGATGGGCAGCCATTCCCTGCGGTTTGGGGTGAACTTCATCCACGAACCGGTGCTGAGCGGCGCGTTGACGGCCAACGCTGAGACCCTTCTGACTTACTCGCAAAACCCGGATTTCTACGCGGCGAATCCTTCCTTGTTCTATGCAAATAAGAGCTGCCTGTTGCCAATCCCCAATGGAGTGAAATGCGTCGCGAATCCCGCGACCGATGGAAGTTTTTCGCAGAATGTGCAGCGCCTTGGCCTGTATGCCGAAGATTCCTGGCGCGTCGCGCATGGGCTTACGGTGAACTACGGGCTGCGTTACGACACTACGTTCGGCCTGTTCATCGCTTCGGGACGCGATCAGAGTTTCAATCCGGCGCTGGCCACGGGACTTGTGACGGGAATACCCCACGATTACCGGAAGGCCTTTGCGCCGCGGTTGGGCATTGCTCGCACTCTGGGCGCTTCACAAAAAACGGTGCTCCGCGCAGGCGTTGGTCTCTACTTCAATGATCTGGCACAGAACGGATGGGTCTTCGCGTTCCAGTCGGTGAACGGTGGCACGCTAAGCGGTGCCTTCCCGCCACCGCCCGCGGCGCTGATTGATCCGAACTACCATACGCCGTATGCGTTGCATGCCACGGCGGGAATCCAGCATGCATTCTCTACAAACTGGCTGATCAGTGCGGATTACACGCGTGAAACGGGCATGCACGCCTACCGAAATTATGGATTTGAACAGGCAAACGTGTTTCGCACCGACAATCGCTCGGCGTACGATGGGCTATCCCTGCGCCTGCAAGGAAATGTTTCACGGCGCGCGCATTTCACCGCGCATTACACGCTGGCCAAGGCGCAGACCTGGGGCTGCACGGTCGGCGAATTGTTCGATTACGTGAATGGCGTGTGCGACCCGAACAACCCGTTTGCGTCCGGCGATTACGGGCCATCCGGGGAAGATGTGCGCCACCGTTTCGTACTGGTGGGCACATTTCAATTGCCGGGAGGAGTCCAGTTGTCGGCGCTCGGCCAAGCAGAAAGCGCGCGGCCGTATACGCTGACGACGCCTGTGGGCGATCGCGCCGTGGTGAACGGCGTGAAGACGACGCTCGATGAGTTTCGCGGGACTCCGTTTGCGCAGTTGGATCTGCGCGTCAGCCGTCCGTTTACCTTTCACGATCGCTGGTCGGTAACGCCGTTCGCGGAATTTTTCAACCTGTTCAATCGCAACAACCCCGGAAACAACTTTATTGCGGATATTTCCGCGCTGCCGGTGCAGGTCAACGACTTTGCCAACGCCACCGCGTTCTGCCTGAACGCGGGTTGCACCCTCACGAAACCGATCACCAGCCTTAACCAATTACGGGCCCCCGCCGGGGCGCTCGGCGATTTTTTCGGACCGGGCACAACCGTCGGCATTCCGTTCGCAGCACAATTGGGCATAAAACTAGCCTTCTGAATTCAATCGAAGAATGAAGTGACCACAAGCTGTGCTGCAGCGGGGCGCGGCTGGCGGTACAATAAAAGAGGCACCGCTAAGAGCCAACTGAGACCATGTTTGAAAACCTGACAGAACGGCTGCAACGAACATTCAAGAACC
>Ga0210403_10001217_pt1 | contig 24878 bp, 22 predicted proteins | sample IncBWC19MmetaG_FD_150863 | JGI IMG/M metagenome (GOLD analysis project Ga0210403, IMG submission 150863) | Forest soil microbial communities from Barre Woods Harvard Forest LTER site, Petersham, Massachusetts, United States - Inc-BW-C-19-M | ecosystem: Environmental > Terrestrial > Soil >... | reverse complement strand
GGGGAAGGGTTTGGCGATGTCGAAAAGGCGGAAGAGGAGGAAGGCGGCGAGGAGGAATTTCCAGTTGAGGATGCTCATGCCGGTGTAGAGAGCGAACGCGGCGGCATCTTCGGGTCGCAGGAAGAGCATTGGCGCGACCGGGGCAATGCTCAGAAGAAGCACGAGATGCACTCCGGAAACTTCGTCTATGACGACGAATTGCGGATCTTTTGTGCCCGCGTGCCTGGAAACATCGCTAGCGGCGCGCACTCCGAGCAGCGCGAGAATCACCCACACGGCGACGGAGGGCACGAGGAGCAGTAGGGTTCCCCCGAACCCTGTCAGCAAAGGAGCGGTTTTGCCCGCGGCAACTTCGATGCCTTCTCCGAGGAGCAAGAACCATGTGAAGGGGTGCGAGATGACGGCGATGAGCAGGCCAACGACGGAGCCCCAGGTGCCGGGGCCGGGCTTGAGGTAGCCAGTGCCGAGGACGGTGGCGATGGCGTAGGCGAAACGGGGCTTGGCGGCCGGGTCAGTGGATGGTGTCATCGTTATCGCGTCCGTCTTCCTGAGGTGCGCGGCGATCGCCTTCGGGGATGTCCTCTTCGTCGAAGATGGGGTCGGACACGACGTATTTTTCCGCGGCCCACGCGCCGAGGTCCGTCAAGCGGCAGCGTTCGGAGCAGAATGGGAAATCCGTGTCGGTGGCGGAATCGGTGGTTTTTTTGCAGATTGGGCAGTGGTGTTTCATCGTGAAGGAAATGTTTTACCACTCGGAGGGGGATGGGGACAAGCGCAGAGCAGATGTGGATGGAGGTGGTGGTTGTAAATTTCAAAAGACGGGGGTTTGGTTGAATCACCCGGGCGGGTGGAATGCGTTTCGTGGCCACTTGAAAGTGGCCGCTACAAAAAGCAAGAGGGAGGGGCGAGCCCCTCCCCTACAAAGTACTGTTGGGTTAGCCGAGTACTCGGAGGGCGGCGCCGGTTGAGATTCTGGTTAGTTTTTCGGGTTCAACTTCGGCATGGATGTGCGCCTTCGGACGGACCGGCTTCCGCGATTGGATTTCGGTTACGCGGCCGATCAGGTCGTAGGCGTCGGTCTTGGTGATTTCGACTTTCACTACGTCACCTGATTCGGCTACTTCGCCGCTGGGCAATTCGATGTCTGTGAGGTAGAGCTTGCCGTCGATGTCCGGGGCCATCGATTCGAGGCGGGCTTCCCAGACGAGCGGATTGTCCTTTGAGGGGCCTTCGACCAGGGCTGTTTCCGTGCGGCTTTTTAGCTTGCGCAGATTTTCGCGGGAGATTTTCTTTTGCAGGGCCATGAGGCGGTTGCGGCGATCGTTGATGGTTTCGGCGTCGACTTTGCCATCGAGAGGGAAGCTGGCGGCGTTGTCCACGTCGGAGTATTCGAAGACGCCCATCCAGTCGAGCTTTGCCGCGGCGACAAAATCGTAAAGTTCCTGGAAGTCGGCTTCGGTTTCGCCGGGGAAGCCGACGATGAAACTGGTGCGGAGGGCGACGCCGGGAATCGTGGCGCGCATACGCTCGAGGAGTTTCAGGAAGGCGTCGCCGTGGGAGCCGCGCTTCATGCGGGCGAGGACGTTGCGGCTGGCGTGCTGGAGCGGCATGTCGATGTATTTGGCGAGGCGTTCGTGGGCGGCGAGGGTCTCGAGCATTTTTTGCGTTACGCGATTCGGGTAGGCGTAGAGGAAGCGGACCCAGAGGAGGTCTTCGACTTGCGCGAGGCGCTCGAGGAGTTGCGCGAGGCCATCGCGGAGGCCGAGGTCTTCGCCGTAGGAAGTGGTGTCCTGGCCGATGAGCGTGATTTCGCGGGCACCTACGGCGGCGAGGTTTTCCGCTTCGCGGACGACGGATTCGAAACGGCGGCTGCGGAAGGCGCCGCGGAGCTGCGGGATGATGCAGAAGGTGCAGGGGTGGTCGCAACCTTCGGCGATTTTGATGTAGGCCTGATGCTTGGGGGTGGTGACGATGCGCGGGGTGAGGTCGTGATAGAGGAACGCCGGCGGCTGGGCGGGCAGAATTTTCAGGTCGCCTTCGACGGCTTCGATGATGCGTTCGACTTCGCCGGTGCCGACGACGGCGTCTACTTCGGGAATTTGCTGGAGGATCTGGTCGCGGTAGCGTTCGACGAGGCAGCCGGCGACGATTAGTTTTTTCGCGGCGCCGAATTTTTTGTGCTCGGCCATTTCGAGGATGGCGTCGACGGATTCTTTCTGGGCGGGCTCGATGAAGCTGCAGGTGTTGACGACCAGGATTTCAGCGTCATCGGCGCGGGGAGTCAGTTCGTAGCCTTCGTGCGCGAGAATGCCCATCATGACCTCGCTGTCGACGAGGTTCTTGGGGCATCCGAGGGAGATGAAACCGACTTTACGCATACGGTGAGAATGGCGCCTTTACGCCAATCTTTCTATTTTAGCATGGCCCACGTAATAACGTTCGGGACGTGCAAAAGGCGCCCGCTTCGGAAAGCGGCCGCTACAAAGGCAAGAAACCCCAAGAGGGAGGGGCGAGCCCCTCCCCTACAAAGGGCGCAGTTTGGGTGGAGTCAGTCAAAGGGCGAAGAGGACACAATATATCGTGCCCCTACGATTGGGGGCGGCAGCGCTGACGCGAACTGAACTAGGGTTCCATTTGGAGAAAGGCAGGAACACAGGTTGAAGCTTGTGCTACCGCGGGTACTACGGGGTGGAGCGGATTTGTTCTAGGAGGGCGCGGAGGCGGAAGGCGTCGCAGATGGCGCCGCCGAAGCGGGCTTGGGAGTAGAGGGAGGTGAACTCGCCGACGGCGGAGCCTAGGCCAGGTCGAACGGAGAGAGTGGCCGCGAATTCGCCGGGGGTTTGGGTCTCGGCTCGGGTGTAGCCGCGCTTTTCGAGGACACGCAACATTTCGGTGTAGAGGCGGGAGGCGAGTTGGGGATTATTTCGCAAGGCGGTCGGCTGGCGCATCTGCAGGGCCAGGCTGAGCCAACGGAGAGCGGAGCGGATCCAATCGAAGCGAAGGACGACGAGTAGAAATACCAGGGCGACGGGAAAGCCCAGACTGAGATAGGAGTGGTGGAGTTGCCATTCTGTGAGGCCGGCCATGGCGCGTTCCTGTGTGCGGCGGAACCATTGGCGCGCGGATTCGGAATAATCCGTGGAATTCTGGCGGACGTTTCTGGCCATGAGCAATTGATGCGCGAAGTCGTAGTTGATCACCCATTCGTTCCAGGTGAGCTGCATCCAGTCGAGGTATAGATTCAGGCGGGAGAAGAGGCCTGCTTCGGAGCCGTTGGCGGCGGGTGTTGGATCGAAGGTGATCCAGCCGCTGCCGGGGAAATAGGCTTCGACCCAGCTGTGCGCGTCGCTGGCGCGGACGATGTAATCTCCGGCGAGGTCGTTGTATTCGCCGGGGAGGAAGCCGTTCACTTCGCGCGAAGGAATGCCCAAGGTGCGAAGCATGACGGCCATCGCGGAGGCGAAATATTCGCAGTGGCCGGCCTTGGTGACGAAGAGAAATTGGGCGAGCGGGTCCGCGCCGGGTTTGCCGGCGAGATTCAGGGTGTAGCCGAAATTGCGGCGGAGATAGCTTTCGAGGAGCACGGATTTGTCGAAGGGATTGTCGGCGGCGGCGGTGATTTTCTGGGCCAGTTGTGGGATGCGGGGATCGAGATTCGGGGGCGGCTGCAGATAAAGTCTCTGGATGTCTTCGGGATAATCGACGCCCGCGGTTCGGGCTTTCAGCGGCCGCGATTCCGGAAGCAGGGAGACTCCCTCGTAGCGAATCTGGGAGTAATTTCTGGAAGGGTTGAAGACGGCTCCGCCGGAGTCCATGCCTAACATGCTGCGGCGAGCCGAGCCATAGTAAGTGCCAGCATCATTGGAGAAATTTCCGCGGAGTTGCATGAGCTGGGCGGGCGCGAAGAGGGCATCGCTCGCCAGGGGTTGCAGCAGGACTACGAAACGAAGTTGGGCAACGACGGGAACCTTTACATCTAATTGCGAGCCGAGCTGGATCCAGCCGTCCTGAGTGGCGTCGTGGAGGTCACGGTGTTTTTCGCTGGAGTACCAGCGCCTGCCGTCGAAGGTGGAAAGGGCCACGCCGCGCCAGCGGAGCATCGGGTAATTTACCGGGGCGCCGGTTTGCACGCGCATCACCACCGAGGTGTCCTGCTTGATTTCGCCAATGCGGCCGAGTTCCACACTGTCGGTGAAGCCGGTCATGAGCGAGGGTTGGAAGCCGGTGCGGGCGAAATAGCCTGCGCTGAAGCGGGGGAAAAAGAAAAAGAGCATGGAGCCGAAGAAGAGGGCGCCGACGGCGACGCTCAGCGCGGCGAGTGACATCGCCCGGTAGAATTTTCGTTCGCGCGAGGATTCGGGGTGTTGTTGCGGGAAGACCGCGCCGCGGGCGCCGCGGCGGATTTCGAGGCTGAGGAAAGTGGCGACGCCGAAGAGGAGGTAGACGATAAACAGGAAAAAGAAATTGGTGTCCACCGTAAAAACGGCGGAGGCGAGAATGGCGGCGAAGGAGAGCATTGCCAGGAAGATGGCGTCGCGGTCGGCGGTGGCGCTATAGAGCCTGATGACGGTGACGAAGAGGAGAAAATGCACCGCCGCGAGGAGGGCCGCGTAGAGGGCGCTGTTTGAGGTGCCGCTGGCCAAGTTGCGCGAAACAAACAGCGCATCGATCGGGAAGAAGAAGACGTAGGCGAGGACGAGCCGCGTTGCCGTGGATTGTTTTAGCTCGGAGGTGTGACCGCGCCACCAGCGGAATCCTTTGAAGAGGATGGCCAGCGGGGCCGCTAGTGTGGTGACGAGATCGAGTTTTCCGGTGCTTACAAGCGTAAGGGTGGACGTCAGAACGAGGAAAAAGACGGCGGCGCGGAAGAATTGTTCCGCGGGAAGGGGTTGCGCCGGGGCGGTGACGGTGGAGGCCATCGGATGAGTCTTCAGGATAACACCCGGGCACGGGCTGGGGAGTTGGCGGGGACGTAAGGATAAAGAGAAGGAGCTACTTTGGAGCGAGGGCGGCGCGGGCCACTTTGCGCGTCAGGTTGGAGATGGCGACGGCGGAGAGGTCAGACAAAGGGAACGCTTTAGCACCGGGAACTTTCGGGAGTTTCTCCATTTGCAAGCGAAAGGGAAGGACTGTAAGCGAGCGGTAGGTGACTGCGTGGCGTACTTTTTTCAGCGGAGCTAATTCCCCGTGCAATTTTCGCCCGTCGAACAATGATGCTTGGGCAAATTTTGTGAGTGTCTCGGCGGCCTTGTCGGATTGCACGGCAATCGTAGGGAAATGCCACATGCGAGAGACCAGGGTGTGAACGTCGTCAGGTGCGGCTGATTTTCGGGTGGATTTCGGCGGGGCCAGCAGCAATGTTTTTCCGCGGGGATCGACGAGCACCAGCGAAGCCAGGGTGATTTCGATCGTACTGCACTTGTTGCGTTTTTCGGGAATCAGATCTGCCAGGCCTTGTTTGCGGGCTTCGCAGAATTCGGCGACGGGGCAGAGTAGGCACTGCGGTGAGCGCGGCGTGCAGAGGGTCGCTCCCAATTCCATCATGGCCTGATTCCAGTCACCGGGGGAGCGTTCTTGCAGCAGATGGTCGGCGGATTTTTGGAGGGTTTGCCAGGTTCCGTTTGCGCGGAGATCGCCGCGAACAGCATCTAGCCTGGCGATGACGCGAGCGACGTTGCCATCCAGCACCGCGTGTTTTTCCTGATAGGCGATGCTGAGGATTGCCGCAGCGGTGTAGGCGCCGATGCCGGGAAGGGCAAGCGCTTCTGCGGGATCGCTTGGGAAGATGCCGTTGTGGTTTGCGACGATGAGTTTCGCGGCTTTCTGCAGGTTGCGGGCGCGGGAGTAGTAGCCGAGGCCGGACCATACGCGGAGGACTTCTTCTCCTGGAGCGGTGGCCAGCGATTCGACGTTGGGGAAGCGTTCGAGGAAGCGTTCGTAGTAGGGAATGGCGGCAGCTACGCGGGTTTGTTGCAGCATGATTTCGGAAAGCCAGATGCGGTAGGGATCGCGGGTTTGGCGCCAGGGGAGTTCGCGCTGGAATTGCGCGAACCAGGCGAGGAGATTTTTGCGGAAGCGGGCGAGCGCGGGGCCAGTGAGCATGTTTGATTTAGTTTCGCACAGGAGGCGGGGATTTACCGGGGGACTCGCCCGCCTCAGAAGGCGGCCGCTACAAAGGCAGGAGGGAGGGGAGAGCCCCTCCCCTACAAAAGATAGTTGGTCGCTGCGCGGGAGGATCAGGAGGAGAGGTCGCTGGCGAAAACGATGTAGGAGGTGTTCCAGAGTTCGGAGGGGATGGAGCCGCGGGGTTGGGAAGTGACGATAATTTTGAAGGAGTTGGGATCGGCGGCGAGTTGATTGAGGAGTTCGGGGCGGGAGTTTGGCGCGATGGGCTGCACCAGGGCGAGGTGGCGGAGGATGGCGAAAATATTTTCGGAAGCGGGGGCGGGGGGCGTGGAGGCTTCGGCGCTGCGGAATTCGAGAAGCGCGTTGCGGTCGTGAAAATTCCAGGCCAGCGCGGCGCAGAAGGTTACCGCGCGCTCGAAGCTTTCTCTTTCGTTCGATGGAGATGAGGCTGCCGCCGCGGGGCTCTGGGGATCAAAGACCAGGAGCACGCGGCAATCGTCTTCGCGCGCGAATTCGCGCACCATCAGAGCGCCGAAGCGCGCGGAGGCTTTCCAGTGGACGTGGCGCGCGCTGTCATTCGGCAAGTAGCCGCGCAGTGCGTAGAGGTCCTGTCCACGGCCTTTGGCGTTGCTTTCCATTGCGCCCTGCAATCCCGGCAGGACTTCCAGGAATTCGGAGGAGGCGGCTACGGCCGGATAGACGAGGGCTTCGGTGGCGAGATCCATGCGGCGCGCTTTCTGCAAAAAGCCGAAGGGGAAGCGAGTGACGATCTTGAACGCTTCTTGGCGGTAGACGCCGCGCTGGGGAAAAAGCAGGGGAACAGTTTGCTTCACGGCTTGCTGTCGTGGCAAGTAGGGGAAGTAGACCGGAGTCTCCAGCATTGCCGCGGCGGGCTGATTTTTTGTTTTGGCGGCTTCGACGCGGAGAGAGAAGGAAGGTAGCGTCAATTTTTCGTTGCGGAGTTCGACGGAAGCGCGGACGGATTGCCCGGCGAAGATGTGTTCGGGGAGATGGAGCTTCAGTTCGACGCCGGCCAATGTGATGGAGGACAGGATGCCGGACATCAGGATGCTGGCGATTAGGCTGGCGAGAATCAGGAATAGAAGATTGTTGCCGGTGTTGATGGCTGCCATGGCGACGAGCACGATGCCGAGGATGTAGATCCAGCCGTCGCGAGTGATGCGGTACTCCATGCGGTAGCCGATCCAGCGGAGAGGAGTGCGTTTGGCCAGCGTGGGGACCAGGGTGACGGCTACCCATCCGGCGACGACGAGGGCGGTGAGAGCTGAGGCGCTGGCAAGAAAGAGATTGCCGAGTTGCGCCGCGGCGCCGGAATAGAGAGCGAGGATCAGTGCAATCGTCAGCGCGACCATGGACAGGAGAAATGCGCGCACGGCGGGGCGATCGGATTTGGCTAGCAACGCGTTAAACGTGGAAGTTAGAGAGGACATTTCTAAATTTCCCAGAACCAGCGGCCGGCTGCTGTCGCTTTCAACTTAGAGCGGAACGCGCACCGACTCCACAATTTCGCGGAGGACGTTTTCCGTGGTTTCCGATTTTTTCTGTAGGGAAGCGTGGCGCGCGCTGGCTACGACGCGGTGCGAAAAAACGGCGACGGCGAGTTGCTTGAAATCGTCGGGCAGGCAATAGTCGCGCCCATCGAGAAAAGCGCGTGCCTGGGCCGCGCGCTGGAGCATCAGGGTGCCGCGCGGGCTGACGCCAAGGGCGAGTTGGTCGGATTTGCGGGTGCGGTTGACGATTTCCAGGGCGTAATCGTGCAGGCTGGAGTCCACCTTTATGCGGGTGACGGCTTGCTGCATGGCCATCACATCGGCGACATCGGCGACGGGTTCGAGAGTTTCGATCGGGTCGTCGGTGGCGCGATTGCGCAGGATTTCTTTTTCGGTTTCGTGCGAGGGGTAGCCCATTTTGATGCGCATGAGGAAACGGTCGAGTTGCGATTCGGGGAGCGGGTAGGTGCCGTGATGTTCGACGGGATTTTGCGTGGCGATTACGAGAAATGGTTGAGGGAGCGTCAGCGTACGGCCGTCTACTGTTACCTGGGCTTCGTTCATGGCTTCGAGGAGCGCGGATTGGGTGCGCGGGGTGGTGCGGTTGATTTCGTCGGCGAGGACGACGTTCGCGAAGATGGGGCCCTGGCGAAATTCGAATTCGCGGGATTCGGGGTTGTAGACGCTGACGCCTAGGACGTCGCTGGGCAGAAGATCTGAGGTGAACTGAATGCGTTGAAATGTGCAATGGAAGGATTTTGCAAGCGCCTGGGCCAGCGTGGTTTTTCCGGTGCCGGGAACGTCTTCAATCAGCAGGTGGCCGCGCGCCAGCAGGGTGATCAGGGAAAGCTGGATGACGTCTTCCTTCCCGAAAATCGCGCGGGCAATGGAGCGCTGCAGTTGAGAAACCACGTGAGAGGTGGCGGTCGGCATCGGTTGAAAACCCCAGGTGTTCCTGCTTAAATAGATGAGCGTTGTTGCTGAAGCGTTTCTTTCGATTGCAGCAATGTTTCCCTGCAAAGGGCACCCGTTAGCAGACGGGCGATTAGCTCAGCGGTTAGAGCGCTCGCCTCACACGCGAGAGGTCAAAGGTTCAAATCCTTTATCGCCCACCATTCCATTTCATTTTGCCATCTTTTATTGCGCGGCTAGACACATTGATTTCCCTGATGTGCTTAAGTTGCGGCTAGGCGACCACATTTGGAAAGCTCAATATCGGAGAAAAGACCAGAGCGAGACGAATCCGAAGAGAAGGTAGGCTCCGCCCACCAGCGAGGCGAAAACCGCCACGGAGATAGAGAATGTCCCCGCCACGCGCAGTACGATCGTGGCCTGTTTGATTCCTTGAAGTATCCAAACTGTTCCGAAGATCCCGCCACCGACGCCAAACATGCCGACGAAGAGAAGAATAGCCGACCCAAGAGCATTCCTGGGCCCAGCGCAGGGCCCGCCGCCGATCGCGAGCAAGCCAAGGGGCAGTGCCCCAAGAGAGAGCCAACAGAGCCACAAACCCGCCCTGAACTGATTGTGACGGGTGGGGTTCCGCGAAGTGGCTGTAGGTTCAATCATCGAACGCTCGAACAATTTGTAAACAAGGACTGAGACCGATTCACCTCAATTCTCTCACCCGGGTCGCATCCCCCTCAAAAAGCGGGGCTAAGGTTGTGTTCAAAGGTACATTTACGAGCAGCGATAGACAGGCGCAAAAGGGATTGGGCGGGCGTTGCTGCGAAGATTCGGGCCATTGCCGGACTCCCATAAATATGGGAGTATGGTTCATATGAAGACCACCCTGGAGATTCCGGACAGCGTTTTTCGGCGGGCGAAGTCCAAGGCCGCCGAACGGGGCATTCCTTTGCGCCAATTCGTCACGGAAGCGGTGGAGCAGAAGTTGCGCGAACCCAGCCCGGGAGATGAAAAACCCTGGATGAAACACATCGGGAAACTGAAGGACCTCCACGAGGAAACGAAACGCATCGACAAATTCATCGAAGAAGCCTTTGAAACCATCGACGAAGATATGTGGAAGTAAGGAATCCTCCGGTGATCGTGGATACCAACGCTCTTTCGGCCATCGCGGATGAGCGCGACAGGATTCGCGAACTGCTGGGCACAGCCAAGGGAATTGCAGTTCCGGTGATTGCAATTGGAGAGTATCGATCTGGGATCGTGCGATCGCGTGACTTCTTGAGGTATCGGCAATGGCTGGACGAATTCCTTCTCGCCAGTCGAGTTCTGGACATCGACGAATCCACGACGCACAGATATGCGGAAGTCTCACTGGAACTTCGAAAAGTGGGGAAGCCCATCCCGACGAATGATATATGGATTGCCGCTTTGTGCAGGCAACACGAATTACCCTTGCTGAGCAGGGATCGGCACTTTGATGCGGTAAGCGGTATCCAACGAATCGAATGGTAAGTCCGTCCCCCGGAGCTTGTGCATTCCGTTGTTCTTGTATTTCCGTATTGAGCGGCGCTCTTCGCTTCAGAACGATTTAAAGGGAATCCTAGGTGACAACTTTTTTTCGAACGATTGAGTTTCTAAGTTTGAGCCTGTGGCTGGGGGCGGATGCGTTTTTGAGTTTTGTGGTGGCGCCGGGGGCGTTTGCGATTCTGGGGAACCGGGATGCGGCGGGGATGATGGTGGGATTTGCGCTGGGGCGGCTGCATTTTGCGGGGATTTTTCTTGGATTGGTGTTTTTGGTGGCGCGGTTGGCGCGCACTCACGATTTTGGTAGCTTCACGAGCGCTGCGGCATTGTGCGTTGTGCTGATGGTGTTGCTGACGGCGGCGTCGCAGTTTACGGTGAGCAGGCGGATGGAGGCGCTGAAGAGGGAAATGGTGTCGGTGCAGAACACGCCGGAGACGGATCCGCGGAGGGTGGAGTTCAACCGGTTGCATCACCGCTCGGTGGCGTTCGAAGGGGCGGTGTTGCTGTTGGGACTTGCAGGGATGTATTTGCTGGTTCGCGAAACCATAAAGCTCTAGCAAGTTGCTGAAAAACGCCGGTCGTCTTCAGGGGCTAAAGCCCGTTGAGATTGTGGCCTTTACGCCGGGGCTGAAGCCCCGGCCTCCTAAAGAAAAGGATTTCTTCAGCAGCCTTCCAAAGTTTTTCACTGCGCGGGAAAAGCGAATGAACTGTTATCGCGTATTAGATTTGCTGCCTTTCTTCTTTCCGCTCGCTTTGCGATTTTTCTTTTTTCGGATGGGTTTCGGACGAATCTTGTTGGTTACTTTGTAGCCGGCGCGTTCGAAGGCGCGCCACATGTACCAGCTTGCGACTGTGCGATAGGGACGCCAGCGTTCGCCGAATTCGAGCAACTCTTTGGGTTTGGGCATGTACTTTTTGCCGTAGGCGACGGACCAGCCTTTTTTTACGCCCAGGTCGTGGATGGGGAGCACGTCCGGGCGGCCGAGGCGAAAGATCAGGAACATTTCGACGGTCCAGGCGCCGATGCCGCGGACGGAGACGAGGCGTTCGACGAGTTCGTCGTCGGAGAGTTGGAGCGCATCGTCGTGGGATGGCACGATTCCGTCGAGCGCTTTTTGCGCGAGGTCTTTCATGGCGAGAACTTTTGCGCCGGACAGGCCGGCTTTTCGCAATTTCTTTGGTGGGAGCTTCAGCATTTGCTGAGGCGAGGGCGGACGGGCGTCCGTGCCCAGGGCTTTAATGCGGCCGAAAATTGTGGCAGCAGCTTTGCCGGAGATGGATTGGTAGGCGATCGATTCGAGGAGGACCTCGTAGGGGGATTGGGCGTCGGCGACGTCGATGTGGAAGGGAGCGACCTCGGGGATCAAGGCGCGCAAAGTTTCGTCGCGTTCGGAGAGGTGGCGGACGGCGTCGGAGAGTTCAAAAGCAAGATTGTTTGGTGGAGTGTTGATGGTCATAGGTGGCGAAAAAACATAGCACGGAGAAATCGCGTTGGTAAGCGATACATTTCGGATGCGGGGGAAGAGCCGCTGGGTGTGCTAAAATTCATAGTTTATGCAAACAGGAATTATTGGACTGCCGCAGGTTGGAAAGACCACGCTGTTTCGAATACTCACAAAGGCGCAGATTGACGCCAAGGGTGGGCAGACGGCCCACGTCGGGGTGGCCAAGGTGCCGGAGCCGCGCTTGCTAGAATTGGCGAAGCTCTATAACCCGAAGAAAATTACTTACGCTACCGTGCAATATGTGGATTTGCCTGGGGTGCAGAAGGAACGGATGCGCGAGAGCCTGGCTACGCTGCGCGACGTGGATGCGATTGCGCATGTGATCCGGGTGTTTGACGATCCGAGCGTGCCTCATTCGGAGGGCGGGATTGACCCGTTGCGCGACGCGACCAACCTGGATCTGGAGCTGATTCTTTCGGACCACGACCAGATTTCGAAGCGGCTGGAGCGGGTTGAGAAGGACCTGAAGAAAAAGAAGGATCCGCTGCTGGAGCTGGAGAAAAACGTTCTGGAGAAGTGCAAGACGCATCTGGAGGCCGAGAAACCTTTGCGCGAGTTGGAATTGACGGCCGAAGAGCGGCGCCCTATCGGCGGGTTTTTGTTTCTTTCGCAGCGGCCGATGCTTTATGTGCTGAATCTTGGCGATGATGAGGCGGCCGATATGGACAAGGCTGTCGAAAAGCATAAGCTCGCGGCGTTGCAGGGCAGGCCGAATACCGCGGTGGTTGCGGTTTGCGGACGGCTGGAAGCGGAACTGGCGGAGATGGAAGAGAAGGAAGCGGCGGAACTGCTTGCTTCGTACGGGCTGAAGGAGCCGGGGCTGAACCGGTTGATTCGCGCGACCTATGATTTGATGGGGCTGATCCAGTATTTCACGGCGGGCGAACCGGAAGTTCGGGCGTGGACGATTCGCAAGGGTTCGAATGCCGTGAAGGCCGCGGGGGAGATTCACAGCGATATTGAAAAGGGTTTTATTCGCGCGGAAGTTGTTAGCTGCGCTGATTTGCTGGCGGCGGGGAGCATCGCCGCCGCGAAGGAAAAGGCTCAGGTGCGGCTCGAAGGGAAAGAGTACATCGTGAAAGAAGGCGATGTCATCCTTTTCCGACACAGTGGATGAACATTAGTCTTCATTTCGGACGCAATTGGATGGTGGCTACCTGTGGATGCTCCCAATGCTTTTGTTGAAGCCGTGATGAACGCAGATTTTCATATTGCAAAAGAGTTGTTGTCCTCTGGTATCGACATTAATGCTAGATACGGAGACAACGGTTGGACAGCCCTTCATTACGCCGTAGAGAATCTGTCTGTAGAATCCACAGCCTGGCTACTCGAGAACGGCGCCGATCCAAACTACAGAGACTCGTCTGGTTGGACGCCATTACATCTCTCAATTGACGCAGAGTCAGACATTGAAGGCCAAGGGCGGACAGTAACCGGAGTCAATGCTCCTTCCGCCAATTTAGTTGCTCAGTTGCTCCAACATAGAGCGGACCCCAATGCAAGAGCTAATGACGGAACGACGGCTTTAGCAATCGCGCATTCATATAAGAACTCAGCGGCGATTGCAATTCTCCAGCGCTACGGTGCTACTGATAGCGGAAATGTCTAACGATCTCGCACTCCGAACCGCACTCGCCGCGTTTCTCGGGCTCATCGCCGCGGGCGGGAATCTGCTGGGCGGGTATTTCGTGGTTTACCGGGAGTGGCCGCGGCGGTATTTGCAGTATTTTCTGGCGCTGGGCGCGGGGTACATGCTTTCGGTGGCGTTTCTGGAAGTGATTCCGGAATCGGTTCACCTGGGCGGAGAAAGCGCGCTCATTTACGTCCTGGTTGGATTCTTCCTGGTTCATCTTTTCGAACATACGATTGCGCCGCATTTTCATTTTGGCGAAGAGACGCACACTGAAGAGATGCAGCACGGTCACGCGCAAAGCGCCATTTTTCTCGGACTGATCATTCACACTTTTTTTGATGGGGTGGCGATCGCTTCTGGGTTTCTGGTTTCCACCTGGCTCGGAGTGCTGCTTTTCGTTGCTGTGTTTCTGCACAAGCTGCCGGAGGGTTTCACGGTCGCTTCGGTGGTGATGGCCAAGAGCCAGAGCAAGCGCAATGCTATTCGGGCGGCGGGGCTGCTTGGCGCGGCTACCCTAGCGGGAGTGTTGCTTACCAGCCAGCTTCAGGCGCAGTTGAAGTACGCCCTGCCGCTTTCCGGAGGAGTGACGCTTTATGTCGCCGCAACGGATTTGCTGCCGGAAGTAAATAAAGAGCCGAATTGGCGGATGGCATTGCTGGTTTTTGTGGGCGTCGCCACCATGCTGATTCTAAAGCTCTTATTTAATCTATGAGTTGAGGCAGTACCCGTACCTTGTCTTCCCCGCCGCTTTCCTTGCAACTGCAACTTTTTGAGAACAAAAGTGTTTGGTAGAGTGTGGCGGCTATGGTTAGGACCGACGTCCAACTGATGTTGGATGTGAAAGCCGGCGACGGGAACTCATTTGAGCTCCTGCTGCAGCGCTATCGCACGCCACTGGTCAACTTCCTGTATCGCATGGTGCGCAACCGCGAGCAGGCGGAAGATCTGGCCCAAGAGGTGTTTCTGCGCGTGTACCGGGCCCGGGAGGATTACGTACCGAGCGCGAAGTTCACCACCTGGCTGTTCCGGATTGCAACCAACCTCGCGCTGAACTCCGTTCGGGACAACCGGTACCAGAAGTTGGAAGTATCGATCGATGCGCCGGTCTCTGCGGACGCAGAAGATGGCGACGAGAGGACGATGGATGTTCCGGAAAAGCATCCGAACATCGAGCAGCACCTGGTGGAGGATGCGAGGCGAAAGATGATCCGGCATGCGATTGACAAATTGCCGGAAAAGCAGCGGGCGGCGGTGCTGCTGCACAAGTATGAAGAGCTGGATTATGGAGAGATCGCGAAGATTTTGAACTGTTCGGAAAGCGCGCTGAAATCGCTGCTGTTCCGGGCGTACGAGGCGCTGCGAGTGGAACTGGCCCCGCTGGTGGCGCAACAGGCAAGGCACTAAGGGCAGGAAGGCAGGAAGTTATGAGTTGTGAACGAATGGAAAGCCGCATCCTGGGATACGTGGATGGGCGGCTGAAAGAAAGCGAGCGGCTGGATGTGGAGAAGCACCTGGCCGAGTGTGCGCCGTGCGCGCTGCGCGTGAACGAGTTCAGCGCGGTCGCCGGACTTCTGGATGAGCTGCCGCTGATTGAGCCTTCGGCAGAGTTTGACATGCGGGTGCATGCGCGTGTGGCCGCCGAGCCCGCGGCCAAGGCCAGCTGGTGGGCGTGGATGCACTTTTCGCCGCGGATTGCGTTCGCCGCGTCCATGCTGCTGTTGCTGACGCTGTGGCTTGGCTATCGGACTGGTACGCCGACGATTGCGCCGAATATTCCGAATGACGATCAGGCGATGATGCAGGATTTGCCGGTGCTGGAAGATCATGACGTGCTGCAGAATTTTGAGCCGCTGAAGGATCTTCCCCCGGGGCCTGAGGATGACGATGCGGAGGCGCAGCAGCCTCAGCGGATGTAAGGAACGGTAGAAGGGAAGGCGGAGAGTAGAGAAGAAAATGCGGAGCGGGAAACTCCAATTCGGTGTGAAGTTGATGGCGATGGCCGCGAGTGTGGCGATTCCCGCGATTTGCGGTGCGCAGAATCCGCATCCTGACCGGCCGCCGCAGCATCAAGGGGCCGCTCCACAGACACAAACGCATCAAGCACCGACGCACCCACCGTCATCGCACCAAGCGTACCCGCAACCATCGAATCCGAATCACCCGCCGGCGAACGCGAATCGGACTCCGTATAATGCGCAGCATCCGAATCAGGGGCCGCACAACAATTTCAATAATGGAGCGAATAACCATAACGGGGTGCGAAACGGCGCTGGCGCAGGTTATGCTCCTACGCCGCGACAGCAATTTGGTGTTGGGGCGCCGCGTCCGTGGGTGGACCAAATGCGCGACCTGTCTCCGCGGCAGCGCGACCAAGTGCTGCAGAACAGCAGGGCGTTTCAGGGGCTTTCTCCGGACAAGCAGAGCCGGATCCGCCAGCAGTTCAATCAGTGGGACAACATGCCAGCATCACAGCGGGCGGACCTTCGCCAGAAAGAAGATGCCTGGCGTCACCTGACGCCGGACCAGCGTGAGCACATCAAGAACGATGTATGGCCCCGTATGAAGCAGATGCCCTGGGACCGCCAACAGGTGATCAAACAGAAGCTAAGCGTATTACAGAACATGCCGGAGTCGGCGCGCAACCAGCGGCTGAACGATCCAAATTTCACCCGCGGAATGAGCGATGAAGAAAGGTCGACGCTGCACGACCTTGCTCACATGCACGTAGGTGCGCCTGATCCCCCGGGCGAGTGACTGGGGCCGGAAATTATCTCGTAAATAGGTTGGGGGACCCCAGGTAATTCCTTCGGGGCTGAAGACCATTTTTTGTTCTATTGAGATCCTTGCCCAAATTGAGTTTGGTAGTGCTGCTACAGTGGGCGGGGCAAGCCCCGCCCCTACAAATTTAACCGCGACTTATGAGATGGCCAGGTGGCGCCTAGTTAGTGCTGGTTAGCCTGATGGGTTCAGCCAACAAGGCGAGTTGTTGAGGCTCTCTCCGCTTTGCCGCTTGCTTCTCTGACTTCGAGGTCATGATTTCCCGAGACCCGTCCGCGTCTGGCAGCCAGAGCTTGGAAAGATAGCAAAGCTTTTCGTAGCAATTAAAGACCACTTTTCCGGTTTTGCCACCGTCGTGCATGGTGCGGTTGGATTGCACGACGGCGACGGTGTTGCCACGATAAATGCGGAGCCACACCTGATCGTGCTCGGAAGAGACAACATATTCCCCGGCGGGCAAGTGTTTGTTGGCGATTTCGAATTCAAACGGAACCTTAACGCGTACCCCGCCGGTTTGCGCATTGGCTGAAATTACCCCTCCCAGAAAGAACAAGCCCACTGCCAGAAGTCTGATTTTCATGATATTTCCTTTCGCTTTGATTCGTCTCTAGACTGACCGCGATTCCAAGGCAGTCTTTCGCGAAGTCTGTGCGTCAAAGCATGGCAGGACAATGGTTGCGGGCTGACCTGCAAGGGAAACGATTCTGGTCTTCTAAGAGCAAGGAAATAAAGGGTATGCGGCAGAAGATGACTTCTTCAAATGGGCCAGCGCGAGGGCCAAAAATGTATACTTCCGGAAAGTCAGGGAGGTGAGCGATGGAAGAGCTTACGACGGTGAAACGAGCCGCCCGCTTCGGCCTCTACGAGGTTGATTTTGCCTCGCAGGAATTGCGCAAGTCCGGCATCAAGATCAAAATCCAGGACCAACCTTTTCAGATTCTTGCCCTGCTGCTGGAGCGGCCCGGGCAGATTGTTACGCGCGAAGAGATCCAGAAGCGGTTATGGGCGGGAGACACGTTTGTCGATTTCGATTTGGGGTTGAACAGCGCGGTAAAAAAGCTGCGGCAGGCCTTGGGCGATGAGTCCGACAATCCTCGGTTCATTGAGACGCTTTACCGGCGCGGGTATCGTTTTCTGGTGCCTGTGCAGGATGAGGCGCCAAGCTCTAATGCAATCTCAATTGTTGCGCCCCAAACAGATAGCAATGGAAACGGGACAAACGCCGGTGGGAATGGGCTGGCAGGGTTGCCCGGGCACGGCACCGCGCGCCAGCAGGCCGCAAGAAAGCTGCTTCTGTATCTGCCTGTACCGATCTTGTTGGGAGTGGGCTTGCTGGGAGGTTATTGGTTGCGGCCGCTGTCTGTGCCACGAATCACCGGGTACCAGCAGATCACCAGCGATGGGCGGCAGAAATACAACATATCGTCGGACGGGGAGCGGCTGTACTTCGGTCAGTATGATTCCGGCCATTTTGGAATTGGCCAGGTGTCTACGGCGGGCGGAGAAACAGCGACAGTGCAGACGCCCTTTACCAACACGCTGATCGCGGGAGTTGCACCCGATGGCTCGGCATTGCTGGTGGGCGAATTCCATCACATGAATAAACAGGCGCAAATCTGGTTACTGCCGCTTCCAACGGGTGCGCCACGGCGCCTGGGGGATCTGGTTGTGCAAGCCCTGACGCCCTTTCCGCAAGGGCTGATTTTCTCCAAGGGGGACGGTGTATATGAGGCCGCCGCCGATGGGAGCCAGGTGCACCAAATTCTTACCACCAACGGCATCGCGACAGACCTGGCGGTTTCTTCCGATGGCCAGAAAATCAGCTATACCGTTACAGATCGGCGGACGGCCGGCAACAGGATTTGGGTTGCGAATCGCGACGGGAGCAAGGCGCACCCTATTTTCACGAGCGGAGGCAATAGCGGACGCGATTGCTGCGCCAAGTGGACATTAGATGGAAAGCATCTGCTCTTCGAGCGCTACCGGGAAGGTCACAACAATATTTGGGTGTGGAGTGAACGCCCATTCTGGTCGAACCGGCAGCCCCAAGCGCTGCAGTTGACGAACGGCCCGTTGGATTTCACGGCGCCCTCTCCCAGCCGGGACGCAAAAAGGTTTTTCGCGGTAGGCGCACGGCCTCGTGCTGAACTGTTGCGCTACGACGGAGCATCGGGTTTCAGAGCGTTCTTCGGCGGTCTATCGGTGAGCGATTTGGCATTTTCCGCCGACGGGCAATGGGTGGCTTACGTAAGCGTTCCGGACAGGACGTTGTGGCGAAGCCGGGTGGACGGCAGCGAAAGGATGCAGCTCACTGCCCCGGGCAAAATCTTCGCTGGACTACCTCAATGGTCACCGGATGGGAAACAGATTGTTTTCATGGGCCGGATGCTGAACGCGAACTGGAGGGCTTACCTGATTTCAACAAGTGGCGGCACGTTTGAAGACCTTGTCCCAGACGCCCCCGCAGGTGTGGACCCCGGCTGGACGGCGGATGGAAAGTCAATCGTGCTGTCAGTGAACAATGTGGGGACGGAGGGGAGAGGGATTTCGATTCTGGATTTGCAAACGCGGAAGGTCAGCGACTTGCCCGGCGCCGAGCATTTTTTTTCTCCACGGGTTTCACCGGACGGCAAGTATATCGCGGCGATCAGCTGGGATGAAAAGGGGCTGATGCTTTTCGACGTTACGGCGCAGAAATGGACGGAGCTGATCAGGATGCCGATTGGCTACCCGAGCTGGTCACACAATGGCCAGTATTTGTATTTCGACAGCTTCTTCTCCGAAGATCCCGCCTATTATCGAATCCGAATTTCGGATCGCAAGCTGGAACGGCTGGTCAGCCTTTCGGAGATTCACAGGTTCTGGGGACCGTTGGGGGAATGGGCCGGGCTGGCTCCGGACGATTCTCTGCTGATCACTCGCGACGCCAGCAACGAAGAGGTGTATGCCATTGACTGGCAGCCGCAATAAGATGGAATCTGCCCGCACTCTACCATCCGGATTTGTTGACAGCCTCGCTCAAATTGCGTTTTGGTGGTGCTGCGACAGCGGGCGGGGCGAGCCCCGCCCCTACAAATTCTTTCATCTGTCGACAAAGCTAGATAGCTTTTAGTGCAGCGCTGCGAATTCGGCTTTGGCTTGCTGATAGACGGGGACGTCGGGATCGGCGTTTTTCCAGAGTGAGAGGAAGTCGCCATAGGCTGCCTTGGCTTTGGCGGTGTTGCCCTGGGAAGCGTAGGCGCGGGCCAGGCCGAGACGGGCGAGAGGGGCGATTGGATCGTTCAAGATAAGGCCGGGGTGGTCGAGGATTTTCTGGAATTCGGCGGCAGCTGCGGGGCCCTGATGAGCGGCGAGATAAGCTTCACCGCGCAAATAAATCGGATAGCCGGCATTGCTGTGGTCCATGTCCCCTAACTCGAACGGTGCCGTGGTGTCTAGCGCTTGAATGGCTTTTGAAGGGGCCTTGCGGTTCAGGGCGAGTTGGGCGCGCGCCGCGGGCAGATAATTATCCTGAACGAGGGTGTTCCGCGGGAACCGCTCGGCCAAATCATCAATTAGGGATTCTGCCCCGTCGGTATCGCCCGTCATGGCCAGGATCAATGCGGCGATGCCTTGCACGTCGCTGCCGCTTGAGTGAGCGAGTGCGTCGACCGCTTGCTGGTGCGCGGCCGCGCTGTTGCCGAAAAGGGCCTGGGCCTCCGCGTCTTGAATTTCCAAGAGACCTGTTAGTTCCGGCCGCTTTGATTGTCCGGCCGAGTTTACGGCTGAGCGGAATAGCTCGTGGGCACGCCTGGATTGGCCATAATAAGCGGCAGTGCGCGCCTGTATGGTGAGAATCCCGGTGCCATACTTCGCCGGGGGCAAATCCGAGATCTGGTTCATCTTGACGGTATCGCCGCGCAGAAACGCAAGCTCGTATAGGGCGTAATTCAGGTGCAAGCAATCCAGCTTTTTCGAATTGGCCTCGCCGGCAATCTTTTGAGCTTCATCCGGGTGCCCGCCGCTGATCAGAGCGCCCACAACGGCTCCATAGCTGATGCAATCCGCGGGCAACAAGCGCAGGCTTTCGCCTGCTTCGGAACGGGCTCTGTCGAAGTCCCCGAGATGGCCTTGGTCAACGCTCAGGTTGAGGTGGGCAACATCGTCTCGGGGATAGGTTTGCGCCCACAGCTCGTAGACTTCGCGGGCCTTCTCCCAGTCACCGGTGACGTAGTCGTGGTAGTGGGCTTCAATATAGAACCGTTCGCGTTCGCTGACGCCATCCCGCAGTTCATAAGCCTTGCGGAAAGCCGCGAGCCTATCTTTCTCGGAGAGTTCGAAGTAGGCCATGCCGAGTGAGGCATAGGCCATAGCGAAATTGGGATCGAGGTCGATGGCGCGCTGAAATAGTGGCACGGCGGCAAGATGATCTTCCTTGTCGATCATAGTGGTGCGGCCGAGGCTGTAGGCCTGGAGCGCCTCGAGAGAAGGAGTGGTGACCTGCTCGACGGGGGCGCTGAATTTTTTCACGGTGCCGAGGGATTCGCCGAGCCGCCAGCGGAGCTTGGAGGAAGCGTCGGCCAAAGCTTTGAGCACATTTTCTTTGCTGTCGGCGGTGGCTTGTTCTTCTGCCAGCACGTCGCCGTTGGCGCAATTGACGGCTTTTAGGCCCAAAACGTATTGATTTCCCAGTTTGGCGATGGAACCGTCGAGGACCGCCGCGCTGCCGGTGCGCTGGCAGAGTTCGCGCGCAATTTCGGGAGTAAGCTGCGCGTCCGTTGGCTGGCCCATCAAGCGAAGCGTTTGCTGGATGCGGCCCTCGGAGATCAGGCTGAGAAAAGGGGATTGTTCCAGTTGCACGGAGAGTCCCTGCCGGAGTGTGCCATCGAAGACGGGATCGCCCGTGGTGTTGGCGAGATCAGCGAGGACAACGGTGTCTTTGTCGGTGAGAACGCGCGGTTTGCGGAGGAGAAACCAACCGGCGATTGCACCGGCCGCGACGATCGCGGCGATTGCACCGGCGATAGCTGCTCGGGATCGTTGACGGGTATTTGCCGCGGCTGGCTGTTGTGGTGCGGGAGAGCCAACGGCGTGGTTGTTATCAGCCGGCAGGGCGGGCAAGTTCACCGGATAAATGAAGCGATAGCCGCGGCGAGGGAGGGTCTCGATGAATCGCGGGGTGTCCGCGGAATCGGCCAGGGCGGCGCGCAACTTGGCAACGGCGACGTTTACGGCGTGGTCGAAGTCGCCGAAGGATTCTTGCGGCCAGATGCGGCGTTTCAGTTCTTCACGCGTCACGACCGAGCCGGGCTCGTCGAGGAGTGCAGTCAGCACTTTCAAGGGCTGGATCTGGAGGCGGATTCGAGCGCCGGCTTTGCGGAGTTCGCCGGAGCGGCGGTCGAGTTCGAAGACCCCGAACTGCGTAAGACCATTCAGGCCGGGTTGCACCATCCGGCACCTCGATGACGTCTCCGCTGCAGGAATTTGCCGATTCAGAGGCAGAGACATACTGGATAGACGAGTAGGGTAGCAAAATGTTCCGTCGGGTCAATTCTTTGAGAGGAGAGAGTCAGCTTTAACTGGTTGGTTTATCAATCGATTCGACGTTGACCAAGTCGAGGCAGATTGGAGAGCTTTGAGTGTTCATTGACAAGGCCCTACTCCTCGCGGCATGGTGACTTGTCGCACTGCCGTGCATCGAACTGATAGGGAGACTCCGATTCCAGAGTTGTCGACACGATTTCGCGCCCTGAAGCACCGCAACTTTCAGCTTTTTATCATTGGACAGCTTATTTCGCTGGTTGGCACGTGGATGCAGACCACGGCGCAGCAGTGGCTCGTTTACAAGCTGACCGGTTCTGTGGCGTTGCTGGGCGTGTTTGGATTTGCGAGCCAGGTGCCGATGTTGCTGCTGGCATGGATGGGCGGGTATGTGGGCGACCGGTACAACCGGCATCGCGGAGTGATTGTGACGCAATCGCTTTCGATGATTCTGGCGTTTGTGCTGGCGGGGCTGACGCTGTCGCATTTGATTCGCGAGTGGCATCTGATCGTGATCGCGTTTTTGGTTGGCATTGTTAACGCGTTTGATGTGCCGATCCGGCAGTCGTTTTTTGTGCACATGGTGGGGAAGGAGGATTTGCCGAACGCGATTGCGCTGAATTCTTCGATTTTTAATGGAGCGCGGGTGGTGGGCCCGGCAATCGCGGGATTTGCGATTGTGCTGCTTGGCGAAGGGTGGTGCTTCTTTCTGAATGGCGTGAGCTTTATCGCCGTGCTGGTGGCGCTGCTGATGATGCGGATTGAGCCGACGGCGAAGAAGCCGCCGGACGAATCGCCAGTGCGGAGTTTTGTGCTGGGCTTCAAATTCGCGATGAACGATGTGCCGATTCGTTCGGCGTTGATCATGCTGTGCATGCTGAGCATGTTCGGGTTGCAATACTCGGTATTCCTGCCGATCTATGCCCACGACATTCTCCACGGAAATGCGGGGACGTTCAGCATGCTTATGAGCGCCGCGGGCGTCGGAGCGTTTCTGGGAGCGCTGCAATTTGCGGCGCGGACGACTTACACGGGACTGGCGCGGTGGATTGCCGCGACGTGCACGGTGTGCGCGGTTGGATTGATGATCATGTCGCACGCGACGATGTTCTGGCTTTGCGCGACTGTGCTGTTTGTTGTGGGATTCGCGGCGACTTCGCAGATGGCGGCGACCAACACGATTATTCAGGAACGAGCGCCGGATGAGTTGCGCAGCCGGTTGATGGCGGTTTACGCCACGATGTTCATGGGAGTGCAGCCGATTGGGGCGCTGCTGGCCGGCGGGGTGGCCAAACGGATCGGGACACCGAATACTGTGCTGCTTTTCGGATCGCTGGTGCTGGCGGGTTGTTTGTTTTTCATTTGGCGGGTGGCCGTGCGTGTGGGGAGAACGCCGGCGGGAGTAACGGTGGGAGGATAATTTTTTTGAGTGCGGGAACACAGCTCCCGCTTTTGCGGCGAAAAGCGAGGCGACCAAAATGTGATTTGCGGCAGGGGCTTACACCGTAAAAGCGGCAGCTTCGCTGTCGCACTCAAAAAGGGTTTGGGCGATAGAGATAGGTTGGTTTTTCTTCGAGGATGGTGGGCTTTGATGCATTGATTGCGGCGAGGATTGCGTCGACTTTGCCGCGTGTTGGGGCGAGGGAGCAGACGGGGTCGGTGGAGGCGGCATCGCCGGCCAGCAGCATGGCCTGGCAGCGGCAGCCGCCAAAGTCCTGGTGGCGGCGGTCGCAGGATTTGCAGGGTTCCTGCATCCAGTCTTCGCCGCGGAACTTTTGGAACGCCGGGGAATTTTCCCAAATTTCGCGCAGCGACTTTTCCTTCACATTTTCGAATTGCATCCCTGGGATTACGTTCGCTGCGTGGCAGGGAAGCACGGCGCCATCCGGCGAGACCAGCACGAGCCTGCGGCCCCAGCCACCCACGCAGGGTTTTGGGAATTTGGCGTAATAATCCGGGACGACAAAGACGACACGTGTTTTGCCTTTCAGGCGTTCTTCGGCTTCCTTGAGTTTGGCGACGCAGAATTCCAGTTGGCGGCGCGTGGGAAGAAGCGCTTCACGGTTCGCCAGGGCCCAGCCGCAATACTGGACGCTGGCAAATTCGACGCAGCCTGGTTTGTAATCTTCGACGAGAGCGAGCATTTCTTCCAGTTCCTGGATGTTCTGGCGGTGAATCACGAAATTTAGAGTTACGCCGATGCGGTGCTTTTTCAGCCACTCGAGGACGCGAAGCTTTTGCGGGTGCGAGGTGGTGTTGGAGATTTCGCGGGCGGTTTGCTCGTTGGCTCCCTGAAAACTTAATTGGAAATGATCCAGGCCCGCTTCCACGAGCGCGGCGAGTTTTGCTTCGTCGAGCGGGAGGCCGCTGGTGATGAGGCTGACGTAGAGGCCGGAGAGACGGGCGGCATGGACGAGTTCGACGATGTCTGTGCGGGCCAGGGGTTCGCCGCCGGTGAAATCGACTTGCAGGACGCCGGCTTGGGCGGCTTCCTGGAAGACGCGGGTCCAGGTTTGGGTGGGGAGTTCGGAATCGCGCTTGGCGAGTTCGAGGGGGTTGGAACAGTAGACGCAGTGGAGGGGGCAGCGGTGGGTGAGTTCGGCGACTAGGGCTAGCGGTGTGGGGAGAGTGGTCATTTGGAGTGCGGGAGCTTTGCTCCCGCTTTTACGGCTGCAACACGGAGAAAATATACTCTGAAAGTCGAACCCTGAGTTCCACTCAATTGCTGATTTAACTGTGGCGTGAAATTTGTTATTTGCTTGTGCCGCATTGGTCAAAAGCGGCAGCTTCGCTGCCGCACTCAAAAGTCAGAAATCGATGGCGCGCTGGTCGTGGAGTAGCGCTAGATAGCCTAGGAGGTCGTCGGTGATGCGTTGCGGCTCGGCTTTGGAATAGAGGGCGTGGAGTTTTTCGGCGATTTGCTGGACGGTGTGATTGCCGTCGCAGAGTTGCACGATTTCGAGGCTGGGGCCGTTGAGGCGCAGGGCGCGTTCGGGCATCAGCAGCGTGCGCGGGAGTTGGGATTTTTCGTTTAGCCGCACGCCGGGGGCGAGGCGCGGCGTGGCGGTGAGTTCGGGCTTCATTCTGCAGATTCCTTGGCGGGCTGGAAGGCGCCTGGGGGCGGCCAGCCGGGATTTACGTACGCGAAATAGAGTGCGTCGAGCTGCGCCCACAGAATATCGCACTTGGCGCGCAGTGCGGCGTAGGCGAGTTCCTGCTGTTCCCGGGTGCGGGCGTGCTTCACGCAGTAGGCGAGGGCGAATTCGGCGTCTTCGGGGGCTTGTGTCAGGCGGCCCTTGAAATATTCGAGGGCGGGAACGAGCCAGGGGTAGTGCTCGCGCATGCGGTCCATGCGGAGGGAGATTAATGTTT
>Ga0210403_10001216_pt1 | contig 24879 bp, 27 predicted proteins | sample IncBWC19MmetaG_FD_150863 | JGI IMG/M metagenome (GOLD analysis project Ga0210403, IMG submission 150863) | Forest soil microbial communities from Barre Woods Harvard Forest LTER site, Petersham, Massachusetts, United States - Inc-BW-C-19-M | ecosystem: Environmental > Terrestrial > Soil >... | reverse complement strand
CCTCGAGCAAATGTTTGCGAGCGTGCAGAAGGTCGCGAGCGTGTACCACCCATACTCGATGCCGTACGAGCATGTCGACCTGTTCTATTGCCGAGGGCTCAAGCAGCCGTTGAAGGAATTTTGGCCGGAGGTGAAGATCTGGGACTGAAGAGCCCCTCAGCGGGAAGGCATCTAAGCGTTAAATCGGGGGCGCGGGGGCAAAGCCCCCGTTCGCTTCCCACTAAAAAACCGGAATTCCCGTTTTTTTCAACAAGCTGTTAATCGTTCAGTGGCGCGGTCGACGGGGGAATGCTGCCTTCTTAGTGATGACAATTGCACATAGTGGGAGAGAGTCCAAGCCAACAGCACACAAGGTCGTTATGCTACCGGCGCACGCTCACCAGCGCAGCATCAACTTCATAACCCTCATCTTGCACCGTCTTCTGTGCAGCCGAGCGAAGCGCTGATTCGTCCGCATCCTTCGGCAAATTACAAGAGCGCCGAATCACTTCTTCACCATTCACAATGCGAACCAGCCACTTGGCCTTGTCTGCGTCCCAGGAAACTTGCACTTGATCCGCACGCATAGCCACCTCCTTCTGCGTGTCCTCTGCGTCTTCATCTTATACACCGTGTCCCTTCTGAATGCGATCGGTCTAGAAACTGTTCGCCCTCTGTGACTGTCTGTTCAAGAAGTGCTGCGCCAAATTCGGATAATTGGTCAGATTTCCGATTATCCGGCACGACTTACCGGGACTTAGACAAAGTCGTGTTGTCAGGCATAAAGTTGAACAGAACAAGTCATACGAAAAGTCATCGCAATAGCGGCAGCGCTCGGCTTCATTGCGGCTACCTGTATTTTCATCGCCAGCTTTTGTGGACTGACACTAGACAAATTGGGGGCGAAAGCGTTTCTGCTGCATTTAGGCATCTTTGCGCTTGGGATTCCCTTGTCCCTCATCGGGCAGTGGTCCAAAGGGGTAAACCCGTTTCGCGGGAAGCCGCGCTGGGTCGTCCGCACCATGCAAATACTTTTTCCACTTTTTGTTGCGTTCTTTTTCGTATTCCTCATTTTGAGTCATGCTGCGGCCCCCGACATCATCAATGGGGAGTATGTTTGATATCCACGCATATCAGGTCGCAAATTCCCTTCAGACGACTTTGGAACTCGCCAAGAAAAACAATCACGACAACTACGGCGACATCATCAAGAATCAGCACCAGATTCATTTTGTAGATTGCTCCAATGCCACAGAACTAGAAGCTGAATTTAGGCAAATTGGTTTAGTTCCGAGGCTCGAAATAAAAGACCAATTCGTTTTCTGGAAGCCCGATGACGCAGACTATTGGACCAAATCTTCGCCTAAATGAGGGCCGTAAACGATTAACTCAAGTACTGGTAGCCGAGTTACCGGTTTGGCTACTTATCAGGAGTTAGCCGCTGTCGATGACCTGCTGCGATTCACTCCACAATTATTCGGTCAGACCACTCCACCAGCGAGACAAAGATCGCTGGGTTTCCGAATTTTGCTCCCCACTGATTTAAGTCTGTTTCCGTGACCCCACGGGCCCGGGAGCAGGCTCCTCAAGCAAAAATCGGAATATGTTTCGCTACAACCTTTTCGAGGGTTTCGCTCAACGGCGGCCAGCCAACCGGTAGGATCGCGCTCACCATCGACTTTCGCAGCAACGAGGTAGCCTCAGCAAGAAGAAAGATTTGTACTTCGTGACCAGCTTCTGCGAGCACGAGTCCGTGCGCGAAAGGAAATGCGGCCCTTGTTGGGTCATCGGGTCCCCACGCGCTCTTCATCATGATCTTTAGAGATCGTTTCGACTCCTCCACCTTCGTACCCAATGCCAGAAAAGGTAAGCCCGCCAGTTGAGCCAAGAACGTGCGTCGCGCCATAACTTGCACCTCCTAAGTTGGAATTCCCCGGGGGAACAATCGCCGCAAGTGTAGCGCTTTTTGCTTTTGTCGGAGCGAAGAAATCTGGCGGCAGAGGAGCGGCAAAAAGAGAACGAAGTGATCTGGAAGGCGGGTGGTTGGACTAGGTCCTGATTAACGCCGCTACCGGAGATCGGCTGACAGGCACATGTCCTATAATGCGACTGCACAGGCAAGTGGACTGGGCGGTCGCGACTTCCCACAACGGGCCTTCCGACTCGGATAACTTCCAGTTAGCCCGTACTCGCCCACGGCAACCGGGTTGTCTCTTGCTGATCAGGAAACAGATGTCCTCAGCTCGCCTCATATTTTCGCTACCCATGGGATAAGTAAAGAAAAGGCTCTGTCGGAGATGCGTGTGATTCGAATTCGATTATTCGGTGCCGTTCGAACGATCCTGGAATATATCGTCTTCGTAATGGGCGGTACGGCGATTCTAGTTATGTTTGCGCGCGGTATGGGCATCCTCTGGACGCGTAGCCCTGAGTTCGTCCATCCCGGCTTCCGCGCGGCCTTGGTTTCGGGTTGCATGTACTTCTACACGCTCATCGTCTACATGCCCCGGATGGTGATTTGGGGCTTAGTCGTCCCGCAGATACTGAGCTGGGTCTTCGTCGCCGCCCTTTTGTATGTCTGCGCCTTGCTTCTTGCAAAAACTACTTCCGGGACGCTCATCCAGCGCATTGTGTTGGCCCTCATTTCCCTGTACTGCACAGGCCGCGTGATCATCTTCTTCTCTCCTGCACAACTCTACGATCTAGCATCTATTTACTTCACAATGTTTTTTGCCGGGTTGTTGGGTGGTGTGTATGGTTTCTTTCTGTTCCCGCGTGTTCACGACGAATCCCCGCAGACCTCGCCCATGCTCGTGAGACATTGGATTGTTGCCGGCGCTTGGATTCTGCTCTTTTCTGCTAACTGGGGCCGGACCGAGTATCAACTATTCAAAATTCGTTCCATCAAAGATCCAATGCTTCAACTATATTTTGTAAAATGGACGCCAGCGGAAGGCGAGGTTCGGGAACAACCAATCGGCAAGCCTGTTCCGTCTGCTCACTACCTCACAGACCTCGAAATCGAGGAGCTTCGCGCCGCCGGTCTGACGGGGATACTTCAAACATGTGGCCACACTGGCCTCGAGTATCCACCGCCTCCTCCAGAAACCCGACGATTTGTCATCGTGATGGCGCGCCCCAGCAGCGAGACGATTGACCTGCCAAAACCGGCCTTCGTGGATATTCTTTACCTCCAGACGGATCAGGGATGGAAGGTCATCCCGCCATCGGCACAAACCGTCACCAGGACTGTACGACTTACCGTTGCTGGCTCCGAATCCCATTTGAACATGCTAAGTACGCATTACTCCAACGATATCGGGCTGGGTCATCCTGAGATTCCTTTAATCGATACGACGTGTTCTTGGCTTCCGGACGAATTCCAAGCGCCTTTGCCCTCCGTCTCGAATCAGCTCCGAACTCCAACTTCTCCTTAGCCCTAAGCATTCGTCCCGTTCGAAATATGGCATCCCTAGAAGGGCGCGCCCCAGTTGACATCTCAAGTCGGGCTGACAAACGAGATAGCTCCCGGATTGCCGGCAACGGACGTTATCCCGAAACCCTTTCGAGGAAGTAATCGAAGCAAACCGTTGTGGCACTTGGACGATTAACGCTGCAAATCGGACAAGTGCCATCAGCGATTCCTCCGGTAACGCGAACTTACCGGGACCTACGGGCTCTCTCTCGGAACATCGAGGACAGTGCCCACAACGACAAAAGCAGTACATAGTCAAGATTTGTTTTTCGCTTGAACGAGCTGCGAGGACGCGAATTCTTGTGGCAGACGCGGGAATTTCTCTTACAATCAGGGCGCGTGGGCTTCCGGTCCGGATGCACCCAACGCCATCGCACCCGGGGAAGACTATGCTGAAACATATAACTGCTTTGAGTATGTCTGGTGCCATCGTACTAGGTGCCATTTTCACACCTGCCACTGCGGCCGACGCGCGATTCGGCCCGTCGAACCCGTTTTATGCGCCGAGTACGTTGCCGTTCCATGCGCCTCCGTTCGACAAAATCAAGGATGAGGACTATCAGCCGGCTATCGAGGCGGGCATGGCCGAAGAGCTCCCGGAAGTACAGGCGATTGCGGAAAATCCGGCGGTTCCGACCTTTGAGAATGTGCTCGTGGCCATGGAGAAGACCGGGCAGCTCCTTCACCGAGCGATGGCCGCTTTCCGAGGAGTCACTGGGGCGAATACCAATCCCGTGTTGCAGAGAGTGCGGACAGCAGAAGCCCCTAAGCTAGCGGCGCACCACGATGCCATCTACCTCAACGCAAGACTCTTTGCTCGTGTGGCTGCTGTCTACAAGCAGCGCGAGTCGCTCAATCTCGATCCGGAATCTCTTCGGCTGCTCGATGTCACTTACGATAGGTTCGTCCGTTCTGGCGCAAACCTCTCGGACGCCGACAAAACCGAGTTGAAGAAGCTGAACGGGGAAATCTCGACGCTCTCGACCGCCTTTTCCACAAAACTGCTGGCCGCTACGAAGGACGGAGCCTACGTGACTACGGACAAGAGTGCGCTTGCCGGAATGACCGAGGCGCAGATTGCTGCAGCTGCACAGACTGCGCAGAGCCGCAAGCAGGAAGGCTACGTGCTTCCGCTTCAGAACACCACGCAGCAGCCGGATCTGGCTTCTCTCAGTGTCCGGGCGACCCGCGAAGCCCTCTTTGAGAAATCCTGGAACCGAGCCGAACGAGGCGATGCCAACGATACGCGCGATGACATTGCGCACCTGGCACAACTCCGTGCGCGGCGAGCACAACTTCTCGGCTATCCCAACCACGCCGCTTGGAAGTTGGGAGACCAGATGGCGAAAACACCTGAGGCTGCATTGAAGTTCATGGACGCCCTGGTGCCGGGCGCCACCGCCAAAGCGGCAAAGGAGGCAAAAGATATCCAGGAAGTGATTGACGCCCAGAAGGGCGGCTTCACTCTCCAGCCCTGGGACTGGGACTTCTACTCCGAACAGGTGCGCAAGGCGAAGTACGATTTAAACGACGCGGAGGTCAAGCCGTACTTCGAACTGAACAATGTGCTCGAAAACGGGGTCTTCTATGCGGCCACTCAGCTCTACGGAATTACATACAAAGAACGGAAGGACATCCCGGTCTACCACCCGGATGTGCGAGTCTTCGAGGTCGCGGATGCCGATGGCAAGCCGCTGGCGCTTTTTTACTGCGACTACTTCAAGCGTGACAACAAAAATGGTGGCGCGTGGATGAGTAACTTCGTGGGTCAGTCAAGGCTTCTGGGCACTCTGCCGGTGGTCTTCAACGTCGCCAACCTTCCGAAGCCGGCGCCAGGAGAGCCGGCGCTCATCAGCTTTACCGATGTCACGACCATGTTCCACGAGTTTGGCCATGCACTGCACGGCATGTTCGCGAACACCGAGTATCCGAGCTTGTCGGGCAGCTCAACAGCAGCGGACTTCGTGGAGTTTCCCTCACAATTCAACGAGCACTGGGCCCTCTATCCCGCTGTCTTCACGCATTATGCCAAGCACTACAAGACAGGCGTGTCCATGCCGGCCGATCTGGTAGCCAAGATCAAGAAAGCCGCGAACTTCAACCAGGGATACAAGCTCACGGAGTTGGTCGCCGCTGCGGAGCTTGATATGCAGTGGCACATGCTGCCCGCCAGCGCAGCCGTGCAGCAGCCGGATGCGTTCGAGAAACAGGCGCTGGAGAAAACTCATGTGCTACTCAACGCTGTGCCACCCCGTTACCACTCCAGCTATTTCAGCCATATTTGGAGCAGCGGCTACTCTGCTGGCTACTACGCCTATCTGTGGTCGGAGATGCTCGATGACGACGCGTACCAATGGTTTGAAGAGCACGGCGGTCTGACGCGCGTCAATGGCGACCGCTTCCGGCAGATGGTGCTGTCGCGCGGCAACACAGAGGACTTGGCAAAGATGTATGCAGCCTGGCGGGGCAAAGACCCAAGCGTCGAGCCAATGATGAAGTACCGCGGTTTGCAGGAGTCCGGACACTAAACCGTGGAACCTGCGAAGGATCAACCGCCGTGCACTGCATGCAGTGTCTGTTCCGACGGGGGCGCTTCGCTCAGTGGGATCACTTCTCGACTCCTGGTTAACGCACTTTTCGGAGAAGTGAAATCGATGGTATAAGCTTCTGTGTGTTGTTGTCGGCGCAGCAACGGGGTTTCTTTGGAGAAAAACCTAAATGCGATGCTTGCACTGCTTTGCGCTGGCTTTGCGTGCGGCATCCTAGACATTACCGCTGCGCTGGTGGTCTATGGCTTCTTCGGGCTCAAGCCTATGCGCCTCCTGCAAGGGATTGCCAGCGGATTGCTGGGGCCGAAGGCATTGTCCGGCGGGCTCGCGACCGCAGTGCTCGGCGTCCTTTGTCACTTTCTCATCGCCTTTGGGGCGGCAGCTGTCTTCCTAGCAGCGAGCCGGGTTCTTGGTTTCCTGATAGAACACGCAGTGGTTTCAGGAGTTCTGTATGGTGTAGCCGTCTATTTCTTCATGGACCGCATTGTTTTACCGCTCTCCGCCGCAGCCAAACGTCCGTTTTCCCTTCAGCTGATGATTGTCGGCGTGGTCATACACATCTTCTGTGTTGGGCTTCCCATATCTCTTAGCGTGCGCCGATTTTCGAGATGATCGAGGCTTGCTGCGCTTCGGTGATGGCCAGTCTTGGATGGTGAACTTGCAGCAGCTCGCGTCTCCTGCATGGCGAGTGGCGATACCCTCTCTTCCGCCTCGGATACGCACTGGCGTTGGTGGCTTGCGAAGCGGCTTGATTCGATGGGCTCGTACCTGGGTTCACCGCTGCTTAGAAAGTGAATTCTCCGGCCGGAGTTTATCCTTTCGTGGGCGGAGATTGTCTCTGCAATAATGGACTGCACCCTTGAAATGAGACAGTCGGGATGGGCACACTTTGCAGGGAAAGGACTGCAAAGTGAAGCGGAAGCGATACTCTCGGAAGTTTCAGCGCATGGCCGTTGAGCGCATGCGGAGTAGTGACAACATCGGCGATCTAGCGAAAGAATTGGGAGTAGGCCGACGGTGTCTCTACAAGTGGCAAACCAAACTCGATCACCTCGAGCCAGGAGAAGAAGCACCGCGGACGAACTCTCATGAATCGTCTTATCGGCAGCAAGTCCATCGGCTGAAGCGTCTGCTGGCGGAGAAAACCCTGGAAGTGGATTTTTTCAAGGGTGCCTTGCAAAAAGTCAAGGCTCGACGCCAGAAGAGCGGCGACTCTGGCGAGATGGCATCTACGACCAAATCCGAGAAGTGATGCCACTGCAAGGCAACTTAAGTATCGAGCGAATGTGCCAGCTGACGAGAGTCAGCCGGGCAAGCTTTTATCGATCCTTTCACCAGCAGCAGCCTGTTGAGGAAGAGCTGGAAGTGCGATCTGCGATCCAGCAGATCGCCATCGAACACCGTCGACGCTATGGGTATCGCCGTATTTCTGCCGAATTACGACGGCAGGGTATGCAGGTGAATCACAAGCGAGTGATGCGGATCATGGCGGAAGACAACCTGTTAGCGGTACAGCCGAAGTCCTTCGTGATAACTACAAATAGCAATCATGAATTCGAGGTGTATTTGAACCTGGCCGGGCGGATGAAGCTGACAGGGATCAATCAGCTGTGGGTGGCGGATATCACCTACATTCGATTGCAACGGGAGTTTGTCTTCTTGGCGGTGATTCTCGACGGTTTTTCACGGAAAGTGGTGGGCTGGCAGTTGGATCACACGTTGGCGGTTCGGTTACCGCTCACGGCGCTTGAGCAAGCGATCGCGGAACGGAACCCTGGGCCCGGGTTGGTGCATCATTCGGATCGCGGACTGCAGTACGCTGCTGCCGAATACGTGAACGTTCTGCGTCAGCATCAGATGATCCCCAGCATGAGCCGGCCAGCGAATCCCTATGACAATGCCAGTTGTGAAAGCTTTATCAAGACGCTAAAGCGGGAGGAAATCTATGCGAATCGGTACGAAGACTTAGGGCACATGCAAGTGAACATCGAAGAATTCATCGAGGAGTATTACAATCGGCGGCGACTGCACTCGGCGTTGGGCTACCGTCCTCCGGAAGAATTCGAAAAGCAAACTGAACTTACGGGGGCGGTGGCGAGCTCAACGAGTGCAACCCTAATGTTTTTCAGACCATGACGAACACACGCGACAAATTTTCTGGGGGAGGGGGCGACGTCGCCCCCTCCCCCAGATCCCCGGCTCCCTCAGGATACGGGAAGAAAACTCAAAGAACGGCAAGTGTGCCCATCGAAAACTGTCTCACTGAAAGGGTGCACCCCAATAAATTGTGCCCCATTTTGTGCCCTACCTACTTCAAATACCGTCGCAATTCGGAGTAATTGGGCGGGGATGCAAATCGCCCGTATCCTCATGAAAATCAAACAATCTAGCGAATAATCGTACTTGGTCGATAAGTTGAGCGCCGCAACTGTTAACCGAAGGGTTGCTAGGTTCATACCGCTGTCGCAGATTTTGAGCGCGGTGGGGCACAGTTCTAGGCACATTCCTCTTAGGTGACAAGTTAACAGATCGCTAACTGATTGAAATGACTGGAGCTATGCGCAGTACACGAGCCTCCAAACCACTGATTGCCCGTCACTGCTTGTACTTCTCTGGTAACCGCAGCGTTAATCAGGACTCAAGGCTGCTCCCGTGCAGAGAGTCTGTCGGAGAACGTATTGGGATCGCTGACGGCGAAAGACAGATTCGGTTAATTGGTTATGCCTGACTAAACAGTCTTGCCGGATGCAGTCTGGTTCGGGTAGTTGAAGAAGAGCTGATTGCCGTCGGGATCATCGACCACCAGGAGACGGTAGCCCCACGAACCCTCCTTGACCGGAACGCCCTTGGCCTCGAGTTCCGCGCGCAGCGCGTCCAACGCGGCGACCTGCATCTCCGGCTCGACGTTCAGGGAAATGAACATCAGCCCCTTGCCAATCTTCTCCGGCCACGTGTCAGCCAGGATAAGCGCGCAGCCCTGCCGATCGACCTGTGCGACGCGCGCTTTGCCGTCCTTGTCGTAGCGCCAAGGACTTGTGAAGCCGAGCCGGTTAACGTAAAAGCGGAGCGAGGCCTCAACGTCGGTCACGTGTAGGACGGGACGCGCGAACCAGTCAGTCATAGCTATGTATCCTCGAATGAAGACAACTTCATCGCCCGTTTTGAATTCTCGCGCCTCGAGATTATGTGTCCATCCGTTCGACCCATTGGGCGCGCGATGCGGGAGCCACGAAGGGATCCGCAAAGTACTGAGTTTCCCGCGCAACCTTGTTGTCCCTGAACTCCATGATGCTCACGGTGCAGGACGGTTTGCCGTCATAGGTCAGGATGAATTCGGTGATCCAAAGATCACCGCGGCCAATGATTCGTCGGACAGCAAACCGCTTTTTGCTCGGCTGACTAGCGCGTTGGTTCTGGATGTTGCGTCGACCGCGGGTTCGCTCGCCTGACTGCGGGTATTCCAGCACCGCGTCTTCGTGATAGATGCGGTGCTCCGTTTCAAAATCGTTGGCATCGGACGCCGCCCAATGCTGATCCAGTGCCGCACGGATCTCCTGATCTCGCACTCCAGAATACTGCTCCTTCTTTTGTTGATCGTTCATCTTGAGCCTTCCATTCGGCAAGAAGCTAAATGCTTTAGCGGAATCGGAGTGTACGACTCGTCAAGTCGCGCAGTTTCTTCGAGCACCCCAGAGTTTACACCGCGTCGAAGCCTCTAACTCCTAATTAGTCGTTAATCAGGCAGTGGCGAACATCCACTGAGGGCCATTGTGCCCAATGGTATGTCGACTTACATGGGCGTTACGATTCACTACGAGGGACACCTTACCAACGAAGCGGCCTACAATGACTTGCTCGGCTTGGTCTCGTCAATTGCCGAAGCCAAAGGTTGGCAGACGGAAGCAATTGCATCCGAGAAGGTGACTCTGCTGCGGGTCCGTGACGAAAAGAACTGGAACTACACAGGACCCGTGAAAGGCGTTGCCGTTTTACTGCATGACGATTGCGACCCGGTACGTTTTGAATTTGACAAAGACCTGTATGTGCAGGAGTTCACAAAGCCCCAATTTGCCGGGTCCGAATACCACCTCAAGGTCATCGACCTTTTGAGGACCGTTCAACCAGTGTTTCGGGATTTATAGGTCGATGACGAGGGAGAGTTCTGGGATACCGGGGACCGGGCCGTTCTGCAAGACCATTTTCAAAACGATAGAAAAAATGACTGCAGACATGCTTAAAGAAAACCCCTCAGCACGGGTCAAAGTCAAAGATCCTGATGGCAAAATAATCGACATAATAACCTGAACACAGAAGCGTCCCATCCATAATCGCCAATCTCTAGGCCCGTTCGACATAACCGGGTATGAGTAAAACGTGCCGTAGATAATTGCGTTCGGGTTATTTTAGTTTCTCTCTACCATGACTTCGACTTCTTGATTAAATTCTCCAGCCTCCGGTACAGGATTGGCCCGTTCAACGTCCAGCAGCTTCCATCCGTAGCTCTCCAGCATTCGGACGCACTTTTCACGGAACTCTTCTAGGCTCGTCGCCCGAGTTGTAACCACAGTGATTGCGGGCCGGAACACAGTCGGTGTTTTCTCATCCGAGCAGCTAATAGACGCAGGGTTCGGAATTGTGGGAAATGTTTCAAGCAACGCATCATTTTCAACAGATTGGAGGATGAATTGAGCGTCGAAGAGTCCCATCTGCCCAAAACCCAAATAATCGGCATTATCCATAGCTTTTCGTTTCAAATGAAACGCATGCACATCATCTGAGACGCCGTCAATTCTCCCAGTGAAAGTAGCTGAGACGCGGTGAAAGACGAGATTATCAGGATTTCTCTTCGCGGATCGCTCGTCTGCTTCGGCTCTGGTTCTCATAAGTTTTTCAAACCGATGGAAGCTGAAATCCTCTACGAGTTTCACTGGGATGGGCAAAATCAATCTCCCCTCTGCGTCCTCGGCTCCGGGCCTCGCTCCGCCATTTACGTACGCCACCAAGCCCGGAGGTCCCTCGCCGTTTCCGTATGCAAACCAAAGCGAATCCGAACACCCATCCGCGCCCAACTCCGAGTACTCAAAATTCCCTGAAGCATACCCATGAATCCGCACCATCCTGTTATTGAATGCCGCCGGATGCTTGAGAATGGCACATACAGTGGTCTCAATCGGTTTCTGCCGGGTTGCCGCTTGTGATTCCTGCTCATTAACTGGCGTTATGCAAGCTAGGATTCCCTCTGCCGTGCTGCCAAGACGTATGGGTTTGATGCACGGTGTCACCCTTATGCGATTGCCGTCGAAAACCTGCGACCTCTTCTCCGAGCCTAGGTGGAGCAGGCCCCTCGAATCGTATTGGACTGTATAAACATTCCCGACGGCATCACCAGCCAACCCATAGGCTGAATGAAAGAACCCGGTCGGGCCGGAATACAAGAGATGAAAGGGTTTGCCGCCTCCAAGTGCGGCCCCGGCACACAGTGATGGCTTGTCCCCCGGTTTATTCATGGTTGTGCTACCGCAATCTATTATCTGTCCGCTCTCTGAGGAGGATAGTGACCTCAACCTCTCGTCAATGAGTCGGTCTCCAGAGTCGGTCTGGGGACTTGCGACTGCGGAAGACACAAACACCATGCTGACGAACACGAATATCAGTGAGGGTCTGTGTTTCATTCGGGTGACCTTCAACTCCTACATTGGACACCGATCCCTGTAGAAGAGTGTCTCTTGGAGTGGAAAAAATTTTAGCAGGGATTTTTCTAGTCCATAGTGTCTAATAAGTTGTTTAGCTGGCAAATGCACTAACTCATTGTTCGACTTCGCCAGTTGAAAGGTAAGTGGATGAGCACCTTGTGTGGGTATGATACGGGAACGACCTGCTATGGAGCTGGTGTCTCTTGGCAGCTGCGAGAACGGATGTTCGGGTCGATTGGAATGGAGGATGAGTGTCGAAACTCCCTGGAGATAGGACGAGTCGATTTACGGTAGCTGTGGTCTTCCTTTTAATGGTGGAGATGTTTGCGTCAGCCACACGAGGGCAGGTGGGGCCTTCGCCAGGTCCGCAGGTTCGGAAAAGGATGGCTAGGGCCGTGGGCAAAACCCTGCAAGAAGGCCTGCATGCCAAGTTGCCGCCGCATCTTTCCACTCTGCTGGGCTTATCGCAGGATGAAGAGTGTCAGGTTATGCAGGGCGTGGTGCGGACCGGGAAGGTAGTGCAGGGGTTTGATGTCTCGACGGCGAACAAAAACGACGTTGTTCTTTTTGTAGTGAACGAGACGACAAACGACCAGACCCTCTACTTGACCTCGAAGGAAGGCGTGCTGCGGAAAGTAGTTACGGTCGACGAGGGGGTGGGCCAGGTTCAAAAGATTACCGGCCAAGATCGGAAAGCGTTCGAGAAACAAAAGCAGTTTTGGTTGGATCGGTTAGCCCCCGTCCGTGCGCCATAGTATCGATGGAAGCCCCGGTAAGTCGCCAAACCGGTAAAGTCCAAGTCAACTTCCGCGTTAATCAGGACCTGAGGATTACGTCCGGGTTGCCCGTCATCCGCCCACAATCGGCGACAAGTGTCAATTGGCTCGGCCGAACGTGACTTTGGGCCGCGTCGAGCGCGAGTCCCTTCGAAGTTTCTGCTGTTGTAACTCGATGATAATGTCCCCTTTTGTCCTCGATAGAAATGTCCCCTAATTGGACCTCCAAAGGGAGGTCAGATTGGGGCGGACAAAGATGAGTCAGAGAGAGTTGCGCAGGGTGGAGGCGCTCGCACGGGTGCGAAGCAAACAGCTGCGGTTAGTGGATGCGGCGCGGCTAATGCAAGTGTGCTACCGGCAAGCGAAGCGGTTGTGGAAGCGGTATGAGGAGGAAGGCGCCGCGGGGCTGAAGCACCGCAGTGTGGGAAGACGATCGCATCACGCTTATGAGTCGAAGTTCCGGCGGAAGGTGCTGCAGCTGGTACGAGAAAAGTACGGCGGCGCGGTGGGCGAGCGCTTTGGGCCGACGCTGGCAGCGGAGCACTTGGCGTCGGAGGATGGGATGAAGGTCGATGCGGAAACGCTGCGACGCTGGATGCTGGCGGAGGGGTTGTGGAGTCGCGAGCGGAAGCGCGGAGCGCATCGGCGGCGGCGCGAGCGCAAGGAGCACTTTGGGGAGTTGGTGCAGATGGACGGGAGCTTTCACGCATGGCTAGAGGAGCGCGGTCCGGAGGGCTGTTTGATGGACCTGGTGGATGACGCGACCAACACAACGTGGGCGCAACTGGGCGAGCAAGAAACGATCTGGGCGGTGGCGGATGCGTTGCGGGCCTGGATCGAGCGATACGGGGTGCCGCTGGCGCTGTACGTGGACTGGAAGAATCTGTACAAGCGGCCGGCAACGCCGGGCGAACGGCTGCGCGGCGAGGAGCCGATTACGCAGTTTGGCCGTATGTGCGCGAAGTTGGGGATCGCAGTCATCGCCGCGAATTCACCGCAGGCCAAGGGGCGCGTGGAGCGGATTCATGGCACGCATCAAGACCGTTTGGTGAAGAAACTGCGACGGAAAGAGATCAGCAGTCACGAACACGCCAACGTGTATTTGGAGCGGGAGTATTTGCCGGAGCATAACCGGCGGTTCGCGCGGACGGCCGCCAAGCCGGAGAACTGGACCGGATTTTCCGGCTCGAGAGCGAACGGACGATTAGCGAGGACTGGGTAGTGCGTTACGACAATCGCTTTTTCCAACTCCAGCCGCAGAGTCGCCACTTCGCGCCAGCTCTGGGGAAGGTGTCGGTGTGCGAAGGTCGGCACGGCAGCATCGCCATCGAATACCGTGATCGCCCGCTGCGCTGGCGAGAGATCGACGCACCCGCGAAGCCACAGTTTCTCGAAAGACCGGCCCGCAACACGCAACCGCACGTGCCGATTTCCGTCAAGAAACGGAAGTGGGCACCGCCTGCAAACCATCCGTGGCACAAAGCGGTGCAGCGTGAGGTGCAGAAGCGATATCCCAAGTGGGACGCTACCACCTCGCGCCCGCCGTTGGCCCGGTCCTCCGCTTCGCCCTAAACGCTCCGCCCTTCGGGCTCCGCAGGGCTGCGCTCCGGACCAAGCCAACGAAGAGGGGGGATCCCATAGATTGAGGGCGAGGGTGATCGTCGCTCCGAAAGCTTCCTGGCGTGACATGTTTCGAGGGAAACCACCAGAAAGGAAGAAAGAGGCAGAAAAACAAAAAAGGGGACATTTTAAACGAGGTAACGAAAGGGACATTTTAAAAGAGCTTTGACACCTTCGAAGTTTCTGCTTGACAGGCCCTGGTCGCTTGCCTAGGCTTGTGCGCATTCCACGCCGTACCCCACCCTGGTTGACATAGCGACCCTAAAGCACGGCGTGAGGAGGTCCTATGAGCCAGATCCTTTGTAGGCGACTAATTCCTTCCGTTTTCACTGTATTTGCGTTCTTTGTTTGTAGCGCACGTGTCCAAGCCACAGAAATCAGCGGGACCATCTCCACCACACTCACCATCTACAACGACAGCGAACTTGTGGGCGACGTGAAGTGCATGGTCGCTGGGAACCCCTGCATCGACTTTGGAGCTTCAGGCATCAAACTACGCCTCAACGGCTTCACCATTACGGAAAGCATCACTGGCTGCACGTCTGCTACGTCGTCCCAGGATGGCATTGATGTCGGCGATGTCGTCTCGCTCCACGACGTGGCTATCTTTGGGCCTGGGCTGGTACAAAAATTCGGGGGTTTTGGGATAGGCATATTTGGTTCCAGCAAAGTAAGGGTCGAGGGAGTCACTGCATCTGACAATTGTTTCAGCGGCATTATCCTAGTCGGTTCTGTGGATAGTGGCATCGAAAGGAACGTCTTCGTTCGAAACTCCAGCGGGTCCGAGGGCGCCCCTTGTGGGGGAACTTGACTTGCTGGCAGCCATAACAACCGAGTTCGGTTGAACGTTTACAGCGGGAATGGCGCAGTTCCGTCGACTTTCTCAAGCGGCGCCACCAGTAACAATTTCGGTGTGGGATTGGTAGGCACAAGCAAAGACAACTTAATCGAGAAGAACAAGATCGGCGGCAACCTAAACGGCGTTTTGATCGCATCCAGCACGCAGGGTGGCAACGTAATTCGCCGCAACCTCATTGTCGGCAACCCTCCCGTGCAGGTCTCGAATGAGTTTGGTGCATCGGTAGGCGCCGACATTCAAGATCGCTCGACTCCAGGCGCGAATACCTTTGAGGACAATCGGTGCCTGACGTACATGGGCTCCGTGGAACCCGCGCCTTGTCCAAGCATCTCGAAGCCGGACAACGATGAAGGTCGGCAAGAACGGGAGAGCGCAGCATTTGGCCGAAGTCGTCTCGCCCTTCCGCAAGCACGGCTGATCGACGCTGTATTTCACCCCAGCGGCCGACTTCTCCCCAAGGCTGCTGCCTCCGCACGGCCTGCCCAAACCGCTGCGTCCGATTCCGCCACTGTAACTGGCAAAGTGGTCGACGCCGCATGTTTTATGTTACATGCTTACGCGGCCTCGTCCGCGTCTCACAAGGACTGCGGCGCGGCCTGCTTGGCCCGCGGTGTCCCTCTCGCAATCGCGACTGACGATGGCGTTCTGTACTTTCCCTCCGATGGCAATCAACGGCTCAAGAGCCTGCTGAACGCCCGTGTCCGCGCCTCTGGCACGGTCAAGGAGAAGCACGACCCGATGGAGCTGAAAATGCCAGTCGGCGACAAGAATCAAATGATTGTGCGTGTCGAGGGTGGCTACAAGCAGATTACGATCGAATCGCTTGCGAGAATCCCGGCGGGAAAGCGGTAACGTACGTGGTTGTGGGAAAATGCGGCAGCGATAACCGACCGACCGCAACATTGAGCGTTCGCGATGTAGCTCACAGGTGACTTTACAATCTGCGCCGAGTGGTCGTATAGGGGTGGCCGTGGAATTGGGAGCACCAGCCATTTCGATTCCAGCTACCATCCGATAGCTCCCGAGTTGTCGGATAACCGGACATCATGTGCCGTACCGACACCAAGGCCCGAGAACGTGCTTTGGTCAAAATGAGCGGGCCTCATTTCATTGCGAAGCGTTTCTCGAACAGTTCCTGTGATAGTTTGGCTCCCTCCTCTGTGAGCGCGACTGACTTGGCCTTCGTTGCCGGATTTGATATGTAGCCTTTTTCATGTAAGGAATTCATCACTTGCCAATCGTGGCCCTTCCAGGCTCTCAGCCCAAATTTGTCCTTGAAGGAGGTCAAATAGAGCAGTGCCAAAACCGTCTGTTCAACTTTTTCCTGATCAATGTCCATCGATCACCACCTTACCAGTCCCGGAACGCGAGAGACCGAATCTTTGAATTCTGACCCCAACAAGCACCTTCATACTCCCTTGCCTCTGTGAAGTCGAGAGCTTGAGGGATGGATCGAATTGTGCGGTCTATGGTCTGCCGTTGGGAGGCGGCTGACCATGAAGCGCAAAACCAAGCACAGGCAGACCCGACTGAAGACAAAGCTCGGCCTGCCCGATTTGGAGCATGCCAAGGTAGCGGTGATTGTTAGCCTAAGATCATTTGAATCGCAGCGCAGCTATCGACACTCGATCGATGAGTTTGTGACTTGGTATTGCTCCGCTCCGCGACTATCGTTCAACAAGACGGTCGTTCTCCGTTACCGACTTCATCTCGAAGATCGTCACTTGGCTGCCGGGACTATAAACGTCAGGCTGGCAGCGGTCCGACGACTCGCCTATGAAGCGGCAGATACCGGGCTTCTGAGCCCGGACCTGGCCGCCGGTATCCGTCGCGTGAAAGGCGCAAAGAAACTTGGGTGCCGACTTGGGAACTGGTTAACGGCCGAGGAAGCTCGAACGCTTTGGCAACTCCCTGACCCTGCCACTCTGAAGGGCAAGAGGGACCGGGCGATTCTTGCTTTGCTATTGGGTTGTGGCCTGAGGCGTCGCGAACTGACTGAACTCACGATTGATCACTTCCAACGTCGCGAGGATCACTGGGCCATCGTTGATTTGATAGGGAAAGGTGGTCACGTTCGAACCATACCGGTGCCCTCGTGGGTTAAGGGGACCGTTGACGATTGGCTTGCAGCGTCGAGAATTGTCAACGGGCGGTTATTTCGTTGTGTGTGTAGGATGGGAACGATTTGGGGCACCGAAATGACCGAGAAGGTGGTGTGGCATGTCGTTAAGCAATACGCGGGCAAAGTCGGAATTCTAAAACTCGCCCCACACGACCTTCGAAGGTCGTGTGCTCGCCTCTGCCACAGTGCTGGGGGCGAGCTCGAACAAATTCAGTTTCTGCTGGGCCACGTCTCGGTGCAAACCACTGAAAAATATCTCGGCTGCAAACAGCGATTGAGAGAGGCCGTGAACGACAAGATTGGAATTGAACCGGGCCCGTGAGACCCAAAATCCACTTGTACGGTAAGGCGACAAATCAGGAGCTATCGTGAACGTTGAGGCTGTTTCAGGTCATCAATGGCTTGCAAGAGCACCGATTCGTACTCTTTCCAATCGAATATGTACGGACCGACCTGCTTGTACTCATCGAGCCGCATGTTCTCTTCGTAGTTGTTCTCATATCCAAAATCCGTCCAGACGACCGACTGTCCATCTCTGACAACGAAGGCTGTGACTGCCCCGCATCCGATGTCGCCGCATTCTGAGCAGATGAACAATGCTCGCCTGTCACGAGGGATTATCGCTTTCTCAGTCAAAAGGAGCCGATTTACAGCTGCGATGGTCTCTTCACGAGAGAATTCGGAACAAATAACTGAAACCGCATCCAGCGGCTTACCCACTTTTTCCCAGAGCGACTCTTCATCGATTACAAAGTCGAGAAAATGTCGCTCAGACTTCGACGCGCCGCCCGGGTACTTCACACCGATGCGCGTTGCGGGCTTAAGCTCTAACACGGAACTCATGATGGCGATGGCGCAAGTATAGCAACAATTCCTAAAGGTCCTGGTTAACGCGGTTACCGTCTATGTGAAGCGCTACTTCACATCTCCGGTAAGCCGACTTACCGGGACTTAGCCCGGAGGTGAGAGGGGAGACGGCAGGAACCCATGGCTCGCGCGTTAAATCCTCACCGGTCGAACGGGCCGGGTGGCAGACACCATCAACTAGTTCGGTTTTTGTGTTGCTGCGGCGCGCTCTTTCGCGTGCGCCACTAGTGCTGCAAACCGCGGATCTCCATGCAACGATTTCAGGTCACCATCTTTATCCATACCCAAAGCGCCAGGGGGGGGTAGCCCGTGGTCCACGGCCTCGCGTAACAGCGAAAACGCCTGATCACGACGGCCCCGGTAGGCTGCGATGCAACCAAGGTTATACGTAGAAATGGCGGTGTCCGGATGTTCCGGCCCGAGTACACGGCGCTGAATGTCCCGCGTCTCCAGAAATAGCTTCTCAGCTTCGGCGTAGCGACCTTCGTCCATCACAGCACTGGCTAAGTTGTTCATCGAGTGTAGTGTATCCGGGTGTTCCGGCCCGAGTACACGGCGCCGAATGTCGAGCATTTCCCGATCCAACTTCTCCATCTCGGCGTAGCGGCCTTCGCTGTTCAGAACATTGGCCAAGTTGTTCATCGCCATTAGTGTCTGCGGGTGTTCCGGCCCGAGTACACGGCGCTTAATGTCCCGCGTCTCCAGATATAGCTTCTCGGCTTCGGCGTAGCGACCTTCGCTGTTCAGATCATTGGCCAAGTTGTTCATCGAGTTTAGTGTATCCGGGTGTTCCGGCCCGAGTACACGGCGCCGAATGTCGAGCGTTTCCCGATCCAACTTCTCCGCTTCGGCGTAGCGGCCTTCCTGATATAGAACAATGGCCAAGTTGTGCATTGAACCTAGCGTTTCCGGGTGCTCCGGCCCAAAGACATGTTTCTGGATCTCGAGCGTTTCCCGACCCAATCTCTCCGCTTCGACGTAGTTGCCTTCGTCGTGCATAACGTAGGCCAAGAAGATCGCGGACCTCAGCGTGTCTAGGTTTTCCAGCCCCAGGACTCGCTTCTGTACGTCAAGCGCTTGGCGCTGCAACTTCTCTGCCTCGGCGTAGTGTCCCTGTCGCTCTATGTTCCACGCCACCAGGTACATCGATCTTAATGTATCTTGGTTCTCCGGCCCGAGAACTCGCTTCCGAATCTCCATACTCTGCTGCTCAAGTAGTTGAGCGCGTCCATAAAGGCCAAGGTTATCGTACACGCTTCCCATGACGTACATCATCTGCGCTTGCAGTTCAGGGTCTTTCACCAGGCCTGTGTCGATATCTTTCGACGCTTTGTCCAGAATTTCCCGGGCGGTCACGGCATTGCCCCGCGCTTCACTCGGATTCGACACCTTGAACATTCCCGTCATGAAATCGGTAATGCGGTTGGCGCGGTCGCGCTCTCGAGTCGCCCGATTACGCTCCAGTTTGATCCGGTGCAATTCAATCGCTTGCGTCACCACAAATCCCGCCAACAGCACCAATAAACCCGCCGCTGTTCCCAAGGCAATTCGGTGCCTCGCTGCATACTTCCGTATTCGGTACCCAGCGGTCGCAGGACCCGCTACCACCGGCTCTTTACGCAGATACCTTGAAATATCGGCGCCGAATTCCGAGGCTGAACCGTAGCGCCGCACGCGGTCCTTCTCCAGCGCCTTCATCGTGATCCAGTCCAACTCTCCTCGGAGGTGCCGCGCAAACGATCGAGGCTCCTCCTGCCAGTTCTTCGCTGAAACCTCGGAAACATCTCCCATCGACCGAATCTTCGTGCTCGGTTTCGGCGGTTCCTGCTCCCGAATCACCCGCAGGATTCCCTCCATACCCGCCGCCCGCAACGCCTTCGCCTCAAACGGCAGCGCCCCAACCAGTAATTCGTAAAGAATCACGCCGAGCGAATAGATATCTGTTCGTGTGTCGATGTTCTGCTCACGCAGGTCGGCCTGCTCCGGGCTCATGTACTCCGGCGTTCCCATCATCACGCCCAGCTCGGTGAAAAAAGTCTTATCCGTCAGCCGCTGCGCGGTAGCCTTAGCCAATCCAAAGTCAATGATCTTCGGCGCCGCCTTGTTGTCTTGCTCCACCACCAGCACATTGGAAGGTTTCAGGTCCCGGTGAATGATCGCTTTCTGATGCGCGTGCTGCACGCCATCGCACACCTGCATAAAAAGTTCCAGCCGTTCTTTGATCGTCAGCCGGTGCTTGTCGGAATATTCCGTGATGGGCAGTCCCGGCACATACTCCATCACAAAGTACGGCCGCCCTTCGGCGGTCGAACCTGCGTCAAACACTCGTGCGATGTTCGGATGATCCATCAGCGCCAGTGCCTGGCGTTCAGACTCGAACCGCGCCACCACGGCTTTGGTGTCCATGCCCGTCTTGATTAGCTTCAGCGCCACGGTGCGGTGGATGGGTCCTTTCTGCTCGGCCAGCCACACCTCGCCCATGCCGCCTTCGCCAACCAATTGCAGCAGGCGGTATGGCCCAATCTGGCCGGCGTCCGCAATACCAGAAGCTCCGCTGGTTAGCGTGTTCTCGGAACTCTCTTGAGGTGATGGATGGTCGGGATGTTTTGGCGGATTGTTCGTTCCCATCGCCGTTGGCCTCTCTTAATGAAAAATTTCAAGCTGGCAGATTGCCCCGCACTGCTGAAAATGCGCTCATTAAGAGGCAGTTTATAGCACATTCACCTGCGACTCCGGCGACGGTGTTTGAGCGTACCGGGCGCGCGGCACGCTCTTGATTTTGTAAGAATGTTTTCCGCGCGCGGGTGACTGCGGCTCCGCCGTAATAACGAAGTAGCTTTTGATCGGGCTGTAATTCGCCCAAAGGCGAAACGGTTACGAATTTGCGATCTTCTAGTGTAAATGAATTTGTGGTTGCGAGAGCAATCAACCTCAACAAGTCTCACGAGCACTCTAACATTGCATCTACGCCAAATCCTGATAAACGCGGTTACCGGCAAAGTCCGTACTAAACGATGATGGTCTGGCCGGGTCGGGTAATGTCGTACGACTCGTACTCCTTGGACGAATCCAGTATCGTCAGGCGGTGCTGATTCGAGAAGGCAAGAGTCAGGGTCCCATCTATATTGCTCTCAAAAGACTCGATTGTAGCCCCAAGCAGCGCGACCGCACGAGCCGCAGTGGAAGAAGAACCTGGCTCCCGTCGCCAAATCCATTCGGTCTGCCCATCGAAGTATCGAAACTCACTCTCTACCGAAATTCTGACGTCCTCATCGAATCCGAATTGGACTTGGTAAACGCCAATGGCTAATTGGATGAGTTCACGCCTTGTTAAGAAACTCAGGTCAATTTCTTTTTTCAACCCGTACATGTGACGGAGCATATCATTGGTCCCAAGTCCTGATAATCGCGGTAATTGGAGGAATGGATCGGCCTGAAAAGCAGATGTAAATTTGATAGGGCTTTCCTCTCAAAAAGCGGCGAAGCAGGTGGCATTCGGCCTCGTGCCGGACAGGGGGTCATTTCTACCTGTCTGATCCTATTCATGCACGATTTTCGCAATACTCAGGAGCCCAGATCTGACCTTAAGACCAGCGCGTTCTGCGGCAAGTCGGTTGACTTCAAAATGGACTCTGTTTGCTTCGACCGTCAGATTGATGATCCCACCCTGGACAGCGAATCCGTCGGTTTCACCAACCGTCAAAGTACTTGATCCTCTTAGACCGCTCACAATCCTGCCAGCATGTTGTTTTTCCGTGGCGGGCACAAATACAATTTGGCACAGACTGAGTTTGTCATTTGGTTTGAGCGTCCTGACCTCTACGGGATGGCCATCCACATTCCGCGTGCGTAACTCAGCCTCAAGGACTTGGCTAAATGGGTCATGACCTACGATGCAGATCAGCAGGGGGGAGCTCGGGGCGCGATAGGACTTGGGCGGCCACTCGATGAACTTTGTAAAGTTGTACAGGAAAGCGAGCTTGACAGGGTATTCCGCGCCCTCATCTTTCTGCGACAGGGCATTAGGAGAAGCGATCAACAAGACCCAGCAAGCGATGATACCGAAGATGGAAGCTCTCCGGATTTGGCGCAAAGCAACCCCAAACACGGAACGCCAACGGCAAGGCGATCTCTTGTTAGTATGCTTCCGCGGGCAAAAGTTCATCATTAAAATTTGTATCCGACCTTGATACGAAAATTTCGGCCATCCTGAAAGATGGAGTCCTCCGCCAGGCCGTTGCCACCAGGATCGGCATATTTCTGGTTAAACGCGTTATAGAGGCTTGCCGAAAGTTCCCAGCCCTTTAAAAGGTTTCGGCTGAATAGGGTGAAATTGGGAACGACATAGGCTCCCGTATATTGGCCAGTCAGCGTCGCTCTCTTACTGACATATTGAAGATCCATGCTCGCGAAGATCTTTCGCTGGAAGAGGGGAACGCTAAGGCTTCCCTGGACTAGGTGTTTCGGAGAATTGGTGAGGGGCAATGGAGTGCTTGGACTCCTCCCGTCCTGAAAAGAGTAACTGACCGTGCCTTCTAGACCACCAGGCAGTCTTCTCCCCAATTCAAAATCCACACCTCGAAGATCCAGTGATCCGGCGTTGGCGAAGAAAGCATTCCCGGTTGCGAGGTCAACTTGTTCGCCGATCAAGCCACGGATGGGGTAATAAAATCCCGACATGGTCATGCGGAAATGATTGGCAAAGTATTGCTCCCACACCACCTCCATGGTCTTGACGGTTTCGGGCCGGAGGGACGGGTTAGGTTCGTTTCCGGGGGCAGCGTAGTAAAGCTCGAAAAAGTTGGGAGCACGGAAGGACTGGCCATAAAGAAGTTTAAACGTAGACTTTTCCCAAGGACTATAGATCAGAGCCGCACGCGGGTTGGTAGTGCCGCCGAAAGTCGAGTAATGATCGTACCGGAGACCCGCACTCAACACGAGGTTTTTGCGGAGGTGAATTTCGTCTTGAGCGTAAACGGAAAATATATTTGAGGTCCTGTAGCTAGTGAAGTATTGGACGAAGGGTTGAACGTCATAATTTCCCTGGTCCTGCTGAAAGTTGTCACGGAATTCGGTGCCGAAGGTTAATCGCTGCCTGCCAAAAACCTGCTTGGAGAAAGCCAATTCATCGCCCCACCACTTGCCGTGGGCGAAGTTTTTGTTCATTACGCGGGAAGGTCCGCCCGAGGCGGAGTAATCGTAAATATAGGTACCATCGTTGTTGTACTGATCATAGTAGAGACGATTGGTGAGGCTCCAGCCGTTGCCGAGCTTGCTGTCGTATTGCAGATCGAGGTAGCCGCGTGCGTCGATGGTGTGGGTTCCGGTGACGTTGAACACGGATCCGAAGGGGGCGGTCGGAATCCCCTTGTCGCGAGACCCAAAGACGCCGTGCAATGTGAAGTGTCCCCAGGAGAGATTGGCAAGGAGTTGGCGAGACTCGTCCTCGTCTGCGTTCATCGCAATGCCGTTGTTTGTGGCAGGATTGTCGAACTGGGGGAAAAACAGCTCGTCCTGGCCATGGGAATCATAGAAGGATCCAGAAAGAAATAGCTCCAATCCACTCTTGAACTGATTGCCGTAGCTGACTCGGCCCTGGTACGTGCCGTAACTGGCCACGCTACCTGCCACGCTCACCTTTTGCAAATCCCGTTCCCGCTTTGTAATTACGTTGATGACGCCAAGGAAGGAACTGGCGATATAAAGGGAGGAATTAGGTCCGCGGATGACTTCGACGCGGTCGATCGAGTCGACGTCAATCGGGAACTCTGTTCCAATCATAGCCGCGTCGAAAATGTTGTCGTTGAGCCGATGGCCGTCGATTAACAATGTGATGCGACTGTTGTAGTCTCCCGGAAGACCGTAGCCGCGCACGCCCAAGTAGCTATAATTTCGGTCGTTACTGACATAAAAACCTCGGACGTTCCCTAAGATGTCGGCAAGAGTCCGGTAGCCGTATCTTTGGATTTCCTCCGATGTAATGATCGTGACGGAGGCGGGCGCTTCTGTCGCCTTCTGCTTGAAACCGGAGGCGCCATAGACGGAATCAATATCGAGCGCCATCAAGTCCTCAAGACTCATGTCAAGCAAGTTTGGAGTTTCATCCTTTTTCTGAGCCAACGCGCGGGTTGTGGCTAAGAGAGGTAGAAGACAAAAAAGAACCAAGATAAGTGCTCGTTGAGCGGCACGACAGCCAGAAGAGTGAGAGAGGCGCGCGCAAGAATTCTTTGGTTGGGAAGCGGTGTGTCCGAGCGACAGGAGAGACATGATCGGCCGGACACTGAAGCGCTTTTTCACGGAGAAGCTACTCTGATGCTTATCCGTTATTCTCCCCCCCACAGGCGCTGCCTTGACTCGCAGAATGTCCCAGAACGTACGGTCAATGGGTAGGCTTCTATTCGTGGGCGTGTGTTCCGCAAAATTGGCCATGATGATCCCCCCGCCACAAAGGGCGTGCAAAGACTTCGGAGAGAGGGGACGTCACGAACCGGGGAAGGAAGTATCAGACTCGTGACGCGATTGTCTGCAGATTAAGTTTGGCGCGTGCCAGCAGGTTGCCGCAAGGAGTAAGAAGAATGGGTACGCCAATGCGTAACGTGGTGCAACCGAGCGCCGGTTTCTTCCCGGACTCGCATTTTGCGTCCCTGGTTCGGAGCCCGCGTGCGAGAGACTGGAAGGTCCACTTGAGTTTCCCGCCGATTTCGTAGGCAAGTGACGGGCCACCCGGAAGTAATCCATATGCCTGGTAAACGCGGAAACCGTCCATGTGGATTCCGACGCAAAACCTGACCGGGCATTTGTCCGGTTTGGCGACTACTCAGGAGTTACCCAAACCCACACACGGTAGTTTTCGACCCCACCAAGAGTGACCTGTACGTGGGACCCTAAATCTAGACAGGTCCTACATGACTTCGCGAAGGGTCACGCCGTTGTTCTGGA
>Ga0210403_10001215_pt1 | contig 24892 bp, 26 predicted proteins | sample IncBWC19MmetaG_FD_150863 | JGI IMG/M metagenome (GOLD analysis project Ga0210403, IMG submission 150863) | Forest soil microbial communities from Barre Woods Harvard Forest LTER site, Petersham, Massachusetts, United States - Inc-BW-C-19-M | ecosystem: Environmental > Terrestrial > Soil >... | reverse complement strand
CGCGGGACGCGCGCTGGAACTGGCTAAGGCACAGAGTTTTGACCTAATTCTTTCCGACGTGGTCATGCCCGGCAAAGATGGATTGACTCTTCTCGAGGAGTTGAAGCAGCAGGGCGTGACAACACCTGTGGTGATGATGTCGGGTCAGGCGCACATCGAAATGGCAGTGCGCGCGACTAGACTGGGCGCCCTCGACTTTTTGGAGAAGCCCATCTCGTCGGACAAACTTCTGCTCACGGTGGACAATGTCCTCAAGCTACAGCGTTTGGAAAACGAGAACCGGCAACTTCGGCAGCGCTTAGGGAAGCACGAGATCGTGTGGAAAGGCGATGCGATGCGGCGGGTGATGGCGCAACTGGAGCGCGTCGCGGCGAGCGAATCCCGCGTGTGCATTCTCGGTGAGACCGGCACTGGAAAAGAACTGGTGGCGCGCACGATTCATGAGCGCAGTGCGCGCGCGGCGGGACCGTTTGTCACGCTGAACTGCGCGGCTGTTCCGGCAGAACTGATTGAATCAGAGCTTTTCGGGCACGAGAAGGGATCGTTCACGGGAGCGTCCGGACGACACATCGGGAAATTCGAGCAAGCTGATCAGGGTACGATTTTCCTGGATGAGATCGGCGATATGCCGCTGAACATGCAGGCGAAGCTGCTGCGGGTGCTGGAGGAAGGTGAAGTCGAAAGAATTGGCGGCGACAAGCCGATTGCGGTCAACGTGCGCGTCGTCGTTGCCACCCATCGCGATCTGGAAGCGCGCGTTCGCGAGGAGAAGTTTCGGCAGGATTTGTTTCATCGCATCTATGTTTTTCCGCTGGTGCTGCCCCCGTTACACGAGCGCCGCGAAGATATACCATCGCTGATCCAGCATTTCGCCGAACAGGTGTGCGCCCAGAATACGTGGAAGCCGGTTCCCTTCACCGATGAGGCCATGGAGGCGCTGCAATCGTACTCTTGGCCGGGAAACGTCCGTGAGTTGCGCAACATGGTCGAGCGGTTGATGCTGCTAGCGACTGAAGGCCAGGTCGATTTGGTGACTGTGCACATGGCGCTACCCAAGAACTCGGCAGGCGGGGCCACAACGGCGACCGCAACTGGCTCGGGTCCTCTCGCCGATCGTGTGCAATCCTTCGAACGCGAAGTCATTCTTGCCGAACTGAAGTGCAGCCACCACAACATGAGTATGGCGGCGAAATCGCTTGGGCTGGAACGCAGTCACCTGTATAAGAAGGCGGAGCAACTCGGGATCGATCTGCGTGCTTTGCGGCGCGAGCAGGGCGCGTCGGATTGACTCCGCGTCAACTTACAGAGCCTGCGCCGGAGCCTGCTTTGGCCAAGAATCGTTGGATCGTGTGTCTCATCTTCCTTACGCATTTCTCTTTCTCCGCGACTGAACCTCCATCGCCACCCACCTACGGAAGCCGCATGGAGCAAGCGTGGATTCCGATGAAGGATGGCGTGCGGCTGGCAGCAACGCTGTATATGCCGGACGGAGCAAAGCGGGGAGAGAAGTTCCCTGCTCTGCTCGAATACTTGCCGTATCGCAAGGACGACGGTACAGCGGCGGGAGACTATCCTAAGCACACCTATTTTGCGCGGCGCGGCTATGTAAGCGCACGTGTGGACATTCGCGGATTCGGCGCCAGCGGGGGCGTTCCGCCGGAGCGCGAATACTCTGAGCAGGAGCAGATCGACGGCGAGCAAGTCATCGCATGGCTGGCGCATCAGCCTTGGTCGAATGGCAATGTGGGCATGTTTGGCATTTCATGGGGCGGATTTACAGCACTGCAAATGGCGATGCGGCATGCGCCGGAGTTGAAGGCGATAGTCGCTGTGCATGCTACCGCGGAACTGTTTCATGACGACGTTCATTACATCGATGGCATGGCGCACATCGACGAATTTGAGTTGAACATGGATATGGCTGAGGGCTGGGCGGGCGCGCCGGACTATTCGCTGGATGAAAAAGTTCTGGGGCCGCGGTTCGACTCGCCGCCATGGTCGCTGCTCTATCTGAAACATCAACATGACGGGCCGTTCTGGAGGGATCGTGTACGTCCGCTCAGCGAGATCACGATTCCGAGTTTTTTGATTGGCGGCTTGCAGGACGGGTATCGCGATAACGTTCCTGACATGCTGATGCAGTCGAAGGCTCCAATCAAAGCCATCGTGGGGCCGTGGAACCATTCGTTTCCGAATGATGCGGATTTTGGGCCACGGATCGAATGGCGCGATCATGCGGTGCGCTGGTTCGACTATTGGCTGAAGGGCCGCGACACGGGAGTAAAAGAGGATCCACGGCTGGTGATCTACATGCAGCACTGGCATCCGCCAGGCCCGAACCTGGAAAACGTTCCCGGTGAGTGGCGGCGCGAAGATGTGTGGCCTCCGGCGAGCGCGAAGAATTTGACACTATTCCTGCAGGCGAATCAGATGTTGTCGGATGCGGTTGCGGAGTCGGCTACGCATCAACTGAAATACGTACCGACGATCGGCGTGGAGGCTGGTTTCTGGTGGGGCGAGTTACTGAGCGATCCGCGACCTGTGGATGCGTTCAGCCTGGTTTACGATTCGGCTCCTTTAGAGAATGAGACTGCGATTCTCGGCCGGCCTCGCGCATTGTTTCAGGCGTCGGCCACGGCTCCATTGGCGAATTGGTTTGCCCGACTCGCGGACGTGGCACACGATGGAACGGTTACGCAAATTACGGGCGGAGGGATCAACGGGGCGCAGCGCGAATCGATGAGCGAGCCGCGCGATCTGGAACCAGGCGAGGTTTATCCCCTCGATATCGAAATGCACCTGACTTCCTGGGTGTTTCCCAAAGGGCATCGCATACGGGTGGCGATTTCAAATGCGCTATGGCCGATGGTCTTGCCGACGCCTTACACGATGACAACGTCACTTGTGCTCGGCGGGGGCGATGGGTCGCGAGTCATCTTGCCGGTGGTTCCTATTCATGGAACGCCTGCTCCGGAATTTTCTGCACCACAACCGATGGAAGAACGCACAGATATCAAGAGTGAAGGATTTCCGTGGCCCGGAGAGTGGACGGTTGAACGCGATGAGGCGCATCAGAAGACGACGGTGCACTGGAAGGGAAAGGACGGTTACAAGTATCCGTGGGGCACGCAAGACGATTTCGAGAGTCTCACGTATGAGGGGGATGATGCGCATCCGGAGAGTTGCTTGGTGCGCGGGGAGGCGGAGAGTGTTTTCGCGCTGAAGGGAAGGACCCTCGCGTGGCACGGACATCTTCTGGTGACCACGGATCAGAAGAATTTTTATTACAAGTACACGCGGGAATTGGTAAAGGATGGGCAGATGTTGAAGTCAAAGACGTGGGAAGAAAGGATTCCACGGGATCATCAGTAGAGCGCCCGCAAGTTTAACCTCTTCTCGCTCGATTGCTAACGCGGCCCTGAGCCCTGTCAATACCTCTCGCCCACGACAGGGCCGCTTCGCATGAAACTGTATGCATTGGGGAGGGGCTGCGCAGCTTCGCTTCGCCGGACAGCCGGAGGCGGCTGTCCCCACATTTGTTTCTTCGCTTCTCGCAGTAACTTGAGTCTAGCGCTAGCTCTTCAGATCGGCGGCCAGAAGGCGGTGGAACAATTGTTCTCCGGCTTCGCGGCGCACCGACAGGCGGCCGGCGCCGTAGGCTCGCGACTTCAGCCCGCGCTGCACGTCTTCGCAGATGCCGAGGTCTTCATCCTGTACGCGATTGCCGACGTTTACCGATTCCGTGTTATACGCGCACCGGGACTCGCTGACGTCGCTGAAATAGAAGTCGAACACGACCGTGCAGTGATCGGCATCGATCGGGATCACATAGTTCGTGTCCATGTATCCCTCGTAGCAGTTGATCATGAGATTGGGATATTGCCAGAAATACCAGGCGCGATCGCCTTTGCGTGTCGCTCCGGTCGCGGCGTCTTCGTCGGACGCAACCATGGGGCTCGACTGCAGGCAGTAGCGGTCCTCGTTTTCGATGGTGTACTGCTTGTAGTCGAGGACCGAACTCAATCCCTTGTGAAGGTGAGGGACGTGATATCCGCCGTCGAGATAGTTGTCGACGTACACCTTCCAGTTGCAACTGATGTCATAGGTGCGCCGGTCGAAGTAGTGGAGTTTTGTGATGCCGAGAGGGGCGACGCGCTTGACGAGTCCACCGAGAATTTCATTCAGCGAAATGGCGTTGGGATCGAGGTTGATAAAGACAAAGCATTCCCACGTCTCCACGCGAATTGGCATGAGACCATTTTGCGCGCGGTCGAAGTTCTCAACTCCCTCAAATTCGGGCATGCCTTTCAGGGAGCCATCGAGACCGTACTTCCATCCATGGTAAGGACACTGCAGGATCGAGGCTTGACCGCAAGGCTGGGTTACCACCGCGGCAGCGTGATGGCGGCATACATTGAAAAACCCGCGCAATGTGCCATCGGCGCCGCGCACGACGACGGTGGGTTCACCGGCGACTCGCGTGGCGACGAAATCTCCGGCACTCTGGAGCTGGCTAGTGCGGGCAACGAGCTGCCATGTCTTGCTAAATACGTTCAGGCGCTCCAGTTCTGCGATGCGAGGATCGACGTACCAGGCTGCAGGAATCGTGAATGCCTCAGACAGCGGTGCGCGGTCGTTATAGCTGGACAGAATCTGCTCGATGGATGCAGGCATGGTTTCGCTCTCGCTGGTAATTTGAGACTGAAATCAAAGTATCACGCGAACGGTAGTCAGCGGCGGTGGTTCGATCGACTCTTCTGCCTGGAAACAGTTGCAGGAGGCGGGACTCCGATGGCCCGCTGCAACATGGCAAGAAACTGCTGAATTCTCGCTTCTTTCTTCTCGGACAACTCGCCTTGGCGCCGGAAGAGTCCCGGATCAAGCTCGGCCGTCAGCAGTGCGTCCTGGAATCGCTCAACCATCCAGTCGATAATCGAGACCATCATCTCGATGTCGAGATCCTCGCGAAGCTCGCCGCGCTCCAGACCGAAGCGCACGAAACTCACCGTACCATACGGGTCTTCGCTGAGCAGAAAACGGTTGATCTCGCGCTTGAGAACTAGGTCGGTGCCGTAGTTCCCGAGGAGTGAAATCCGGTAGGGGATCCAGTCTTCGTGCACCAGGTGTTCGGTGCTGGCCAACCAGTATCGCAGAACGGCGAAGAATCCTTCTTGGCGGACGTCCGCGGGTACATCGAGATATTTCGAGAAGGAGCGGACGGCGCGTTTATAGACTTCGAAGAATAATCCGTCTTTGCTGCCGAAGTGCTGGAAGATGGAACCCTTGGCGATGCCCAGAGCGGCGGCAATGTCACCAACGCGGGCGTCGTGATACCCATGCTCGGCAAAGTGTTGGGTGGCAGCTTCCACGATGCGCGCGCGCTTGGCTTCGGAACGAGGGCGGACTTTAGGCTGGCGCTGGTAGAGCGGGGGCGTGACACGATTGCTGGCGATTCCAGGCATAATAATGACCTTTAGTCATGCGAGCATACAGGAGCTTCGAGTCGATTTCAACTTCTTTTTATAGGCGGTTTGCGGTAGTGTTGTTCGATTCAAGGCGCCAGTCGTGACCTCAAGTCATACCATACGACCGAGTAGAGATAGCATCTACGATGCCATCGTGATCGGCGCCGGGCACAATGGTCTGACGGCTGCCGCTTACCTGGCCCGCGTCGGACTATCCACGCTCGTGCTGGAGCGGCGCGATATTGTGGGCGGCTGCTGCGTGACGGAAGAAATTGCGCCGGGCTGTCGGGTCTCGACTACTTCGTATATTGCGAGCATGTTGAGGCCTGAAGTGATCTCGGAACTTCGCCTCGCCGATCACGGACTGCGGATGATTCCGTGTGATCCGGCAATCCAGGTGCCCTTCCCTGACGGCCATGTCGTTCCCTGGTGGGCTGACCGTGAGCGGGCGCGCAATGAGTTCTCGAAGATTTCTGCCAAAGACGCAGCGCGCTTCGTTCGCGTGGACGATCAATTGAAGAAGCTGGCGCGCTATTTGCAGCCATTCTTCTTAGAGCCTCCGCCGGAGATCGACACCTCGAGTTTCAAGGGATGGAGCGATCTATTTCGGGTCGCCAAACGGTTTCGGGGAATTTCCAACCGAGAGATTGCGCAACTAGTCTCTTTCTTGACCGGCAGCCTCGGCGAGTTTCTCGATCGGAACTATGAGTCCGAGAAGATCAAGACTATGTTTCTCGCCAACAATGTGTATGGGAAACATGGCGGGCCGTATCAGCCGGGAACCGCGATTGGCCTGCTGTTTCATCTGCTGAGTGGCGGTGAACACGAACTGCAGGGTTTCTATGGGCACGTGATGGGCGGGATGGGGTCGATCACACAAGCTCTCGCTGCAGCGGGCAGGAAGCTTGGCGTGGAGATTCGAACTGGAGCAACAGTCGCTCGCATCGACGTTAAGAATGGGCGCGCGCGCAGTGTGGTTCTTGACGACGGTACCGAGCTTCGCGCACGTATAGTGCTGTCGAACGCAGATCCGAAGCGAACGTTCCTGGGACTGCTCGACACGAACGAACTTCCGGAAGATTTTCTTTCCGCGGTACGCGGAATCAAGATGGACGGGCCTTGCGCCAAGGTGAACATGGTGCTGGCCGAAGAGCCGCGATTCACTGGGACCTCACCCGCGGCCACTTCGCTCGAGCGCACGTTCTATACACTCGTGCCCTCGCTCGAGTTCGCCGAGCGCTGCTACGACATTGCAAAATTCGGCGAGATTCCGGAAGAGCTCTGGGTGGACTGCGTAGTGTCGTCAAACGCCGATGCATCACTTGCTCCTCCGGGGAAACACATCCTGACATGCTTTGTGCAGTACGTGCCTTATCGTCTGAGAGACGGCAATTGGGATGAGAAGCGCGAGTTGCTCGGAGATCGGGTGGTGAAGAAGATTGGCGAATATGCGCCGAATGTGCCCGGGACGATTGTCGCGCGGCAGATACTGACGCCACTCGACCTGGAACGCACCTACGGGTTGTCGGAGGGGAACATCTTCCATGGAGATCTGCGACTCGAGCAACTCTTCTTTATGCGGCCTGTGCCGGGATGGTCGCAGTACGGGACGCCGATCGACGGCCTGTATTTGTGCGGAGCGGGAGCGCATCCCGGCGGCGGCGTTACGGGAGCGCCCGGGCGCAATGCGGCGCATCAGGCGCTGCGTGACTGGAAGAAAGGAAGATATCGACACGCTGCATGACTCTTGTGAATTCCAGTCCGTTGCCGAAGACAGCTGATGTGGTCATTCTCGGCGCCGGCGTGATGGGAACTTCGATCGCGTTTCATGTGGCGAAGCGCAAGGCGGGCAAAATTGTCGTCATCGATAAGGATCACGTCGGGCGTGGGGGAAGCGGGCGATCGTCCGCGTTGGTCCGCATGCACTACAGTTTCCCAGCGGAAGTGGAACTGGCCTTGATCAGCTTGCGCATGTTTCAGAATTGGCAGGAAGTAGTGGGAGCGCCCGGAGACTTCCACAAAACTGGATTTGTCCGCATTGTGCATCCGAACGAAATCGCGCGATTGAAGCTCAACGTCGAGATGCAGCGCGGGCTTGGCGCGACAGTCGAACTCATTGACAAACATCAATTGCGCGAACTTGAACCGGACTGGAAGGTTGACGATGTGGAGCTAGCCGCTTACGAAGCGGATTCAGGATATGGTGACGGCGCAGGAGTGGCGGGAGATTTTCTCAGTGCCGCGCGTGACATGGGAACGATCTATGTGTCGCGCACACAGGCAACAGCCTTGCACGTCAATGATGAGGATGATTGCGTTCGCGGCGTTGTGACCGACCAGGGAGCCATCTCGTCGCCAATTGTGATTGCGGCTACTGGTCCGTGGACGCGGCCGCTGCTGCAGCAAGCAAGATACGATGTACCGATCGAATGTGAGTATCACCAGGTGGCGATTCTCCGCAACGCTCCCGACATGACGGGCGGAGGTTGTGCGTGTATTGATTCGGTGACGGCAACGTATTTTCGCTCGGATGCGCACGACAAATTTCTTGTCGGCGACTTCTATGGGAAGCGGCCCGTGGATCCGGACAATTTCCCGCAGCGCGCTTCGGACGAATCGTTGGAAGAGATCATCGAGCGAGCCTGCCGCCGCGTTCCCAAGCTGGAACAGGCAGAAGTGATGCGTGGCGTGACGGGTGTCTACGATATGACTCCTGATTCGCGTCCGCTGCTGGGAGAGATTCCAGGAATCCGGGGGCTTTCCGTATGTGCTGGATTTTCTGGAATGGGCTTCAAGATCTCGCCGGCCATCGGGCTTGTAATGAGTGAACTAGTACTCGATGGTAAAGCCAGTTCGGTTGATATCGCCCCGTTTCGCCCCAATCGATTCGCGGAGAATGCTCCGATTAAAGCGGAATATGAATATGTGGATGACTAATTAGCAGGAGACAACATGAAGAAGAAAGGAATTCTCGAACGACTGAAAGAAGGACCGGTGCTTGGCGACGGTGGTTACCTGCTCGAGTTGGAAAAGCGCGGATGGGTGCGCGCGGGTCCGTTTACTCCTGAAGTCGCGCTGCTGTATCCCAATGCACTTCGCGAATTGCATGTGGAGTTTCGAGAGGCGGGCGCCGAAGTTTTGCAGGCACTCACGTTTTACGCCAGCCGCGACAAGTTGGCTACGGTGGGTCTCGAAGACCGACTGGAAGAACTGAATCGTTCGGCAGTGCGCGTAGCGCGCGAAGTCGCGGGCGATCAGTGTCTGGTCGCGGGCAATATCAGCCTCACGTGGATGTACGAGCCAGGCAGCTCATCGGCCGCGGATCGAGTGCGCAAAACGTTTGACGAACAGCTTGCGGTGCAGGTCGACGAGGGCGTGGACTTCGTTATAGGCGAAACTTTTTCGTGGCTGGGCGAGGCCCTGATTGCCGTGGAACGCGCGAAACAGACCGGGCTGCCCGTAATGGTGACGATCTGTTTCGAGAACAAAGACGAAACTGCCGAAGGAAAGAGCGCCGCAGATGCGGCAAAGGCTTTGGTCGATGCAGGGGCGGACATTGTCGGGATGAACTGTCTGCGGCCTCCGCAGCACATTCTGGGACCTATGGAGCAAATGCGCAAAGCTGTTTCCGGCTATCTTGCCTGCCAGCCAGTTGCGTATCGAACGCCGACAGAGAAGCGGGACTTCACCAGCCTGCCCGAGTTTCCTTATGCGTTAGATCCTCTGCAACTGACGCGGAAAGAGATGGCGGACTATGCGTTGCAAGCCCGTGACATGGGAATCAACTTCATCGGTGCCTGTTGCGGGACAGTGGCCATGCACATACGCGAGATGGCGCGTGTCCTCAACAAGATCCCGGAAGACTCCCGCATCTGGAAGAAGGGCGGAGAAAAGCCGATGTCAGCTTATGAATATTACGATCACCACAAGCTGAACGTGGCCGGAACGAAATAAATGAGAGTGAAACGGAGAGCTGCGGCCTCACATTTGGGACCGCAGCTCTTCTGCTTAACGGATCAACCAGCCTTCTGAATGCCCGGATCAACCGCATGTACCAGCGGCATGTCGACGAGGTGTTCACTAACAAACCACACCTGCAGTTCATTGCGGCGCAAGACGTCGCTGAGGATCATGTCATTGGTGCCATCATCGCCGACGGTAGATGCACGTTTTGCCAGAGTGCGGCAATGGCCGATGATGATCTGATGTGCATCGAGCAATCGTGAGATCTGAACAGGCACCTCTTCCCTTCCGCGGGGTGGACGCTCGATACGAGTGGTCTCGGCGATGTCGGCCGCCATGGCGATCGATATGCCACCCAGCAGTTGAATCCGCTCAGCAATGATGTCAACGATCTCGGCTTGTTCCTCGTAGTGTTTGTCGTATAGCAGATGCAGTTGATAGAACGTAGGTCCCGCCACCTGCCAGTGCGATTTCTTGTAGAGATCGCGCAAAGTCATGGTATCGGCAAGCAACTGGTTGAGTTGCTCGGTCATTTCCAGGCGGACATCTTCTTCGAGTTCCAGGGGTAGCGCGTGCGTAACCGTACCGTAAGCCTGGATTTCGCGGGCGTGCTGATGAATGCGAGGTTGCGCACTGATTGTGGTTTGACGGCTGGTACCGTCCCTCTTCGGCATAAAAACCTCCTGATGTCGAGCGAATCTGTATTCCACAGTTGTGAATCGATTCGATGCGAAAGAAACCAACACGCGTTGGATGCAGCATTCCTCTGTTGGATGCTCGAAGAAGTGATGCGTGCTGAGTAGTTTGCCGAAGCTCAAAGAAAGGTGTCAGAGAAAGACCTTCGAAACTTGGGCACCGAACAGGTCCTCCGCGAATGCAGCGGGTTTGACGCCACCCAGCAGCATTGTTATGATCGAAATGCGGGGTGGAGCAGTCTGGTAGCTCGTTGGGCTCATAACCCAAAGGTCGGTGGTTCAAATCCACCCCCCGCAACCAATATTTGCAATAATTTAGGGCCGCCCGAGTGAGCGGCCCTTCTTCTTTTGTCCGTCTCCTGTCCGTATTTTAGTTTGTGAACGCCCCAGTCTGCGCCATCGTGGTAGCAATCTGCTCCTCGCGCCACAGGCGACGGCGCTCCTGCACCTTGCGCTGCGTCGCCCGCCGTTTATCCTCGCTGAATAGATCGGCGTACCGCTTGAACATCGCCGGCGTGGCGTGCCCGGTGACTTCCAGGCACTCTTTAATGGTGGACCCTGCCCTCCACATCTCATCGGCCGCACTCCGCCTGAAATCGTGCATGATGCTGCCCTCGTATTTCGGGACTTCCCACTTCCTGCCGCACTTTGGACACATGCGCTCGGCATCCAGCACGGAGTCGTTCTTGCCCTGCTCATTTCTGCATGTCCGGCAAAGGAAACGACCTAAGCCATTCAGCACGCAGGCGCTGTACCAAGCCTTGCGATAGTCCTTAATCGCGTGCCCTTCATTGTGGAAGACTAGATCACAACCGGGAACACGGGCCTTCCGACGACGTGCAATGATCTGTAGTACCGTATCCGTGATCACGATGCTGCGAGCCTTGCGATTCTTTGTGTCCCCCACTGGCACTTCGATGGTTCATTTAAACTGTTCTTTCTTCTAGTCTACGGGAAAATTGGGGCTTAGATTATTGCGTGAAGCGAGATAGAACTGCGTCGAATTTCGCTATCGTACATTCCGGGTTCGGAGAGAAATATGCCCGCTCTGAGATTTCGTGCTGTCGATGTTCCCCCTAAAACCGAACTGCTGTGGGGCTTGGAACAGCACGAAATCGATTCGATCCTGGCCGCAGCGAGACCCCGCCGGTTTTCCGCCAAATCCGTGATCAAGTACCAAGGCGAACCTGCCGAGCAACTGTTTTTGTTATGGGAGGGCCGAGCACGTGATTTCTTTGAAACCCACAATGGAAAGAAGCTCAACTTGGAATGGATTACGCCCGGCGAAGTTCTTGGCGGAGCTGCCTTGGTATTTCGACCGTCCACATACTTGGTTAGCTCAGAAGCAGTGCTGGACAGTACTGTGCTGGTTTGGGATGGCCCAACCATTCGCAGCCTTGCAAGACGTTACCATCAAGTCTTTGAGAATGTACTCTTCCTTGCTTTAGAGGGATTCTCTTGGTATGTGGCTGCCCACGCTGCCTTAACTTCTCAGACCGCACGAGAGAGGCTTGCCCATATCCTTTCGGTATGCGCATCCAGCATCGGACACAAAGTCGATGGAGGCATCGAACTTGATGTGACCAACGAAGAGTTGGCTGAGGCAGCGAATATCACGCCGTACACGGCGAGCCGCGTAATTAACGAATGGAAGAAAACTGGTGCAATCCGCAAAGAGCGTGGGAAAATCGTTCTGCGCTCAGGTAAAGGACTCTTCCTTTGCGCTGCCTAGGGCGAGTCGATTTTTCAATTGACTTAATCAGGCCTTAACACTCATTGACTCTCAGGACGGGGCTGAGTGCTGAATCGATCAGTCTTAGAACATTGCAGACCGGCTCAATTGTCACACTCTCTTCCGCTCTTTGATGTGACCCTTCAAATCGATCTGTAGATTCCGGTACGGATCTCCCTTGCGGCGGTCCAGTAAGTGAGGAAACGCGCGCTCCATATCGGCATAAAATCCGATGACATCATTCTCTGTGTGCTTCCCATCGGGCCGCTGCTGCCAGAGCGAAAGTAGCTGCGCTTTGCGTTCTTCATCCTTCATCGCCGCTTCGGGTCGACTTCCCGCTTCAAGATTTATTTGTAGTTCAGCGGGATGGAAAACGAGGCTGTTATTAGTGCCAGTTGAACCTCTGATCAGACCGACCCCATTTTCGGGACGTGGCAACCCCACCCCGGATGTGTATGCTCCCAGATTAATCTTCGAATGATGGGTCCAATATAATCAAGCCCATCTCCGCCCACTGAATTTGGCCCGTTCAGTCGCGGCGGGTTTGAGTGAAATGCTCAAACCCCCTCGATGGGCAACCACTAGCCCCGTTTGCTCGAGACTTTCGTGATACTGTGTCGATCCTGCATTGCCGGTGAAAATCACTCTGGCACTTTTACTAGTTGTTCCGACAGAGGCGCAATGGCAGCATGTGCAACCCAATACTCGATAGAACTATGTCGTGCTATTGGTCACAGCGGGCGCGGGACGGCGTCTACAATGACATCAGCTGGTGTGGAGAAGAAGACTGAGATTTCTGGAAAGTTTTGAGGGCAGGTAGCTTTTCTGCTACATCTTTGCTCGCGAGTGATGTTCTGGGCACATGCTCTCGGTTGTAGACTGCTTCGAAGGCTTCGACATCCTTCGGGCGTGGATAAATCACCACTAACTTTACTGCCATCTCGTTCTCCTTAAGAAGTTACCTGGAGCACAACGGACGGTTGTGAAGGTCATGTTGTGCTATCAATCGCCGCTTAGCATGCCAGCGAAACCAATTCTGAGGCGGCGGAATATTCCGGCTAAGATACGGTATGGAAAGCCCCGCCATCTCGAAATGTGAGATGGCGGGCTGCTCTATTGTTAGCCAGCCGACTCTCAATCGAGGCGCTGGACGATAGGACAGTTGATCGAGAAACCTGAGGTCCCGAAGGTTGTACCACTTGGCCCGGTGATCAGACCGTCCTGCACGAAGGTGAGAATCTGGAACTCCTCCCGCAGCTGTCCGCGGAACCCTTGGTCGATCGCGTCCTGGGTCCACTCGAACAACTGCGCATCCCAGTAGGGGCTGTAATCGAGCGCGATGGTGGGAATTCCCCCCACGACGTTATTCGGTCTGAATCCATCCGCCAGATCTGCCGACAAACCTTGCCGCAGTGGATTGTTGCAGCCTCCCGATTCAGGTCCATTGGTGCTGATGAAGATGCGCTCGACCGGACTGGCGAAGCTGTCGTCGTGGCCTAGCAGGATCTTCTGCATCAGTGGAGCAAAGGTGTTGTGTTCAATGGCAGCGCCGAGAGTGCTACTGGTGTCCATGGAGAGATACCACACCGGGCGGCCGAAACTGAAGCCGTTAATGAGGTTAAGGGTTACCGTCATGTTTACCGGATCGATGGCCACGACCTGGTCGTGCACTTTGGTGTAGTCCACGTTGCCGTTAGGGAAGCTGATCTGATTAGCGTCCACGTCGAAAGCCACCATGGGCGCGTTGTAAATCACGTTGGCAGCATTAACGATTTGGACGAGCGGACCATAGTTCGCGTCCCCAATGGCACCCGGTGTCGCAAACGTGGGAGGAAATTCGTGACCGGCAGGGCCAGGAATAATCTTCCGTTCGGGCTTAAAGTTCACGGTGCCCGCGTCAAATACGATGTTCCCGTTCGCATCGAGGTTTCCCGTTCTGGCAGAGTGCGACGCGAAAGTAAGTTTGGCGGAAAAATTCAGACCCAACTCGGCAGCGACATTGGGATCGTCAACGTCGGTCAAAACATACCACACATTTTTTCCGCTTCCCTTCAGATGGCCCAAATAAAGCGGTATGGTAATGGTCCCATGCGCGACGTCAACCACTCCGGTATCCAGCAATTGAACAGGCCCGACCAAGCTACGATTGGTGTCGGAAGGTGGTGGCCCGAAGTACGATAGAGGGACTGTGGTACCTATGGAGGCGGGCGCGGGGAACAAATTGCACCCCGGGCCGGGACCAATTGGGCCAGGACCAGGTCCCTGCTCAGAATTGAAACTCGATGACGTTCGTGCAGTGGCAGTAGCTGCAAGTTCCAGGCTCGTCGTGGGCGCCGTAGCTGCAGGACGCTTGGCGCGAGCGTGCATTGCGAGGATCTCTGGCGAGAGCCGCCGCTTAACGGGAACCTGGGCTTGCGAGGTCCCCGGCGAAACCGCCAAAGAGAAAATTGCGGCTAGTGTAAGGACCGGGCTTATCGCTCTTACGCGAGAACAGCCCAGCGGTGTTCTATCTTGTCTATGAGTTGCTTTCACGATTCACTTCTCCTTTGAGTTTTGGGGTCTGAGATTCTGAGACTCGGGTTTTGGTTAGGATCGGGTTGCGGTCACGTAGGCTAAAACGCCATCAAGCTCAGTGCTGCATTTCGTCTTTCTGCATACTGTCGCTCTGCTTCATGTTGTCGCCGTGCTTCATCTCATCTTTGCCCATTGCGTCCTTCTTGCTCTCTTTCTTGGACTTGTGGGCTTTCTTCTGTTTCTTGCTTTCTGTCATCTGATCGTGCTTCATGCCGTCGTTCCCCATGGAATCCTGTTTCATCTCGTCCTTGCCCATGGAGTCCTGCTTCATCTCATTTTGTTTTGTTTCCTCTTTTTGCATGCCATCTTGCTTCGTGGCGTCCTGAGCGAAAACGTTGATGGAACTCGCCAGAACACACGAAGCCAGCAGCAGCATCAGTTTCCTGTTCATTTGATCTCTCTTTGCGTTTGCGTTCGCCCACTTCGGGCGTGACGGAATGATTCAAGACATGGGAAAAAGTTTCCGAGGCACTCGCGCTTCCGAGATCTGGTAACTAACTGGCTCGATCAGCATCCTCCAGTTATGCCTGATTTTGTTCTCGAGGTGGGCGGTTGATTCAACGGCTACCGATGTTGATGTTGAGGATGTGCTGTTTTATCTTCGCTCAAGAAGAGAAGAATGAGCTTGGCTCACTGCTCGGCGCAGAATTCATCCCGAGGGTTGCAACCAGCTCTAACCAGAAGCTGAGTTTCGGTAGAAGCGTCGCGTATTCTGTTGATTATGTGCGCCGCCTATCCAGGGGAAACACCGCCCTGCTCCTGGATTTTCCGTTCGCTGCAGGGCCGAGTCATAGGGTGGAGAGCGCACAACTCAACGCCATTGCCAGTCTCGCAACGCTATTTGTGACGCCTTCGTTGCGAGCCCAGTCTGTCATGGCTATCCGCGGGCCTCGGCTATGGACTCTACGAGGGAAGTAGCGTATTGCAAAACGGAGTTGCTAACGCGGAGATTCATTGGAACGTGCAGACAGCGCAATTCGGCGGGGGAATCGACGTCCGCACCCGGCTCAAACTACTGTTCACGATCGGCTTCAGAGGCGAGTTTCGGGACTTCTATACGTTAGGGAACTTCAGTTTCGGCGTTCCGATCCAGCGCTCAGAACAGCATAATCTTTTAGCCGGCTGCGGCGAGGACATCCCTCTAGTGAGTATGGAAGATCGGATGCTCGATCGCTTCGCCGACCACCAGAGCTAGTGTCATGACGGAAGCCAAGAGGGTAACGGCAAAGCTGAAATTTTCGCGAAACGTCATTGGCCTCTTTCGCCAGCGAGCGGCAGACCGCTTCCGAGCGCGCCAGGCGTTCCACAAGACCAGCAACGTAATCAATGCGGCGGCAGCCGAAACGAGTAAGACTGGGATGCGCACGATATCGGCATGCAAGCGCGAAGCCTTCACTGCCCCCGCTACAGCTCCGAGTCCGAGAAAGAGCTTGGCGGACGCACTGGCGACAAGGATCGCACACGCGCCTTCTACGAGGCTGCCTACGAGAGCTGCGCTTGAGAGCAGCAAAGAGGGGGAGGATGATTTCTGAGTTTCATCGACTGGTGAAATGAGATCAGTCTGGTTAACAGGCACACCCCACCTCGCACTTGAATCTGATGCCATTAGCATTCGATAAGTTACGATCGTTTGAGAAATCTGCACGTCGAATGGTGCGCGTCGGAAACCTGAAACTTTCTGGCAGGTTGTGAATCCTACCAGCGGACTCGACTCTCAGATGCCCACCGGCGGTGGGATTGCGCGGCTGTGTGCAGATGCAGAACACCCTGGTTACGGAATCCGAAAATGATCGTATCCTCGAGGGGGAACGAGAGCTCGTCGCCGAGATCCTGGCTGGAAATCATGAAAGGTATTACGAACTGATTGCACCGATTGAGCGCCGTGTGTACTACACAGCATATGCGATTTTGCGGACCGAGGCCGATGCCGAAGAAGTCTCGCAAGAGGCGATCCTGAAGGGGTTCAGAGGCTTGCGCACATTTCGTGGGGAAGCGAGATTCTCTAGTTGGTTACTGAGCATCGTGGCCAACGAAGCTCGGATGCGTCTGCGACAAAGGCGCGAGGTGTCTCTTGAGCTTCTAAAATCCCCAGATAACGAGGATGAATATACTCCGATTGAACTCGCCGAGTGGCGAGAGATCGCCGTAGAGGCCCTCGCACAAAAGGAACTCGCGGCGCATCTTGAGGAGGCATTGGAGGCGCTTCCGGAGATTTACCGGGAAGTGCTGATCCTGCGCGACATCGACGGGCTTACCATTGCCGAAACCTCGGCTGCACTGGAAATAAGTGTGCCGGCGGTAAAGACTCGACTGTTGCGCGCCCGACTCATGGCTCGCGATTACTTCGTTTCGCGCTCGTGGGCCAGGCACCTAGGATTCGGAAAGGCACAGCCATGATCACCCTGAGTTGCGAAGAAGTTCGCCGGGAGATCTCGAATTATCTCGATGACGACATGTCTCCAAGCATGCGGCGTTTGCTTGAGACCCACCTGGAGCAGTGCCACAAGTGCGCGGTGTTGCTGGACAGTACGCACAATGTGCTTGTCTTGCTGGCCGACGAGCAAAGATTTGAATTGCCGGCCGGATTCAGCGTCCGGGTCAGGGAGATACTGGCTAAGGAATTCGACAAAGCAAAACGCTGACCGACCTGCAGCTCATGAGCTGTCGATTCCTAAATCTTTCCGCGTATCGACAGGTCGTCGAAAAGTCAGACCGGCCGGTTGATTTTTTCCCCGGCGGCACGAAGGGCCTCTGCGGCGATCCAACATGAGGCGCCCAATAGGACCAGATCTTTGATCAAGAATTGACCTGTATCCCCCAATATTGAAATTCCATGCCCCAGTTGGAGAGCGCCTGGTGTTGAAAACAAAAAGCTGATAGTCAGAAGGAACGTAATGATTGCCGCTAAGCTACCCAAGAACGATGCCTTGGGGGAGAAGGGGCGGGAGGCGATCAGCAGAGCAGTGGTGATCTCAATAAGGCCGATCGCGTTGGAGACACCCTGAACGCCGAGTACGACATACATCCAAGACATGAGAGGACTATGCGCAACCAAGGGCTGAATTCCGGCGGCTTCCGGGGGAGTGAATTTCAACAATCCGATTAGCGTTAAGACGACAACCAATCCGTAGCGTGATACGCCTACTCCAATCGACTCCAGTCTTGCGTGGATCGCTCTTTCACCCATTTTTCTGTCTCGCTCCACTCCTAAGTTATGCAGCTGAGCATGAGATTCATTGGAGACGAGAATGTTTCATTCGCCGGTCCTTTGGGCCGTGTAACTTCTCGATCGACTTGTTCCTAGCTCGGGGTTAATATCCGGAGTCCTCCCCAGGTGGACTCAAATGCCGGGAATTCCCCCTTATCGCCGATAAGGCTAAGCAGTTCCCCGATCAGATTGATCAGGATGATTCCCAGAAAGATCAGAATCAGAAGGCCAAGAACGGTAGAAACCCACGCATGGACAGACGCTGCCATAGAACCTTCCTCCCCAAGGGACAAGCACGAGGGATGGGTGCGGCGATAAGTGGACTGAACCCCAAAACTGAGACAGGAGATTAAGGGGCCAATTACATTGAATGGAGGAGAGCAACGTTTGTGCCCCGACAACAGTATCCCCGCCAATTGAAAATCGCAACGATGCGCGAGCTGGACTCTGGGAAGAGCGTAGGGGAGGTGGCGCGCACCTACCAAGTAAGTCCGAAACGGCTGGAGACCTGGCGAGGTGAGTGGCGCGCTCGAGGGGAACAGCTGGCGTTTCCTGGTCATGCTGCACAATCCCAAGCGAAAGTGGATGGGCAGCGAATCCCCGAGCTGGAACGCAAAATCGGACAAGAGGCGATGGATCGACTCTTAAAAAAAGTCTTGCGGCGTTTCAGGGAGCAAGCCCTGCCCATCGTCGCCCAGCGGACATGACTCTGCGGAACCAGATGCGGCAGATTGCGCTACGCTGGCCAGCGTACGGCTATCGCCGCGTGCATGCCGAACTGATCCGCCAGGGCTGGAAGATCAATCACAAACGTGTTCTCGGTCTGATGCGTAGTGACAACTTGCTGTGTGTGCGGCGGCGGAAGTTCCTCTTCACCACGGACTCGCGCCACGGTTTGCCGATCTATCCCAACCCAGCCGAGGGCCTGGTCGTCACCAGCATCGATCAGTTGTGGGTAGCCGATATTACCTACATCCGCCTGCAGGTGGAGTTTGTTTATCTGGCCGTCCTGCTGGATGCGTTCTCGCGGCGTTGTCTGAGCTGGGCATTGCGGCGGAGCTTGGAAACGGAAATCGTATATTCGCCGATCTGTCAACCCAGCTTTCTTGGCAGCTGATCTCCTCGATTACGAGCAAGCCTGGTTGGAACGACGGCACAAGTTCAACGAGAGCGAAGTGGCGCACTCCTTCGACTTGCACGCCGTCCATAAATTGCCTCTCTAACAATGTCGGCTGTGCCACGCGTACTTTGCTTCACTGCTCTTTGAGTCGCCTCCGTCCTGCCATTCGGCCAGGTGCTCAAGACCATGCGGCGGCTACTTGCCCGAACGTGCGTTCAGTCGGAACCGGTAGTCCTTATCTGCGGGAACGCGTCCGTCGACCCGTAGAACCTTCACGGTAGAATCCACATCGCTGGCGCGAACATAGCCGATAGCCCCAGGGACGTTGAAGACGAACTTGAGAACATCCGGCGGCGTCGCGAGATTCTTCGGGGAAACAAAGACCGCGCCGCTGAAGACACCCTGTATGAAGTGGTTATTGAAGTCTTTTTCGCTCATTCCATAGATGTCCCGCAGGACGGCCTTTCGTTCTGGCTGCGAAGGATCCAGCATCACGAGGGTGATGCGCCGGCCGTTTGGCCAGTGGCTCCGCTCGCCCAGGAAAATTTTGCGAAGATCATCGAAGGAGAAGTTCTCCACCGGGTTGGACTGGTTCACGATGATCGCTACAGCCTGTTCAGACCCGCCCGCTGGCGGGGGAGTGGCCGCCGCCACTCTCAGAGCCGGGTCCAATCCCCCATGCGTCAGGACAATGATCGTGAAGAACAAAATGTTTGCCAATCGCCGCATCGGAACACCCACTAGAACGTAAACCCAAGCTGAAGGCTGAGACCGTCGGTCGCTGGCTGTCCCCGCAGAGTGGTGTGGTCATATTGCAGTTTGAGCGCCGCCGAATCGCTGGGATCGTACCGCACTCCCACAGACGGGCCCTGTTGTCGGCGCACTTGCGGGAAGACCGGTTCTGCATCCGCAGCGTTTACATACTGGTACCGGAAGTAAGGCCGATACGATCCGAAGCGCTTCGAAACCTGGGTGTAGAACCCGGGTGTGTCAAAGACTCGTGTTGACCCGTCCGGTGCATGACGAATGACAAGGGCCTCATTGAGCCACTCGAAGTTGGGACGGACGATAACCGCGTGGGCGGCAATGATGGTCTCGCTTATTGCTGGTGAAGCAATCGGTCTCAGCCCGTCGTGGTAAACGGAAACTCCCGCTTGCAATCCACGGACGCCTGTTGGCCGGAAGTAAAATCCCAGGTTGAAAGACTTCCCGTTGTTCTCGTCCACCGTGTTCTGCACAGGCTCGGCGTGCGGAGAAGATGACGCACGCCCGTTGCCAACTTCGGCTATATAGTGTAACCCCAAACGACCTGAGGGGATCATGCCGGTTGCCGAAACGCCAACGTTGTGAATCGGCAGAATGCCGTCGTCGTCCTCGAACTGGAAGAGAAATGGCCGGCCGGTTGCCGTCTGCAACCAGGTGCTGTGGTGATACGCCGTGTTGTAGTAACCAATCCCTGTGTGATACCGGCCCGCCGACACGTTGAAGTAGTCATTCGGGGAAAACTGCAGGAGATAGCGCTCGAGGTCCACGCCGAAAACGTTGTCATCTCCCGCTTCAAAAACGACCTCGCTAAGAAACTTGAACTTCTCCGAGATATCGGAAGTGACGAAGAGGTCGAGTTGTCCGAGGGTAAAAGACGTTGTGTCGCCTCGGTGGGTGTCGCCATGCAGCGTTACGTCGCCAAACCCCCTGATGTTGAGCAGAGTCTTGGTCATATCCATTCGTTCCGGCTCAGAATGTTCGGCGGGCGCCTCGGTCTCGATTGCTGGGGGGGCCGGCGCGCGAGGATTCGGGGCTTGTTCCGAGGCCGCGGGGGCCGGGGCCTTGCTCGCCTCGAGCTGCGCGACGCGCGCCTCAAGCTGATCGATTCGTCGTATGAGCATCTGAATCGTCTGTTTGTCAGCATCCCCACCATCCACCTGCTGGGCCAAGACGCCTTCGGACATAAGCATCGGTGCACAAAGCAGGAATGCAATAGATCCAACGCGCGCGCGCGAGAACAAACGCTTGAGCAGATCCAAGACCAACTGCGGAGAAAGGAACACCATTTGTTACCTCCTGAAATTACCAAGAGCTGCGATAACGACAGATATCCCTGGCGATTGGCATACGTCTTCCTGCGTGGATCACCTTGGCCCTACAAATAAAATCGTTTGAATCCGAAAGGAAGAAAAACCCCAGGGTCGCCCGGGAGAATGGGCAACGGCATGTAAAGCTACCGCATGCACCTGATTGGATCAACCAAAATCCGTGCGGGATGACAGGCCGCCATTCCGGTGGCGAGGACTATTTGGAAGTATCGCGGATCAGAACGACGTCTGAGTCGGTGTGACCGCGTAACACGCCGAGGCTCTTGCCGTCCGGTGACCAGTCAAAGGTAGAAATTTGTTCGGTGTTGAAAGATGTGATGCGGCGTCCCGATGATCCATCCAGCGGCTGTACCCAAAGGTTGTCCACTCCGCTTTCGCGGATAGGATACGACACAGCCTTGCTGTCCGGGGTAAAGCGCAAACCGCCACTTGAGATTCGTTCATCCGCATCCATGAGGCGAGGCGTCGATCCCGTAGCGGCTAGGTCCAGCAGCGCAATCTTGTACTGCGGATAAGGATCTTCGGGACTTGGCAACGTCGCCAGCACATACGCCAAGTACCTGCCGTCGGGAGAGATGCTCAGACCATAGCCCGCCGGAAGGGTCTTTGGGGCAACCGCCACAGGGACGGCTTCCGGCTTCCCCGGCCCTTGGAGTGGCGCCCTCCAGAGTTGTTGCAGGTCCTGACTCCAGTAATAGGTCCACTTTCCGTCGGCTGAGCAGACCGGCGAGTGGTCGTTTTTTCCTTCGGACAACTTCGCGAGATTTGTGCCGTCTGCATTTGAGCGCCAGATGTTGGTCACGTTCGTACCTTCATGAAAGGCCCAGGAAAACACCAGAAAACGGCTGCCACAGCTGGACAATTCCACGATAGCTGCGCTGGAGTCACCCAGCAGCCGGGTTGGCTCTCCCTGGCCAATTCCAGTGCGCAGGAGACGCGCAAAATCGGTAAAAACCAGGTACCCATCCGGTGTCCAGGCGAACCAAAAAGCGAACTGACCTTGCGGAAGAACCGCGTTGGGCTGGCTCGTGGCGTTTTCGCCAGTGCGCTGCACATACAAGTTCTGCGAGGTCTTGGTCTGGACGGTCGCCAATGTTTTTCCATCTGACGAGAGAGTCAAGGTGGCGTAGCTACTGGTGTCGCGCGTGATGGGAGTAACGGGACTGTTTGCACCGGGAACAAACCCAATCTGTGCGCGCTGAAAGTAGTCGGGGCCCTTCTGGGAATATAGGGTGAGCAGTCCATTGCCATCAGGCATCCACTTGAAATCACCGGGCAGCAAGTCGTTAAAGGTGGCAAACTCATGCACCTTTCCACCGCCGACACTGAGCAACGCGATTCCGCCCAGGGCCCCGTCTGGCCTGGACAACTTGAACCCGATTTCCTTGCCGTTGGGGGACCAATCAACTGATGAAGGAACATCGGACGCCGGTGCTCCCACATGCAGAGCGTGTTCGTCGGTCCCATCCAGGTTCACCGCAATCAACGCAAATTTCCCCGCCTCCGGAGCATTCGCCCGGGCAAAGGCAAGGTGCCGCCCGTCCGGAGAGAAAGTAATGTCGCTGTCAATTCCGCGAACCACGGTCTGAGGGACGCCGCCCAGCACGGGCGCCCGGTACAAATCGAAGTGCGTGTTCGTCGCATCCGCTGCTTTGATGAAATACAAATAGTTCCCGTCGGGAGAAAAAGCGACACTCTTGTAAGAAGCGGGAGCCGGCGGGATCACCTGCGTGTCGCTGCTGGTCGGGATATTCCGCAGCCACAGACTCTGCAATCCGTTGTCATTCATGACGGTCAGAACGTAGCGAGCGTCGGGCGACAGAGCCGTAAGGCCAGCTTTGCCTGAGGTCGTAATCTGGGTGATCGTGAAGGTCTGAAAGTGGCTCTGGCGTGGCGACGAAAACATCGAATACAAACCATAGCCTGCGATCGCCAATATCATTACGGCCACGGCGCCAGTCGCGGTTGCCACCCACTTGTGCCGCTTCACGACAGCGATTACGGAAGAACTGTCTACCACCGCTGAGGGAGGAGATGCGGGCGGTGGCGATGGCAAACGCTCATCGTCTGAAAATCCCGAAACCGCCGTCCCGCCGTGACTGGATTCAGTCTCACGTTTGAGACGCTTCAAGTCCGCGCGTATTTCCGATGCAACCTGGTATCGAAGTTCCCGGTCCTTCTCGAGCGCCTTGCTGATGATCTGTTCCAGTTTCGGTGGCAAGTCAGGATTCAGCCGCAAGGGTCCGAGCGGAGGACGGTTCAAGATGGCATCAAACACGGTCGCGGAAGTGTCGCCGCGGAACGGAAGCATCCCCGTTGCCATCTCGTAAAGCACAGCGCCGAAAGAAAACAGGTCGGTCCTGGCATCAAGATCTAGCCCTTTAGCTTGCTCCGGCGACATATAGGCAACGGTTCCTACTGCCGCACCCGGACTCGTCAGCAATTCAGCGCTTTCAGAAACCGTCGCGCCAGTGAGTCCCGTGCCCGTCTGGCTATTTGCGACCATGGTCAACTTGGCCAAGCCGAAGTCGAGAATCTTCGCGTGCCCGCGTTTAGTCGCAAATATATTTGCCGGCTTGATATCGCGATGGACGATGCCTTCGCTGTGGGCTGCGTCCAGAGCATCCGCAATGTCCACTGCCAGCGTCAGGAGCCGTTCATTTTCGACCGGCGTCCCGCGGATGAGATGCTTCACGGTGCATCCTTCCAGATATTCCATCGCAATGAAGGCTTGACCGTCCTCATCCCCGATGTCATAAATGGTGCAAATGTTCGGATGGTTGAGTGCGGATGCGGCCCGCGCTTCGCGCTGAAAGCGGGCCAGAGCTTGCGTATCGCGGCAGAGTTCAGGAGGCAGGAACTTGAGCGCGACGTAGCGCTGCAAGCGCATATCCATCGCCTTGTAGACAACACCCATCCCGCCGCCGCCGAGCTTTTCGACGACCTTGTAGTGCGAGATGTTTTGGCCAATCACTTCAGCACGCCACCCACCAGACGGCCGATTGGCCAGCAATTCTAGGAGGGTTACAGGCGGAAGTCAATGTAAGGACAAGAGCTTACTCCTGGTCGGCAGATCGCACGTCCAGGCCATCCACCGCAATCGCACACCAGGGATACGCTGGCCTATAATGCCGCACGAGACTTGAGGCCGTGGATAGTTCGACTCCTGCCGACCGAGTTCCATCCGAAGCCAACTTTCGTGGCCTGCTCGAAGCCGCGCCCGATGCCATCGTGGTCGCCGACGGCCGGGGCAAAATCGTTGTGGTGAATGCTCAGACTGAAAATATATTCGGCTACACTCGCGGAGAGTTACTAGGCCAGCAGATCGAGTTGCTGGTCCCTGAGCGCTTTCGCGGCGGCCACCCGTCTCATCGCAGTTCATTTTCCATGGAAGACAGGACCCGGCCCATGGGCATTGGACTCGAGCTCTTCGGCAGACGCAAGGATGGCACCGAGGTTCCGGTAGAAATCAGTCTGAGTACGTTGCGCACCGGGCACGGACTTCTCATCTGCAGTGTGATCCGCGACATCACCGCACGCAAGGAGCTGGAAGCGCAACTGGAGACCAGCCGCATGCAGGTCGTGTCCTCGGCGCGCCTGTCTGCTCTCGGGATGATGGCGGCGGGTATTGCGCACGAAATCAACAATCCCTTGGGAATCATCCACGCTTACGCCAGTAATCTGCTCGAGATGACACGCGCCGGTGAGATTTCCCTTCCAGAATTGGAGAAAACCAGGCCTACATCAAAGAAACGGCGGAGCGCATCGGAAGCATTGTGAAGAGCCTGCGCCACATTGCCCGGGAGGGTGATGGAGATCCCATCCTCCCTGCTTCGGTGCGCGATCTGATCGATAGGGTTCTAGAGCTATCCCGCGAGCGCTTTCGAATGCATTCCATTCAACTCGTCTGCGCACCTAGGAGGCCGACTGTTTTACTGGTGCACACTCCGCCATTGGGAGTGCAGAACTTGCTCTCAGCTCTCGACAGAATGCGATCGATCTCATCCTCCATCGTTCCGAGAGCAAGCCAGCCAGGAGGCTT
>Ga0210403_10001214_pt1 | contig 24907 bp, 21 predicted proteins | sample IncBWC19MmetaG_FD_150863 | JGI IMG/M metagenome (GOLD analysis project Ga0210403, IMG submission 150863) | Forest soil microbial communities from Barre Woods Harvard Forest LTER site, Petersham, Massachusetts, United States - Inc-BW-C-19-M | ecosystem: Environmental > Terrestrial > Soil >... | reverse complement strand
GTTTTAGGCATCCGTACATCATGCCAAAATATCGCACCTCTGCGTTATGCATCTTGTGCCGCTAAAACCAGCGCTTCAGCTCTGTCATGACACCGTTTTCGCCCACAAGAAATCACGAAGAGCCAAAAAAATGAATCTTGAGTTGTGCGGCAACCGCGGCAAATCACACCGGTTTGCGGAATCGATAGACGACTTGGCCCGTTTGGCCGCGCACGCTGGGGCCTCGGGCGCCCACGACATCACTCATGATTCGCGTGAAGTACGCGTTTCCCGGCATGAAATCGGCGACACGAAAGCCGCGCTTGATTTGCGCAAACGCCATCAGTTGGGCAGGCTTGCGCGCCGGATCGAGCTTGACCTGCTCGGGGGGCCGCCGCGGATCCAAGAGCGCGCGGGTGATCGCGGGTGGGATCTGCGTGTCAGCATCCGCCGACAGCGGTATGCAACACACTGAAAACATCAATGCGACAAGATACGGAACTGAAATGCTCATAACAGGTCCTCCATTGGCGGGCTTGAAGCGTACGAGTTAAAGTGCAGTTCAAGTCAAGCGCCTGTCCAGTACTCCAACAGCCAATCGGGCATGCGTCCAGCGCGGCTTAGGCCGCGACAGGTCGAGAACGCCGCGGCCGATTGCGGCAATTTCCTCATCCGATGCGAACAAAATGGACGGTCGAGTGGACATTATTTGCCGATCGTAGCAGGCTTGCCCGCTGCACCAACCGAGGGGGGCCTGGGATGCGCAAAACAATAGCGGCTTACTTTGTTCTCGTGATCATCGCTGCCGCGACGGCGCAGGCACGCCCTTTCACGGCCAAGGACCTCGCGCTTCTCGATCGGATCTCGGATCCGCGCGTCTCGCCCGATGCCCGCTTCGTGGCCTACAACGTGCGCTCGACCGATTGGGATGACAATCGCGGATTTAACGCGTTGTGGGTGCTCGACCGCAGCGCTCCGAACTCTGCGCCGCGGTTGGTGCGAGACGAGGAAAAATCCTCGCTGTTGCCGCGCTGGTCAGCCGACGGCCGGTGGCTCTACTTCCTCTCGTCGCGCTCCGGCTCGATCCAAGTGTGGCGCACGCCCGCGCAAGGCGGCGAGAGTGCACAGGTGACGAAGCTGCCGCTCGACGTGGCCCAGTATCGCCTCGGCGCCGACGGTCATGCGTTGGTCGCGGCGGTCAATGTGCATGCCGAGTGCGATAGCTTGGCGTGCAGCAAGGCTAAAGACGAGGCCAAGGCGAAAGAAAAGACGTCCGGGACCGTCTACGACACCGCCACGCCGCGCTTTTGGGACACGTATCTTGACGGCCGCTATATCGGATTGTTTACCGTGCGCTTAGGCGAGAGCGCCGCCACCGACGGCATCCCATTGACGCGAGGCTATCAGGCGGACATTGTCGGCCGGCCCGACGGGGACGACTCCTCGTTCGTCATGACGAGCGACGGCACGGTCATCTTTTCTGCGCGGCCCTCCGGATCCGCTCAAGGGATGGGAGACCCGAGCAGTCTTTACTCCGCGCCATTGGACGGCAGCAAGCCGGCGCAACGGCTCGACCCGGCCTCCACCACGTCCGATACCGCACCGACCGTGGCGCCCGACGGCACAAGGCTGGCGTATATCGCACAAAAGGGATCCGTATTCACCGCGCCGCGCGCGCAGATCATGATTCGCGAACTGAAGACCGGAACCACTCGCGCGCTCGCCGAGTCTTTTGACCGCTCGGTGCATTCTCTGGTGTGGTCGGCAGATTCGAAGATTTTATTCGTCGGCGCGGAAGACACTGGTCAGAACCGTATTTTCGCCATCACCGTTGCCACGGGCGCGGTCAAACCCGTCACCGGCGATGGGCATGTGGGCAGCTTCGAAGTGGCCAAAGACTGGATCATCTACAGCCGGGACGCGCTTGATTCACCGGCCCAGGTGTATGAACTGAAAATTGGCGGCACTGCGCGCGCGTTGACCCACGCGGGCCAAGACCCGCTGGCGCTGACTCCTCTGTCCTCCTTCGAGGCATTCAGCTATCCCGGTTGGAACGACGAAACGGTGCACGGCTATGTCGTGCAGCCCGCCAACTATCATCCCAATCAGAAATATCCCGTGGCCTTTCTCATTCACGGCGGACCGCATGGTTCATTCGGCAATGCTTGGAGCTATCGCTGGAATCCCCAGGTCTGGGCCGGCATGGGATACGCCGTGGTGATGGTGGATTTTCACGGCTCGAGCGGCTACGGCGAGGCGTTCGGCAAATCCATCATCGGCCATTGGGGGGATCGGCCGCTCACGGATCTACAGAAGGGCTGGAGCTACGCGCTTGGACGCTATAGCTATTTGGACGGCGACCGGGCCTGCGCGCTGGGCGGGTCCTACGGCGGCTACATGGTTGCGTGGATCGCCGGGAATTGGACCAAACCCTGGAAGTGTCTGGTGAACCACGACGGCGTTTTCGACATCCGATTGATGTCCTACTCGACGGACGTTCCGGGCTTTCAGCAATCGCAAGATGACGCGCCCACGTGGGTGAAGCCTGAGAACGTGGAACGCTTCAATCCCATCGATCACGTGGCCGACTGGAGCGTGCCGATGCTGGTGGTGCACGGCGGCCGCGATGACCGCGTGCCCCTGGATCAAGGAATGGGCGCCTATGGGGCGGCGCAGCTGCGCCACGTTCCGAGCGAGCTGCTGTATTTTCCCGATGAAAATCACTGGGTGCTCAAGCCGCAGAATTCGGTCCAATGGTACTCAACCGTCGAGGCGTGGATGAAGCGTTGGCTGGGAAGTTAAAGGAAATCACATGAGTATGAGCACAGCCGTCGGCAACCAAGTCCGCTTGTACGAACTCGCTCTGGAGAACGGCCGCTCGGCCAGTCCGTTCGTGTGGCGCATCCGCTATGCATTGGCGCACAAGGGCATTCCTTTCGAGACCGTGTACCTGGGGTTCACCGAAATCCCGACGGTGTTCGGCGGCAAGTTCAAGACCGTGCCGATCCTGGAGCATGCGGATACCACGCTGGCGGAGAGTTGGGACATTGCCGAGTATTTGGACCGCGCGTTCCCGGAGCGCCCGCTGCTGTTCAACACGCCCACCGAACATTCTCTGGTGCGCTTCATGGATGCCTGGTTCATGAACGAGGTGTTGCGCAAAATGTTCCGGGTCTATGTCAAGGACGTGCACGATGCCGCGCGCCCGCAGGATCGGCCCTACTTTCGCGAAAGCCGTGAAAAGAACATGCAGGGCAAGACCCTGGAAAGCTTCACGGCGGATCGGGCGACCTATTTGCCGGCCATCCGCGCTTCCCTGGCGCCTCTGCGCGCGCACCTGCAGAAGTCGCCCTTTCTCGGCGGCAGCGCACCGAACTTCGCCGACTACATCGCCCTGGGCGGGTTTTATTGGGCAGCCAGTGCCGGGACGCTGCCCCTGCTCGAACGTGACGACTCTTTGCGCGACTGGCTGGATCGGGGCTTCAATTTGTACGGCGGCATCGCGCGCAACCCGGGGATCGAGCCGCTGTTCGAGTAATCCTATGCGCGGGCATAGCCGCGGCGCCGCCGCCACGCCGCAATTGCCAGCACCACGAGGGCGCCGATGACGACCGGATAATTTCCGAGGCGCGCATATGGCGTCAGTCCCGTCATGGGTTGCACGGTCGCCCGCAGCACGCCCTCCTGGAACTGCGGCAAGCGAGCGATGATTTTGCCCTCAGGGCTGATCGCCGCCGTGATGCCGTCGTTGGCCGCACGGACCAGGAATCGACCGGCCTCGAGCGCGCGCATGCGCGCGATTTGCAGATGCTGGTGGGGTGCGGTCGAGTCGCCGTACCAGGCATTGTTGGTCACGTTGATGAGCAAGGTCGCTTGCCGCAATATCTTCAACTGCTGGCTGCCGAAGGCGTCCTCGTAGCAAATGGTCAGTCCCAGCCTTTGTCCGGCGGCGCTTAAACCGGGCTGGCGCGAGTTACCCGCGGTAAAGTCATCATAGGGAAGACTCATGAGCCGCAACCAGGTCCGCACGAACGCCGGCACCGGAAAGTATTCGCCGAAGGGCACCAGGTGGCGCTTGTAGTACCAGCCGTCTCCGGCCGCTGCGAGCACCAAGATGCCGTTGAAGTACTGTTTGGTTGCCGGCCGGTAGTCGACCAGACCGATCGCAAAATCAGCGTCGTGCGCGCGTCCCAGCTCCTTGAGCCGCTGCAAGTAATCCTGGATTTGAATCGACACCACGGGCAACGCGGCCTCGGGCCAGACGATGAGCCGCGCGCCCCAGGCCTCGTCCGTGAGCCTTAGGTAGCGCTCCATGGTGAGGTCGCGATTTTTCGCCTGCCATTTTTGATCCTGCGGTACCGCGCCTTGCACGGCGGCAATCGGAATGGCCGGTCCTTCCGGGCGCGTCCACTCGGCGCGCGCCAGCAGCTCAGGGAAGGCGAACAGCATTGCGGCAACGCTGACCGCCGCACAACGCCGCCACGGCGCCAAGCCCGGCAGGCAGGCGACACTGATTGCCGCGGAGACCAACACCGCGGCCCATGTCACGGCATACACGCCAAGCACGGGCGCCCAGCCGGCCAAGGGCGAGTCGATCATGGCGTAGCCGGTGGACAGCCAAGGAAACCCGCTCAAGAGCCAGCCTCGCAGCCATTCGAGCAGCACCCACAGCGCCGGCAGCACCAGCCAGTCGCGCGTCACGCCGGGTTTGAGCCAGAATCGGTTTGCCAGGTAGCAGAGTGCTGCCGCATAAACGGACATCGCCGCGACCAAGACTGTCTGCAGCACCAGGGTGAGCCACGCCGGCACGAGGCCGAACACGTGCAGGCAGGTATAGAGCCAGTAGGTGCCGCAGGCGTACAGTCCGACACCGAATGATGCGCCCGTCCAGCCTGCGCGGCGCGGCGGCAACCCTCGAATCAACGCGAACAACACTGCCGGTGCCGCCAAGGTCAACGGCCACCAGCCGAACGGCGCAAAGCCGAGATTGAACGTCGCACCGGCGGCAAATGCGGCGGCCAAGCGCGCCAGGAGCGGTTTCCAGTGCGCGGTCCGCGGGCCGCGCGCGGTGACGATCAAGCGATCGACTCGTTGGCGACCGGCGGATCTATGTCGAAGGGGACGGTCACGCGCAACAGATCGATGCGGCGCCGGTCGGCACGCAGGATTCGAAACTCAAGATCGCCGATCCTGATGGTCTCACCGCGGCGGGGCAGCCGGCCGAACTCCTGCATCAGCATGCCGCCGATGGTGTCGTATTCTTCATCGGAAAAAGTGCTGGAGAAAAATTCATTGAAATTGGCGATCGGCGTCAGCGCGCGCACCGTGAATTCCCGCGGACGGTCCTTGCGGATGGTCTGGTCATCCTCGACGTCGTGCTCATCATCGATCTCGCCGACGATTTGCTCGATGACATCCTCGATGGTAACCAGGCCGCACACACCGCCATATTCGTCGACCACCATGGCAATGTGATTGTGGCTGCGGCGAAATTCTTTGAGCAGCACGTTGAGGCGCTTGCTCTCCGGTACGAATACCACCGGGCGCATGTATTCGCGTATCTCGAAATCTTCATCGACCGCACCCTGCAGCCGCAGCAGGTCTTTGGCGAGCAGGATTCCCAGAATCTGATCGCGGTCCTCGCCGATCACCGGAAAGCGCGAATGCCCGGACTCGACCACCAGTTCGACCAATTTCTCAGGCGGCTCGTCGCGCTCGACAAACACCATTTGCGAGCGCGGCACCATGATGTCCCGCACCTGCATGTCGGCAACGGCCAGCACACCCTCGAGCATGACCAGCGCATCGCCGTCGAACAACCCCCGCTCACTCGCCTCGCGCAGATTCTCGACCAGCTCGGCAAGATCGCGCGGTTCGCCGGACATCGACTGTGTGATGCGCTTCAACCAGCGGCCTGTAGAGCTGCCCTGAGGCGGTTCGGACATGGGGACAGAGCATACCGGATCAGCGATACGGGTCTGAAAACCCAAGCCGATCAAGGATTTGAATCTCACGGGCCGCCATTTTCCCGGCTTCGGACGCGTGCTCGTGATCGAAACCCATGAGGTGCAGGACACCGTGGATGGTCAAATGCGCCCAATGCGCCCTCACGGTTTTATCCTGGGCGCGCGCCTCGAGCGCGACGAGAGGCGCGCAAATCACCAGTTCGCCCAAGTAGAGTCGGCCATCGGGGGCTCGGCCGGCGCCGGCAAACGACAGCACATTGGTGGGCCGGCCCTTGTGCCGATAGCGCAAGTTCAGGCTGCGGCTGCGAGCCTTGCCGACGATGCGCACGGATAACACCGATCGCTTGGGCAGAGGGCCGAGCGCCGCTTCAGCCCACTCGCGCAGCCGCTGCGCACTCGGCACCCAGGGGCTTCGCGATGCGTAGCTCACATCGAGCTCGAGACGCCGCGCCATCTAGGAGCCGGTCTGAGTATGGCCGCCGTCGTTGGGGGCGCTCGCCTCATAGGCTTGCACGATTCGCTGCACCAGGGGGTGGCGCACCACATCGCGCGAGGTAAACATGGTGAAGGCGATGCCGCGCACGCCGCGCAAAATGTCGATCACGGTCCGTAAGCCCGATTGCTTCGAGTTCGGCAGGTCGACCTGCGTGATGTCGCCGGTGACCACGGCCTTGGAACCGAAGCCGATGCGGGTCAGGAACATCTTCATCTGTTCGTTGGTGGTGTTCTGCGCTTCATCCAAGATCACGAAAGAATCATTCAATGAGCGGCCGCGCATGAACGCCAGCGGCGCGACCTCGATCACGTTGCGCTCGATCAACTTGGCAACCCGTTCGAAGCCCAGCATTTCATAGAGAGCGTCGTACATCGGCCGCAGATACGGATCGACCTTTTGCGACAGATCGCCGGGAAGAAAGCCCAAGCGCTCGCCTGCCTCGACCGCCGGCCGAACCAGCACGATGCGCCGCACCTTTTCCGACTGTAGGGACTCGACCGCGCAGGCCACCGCGAGATAGGTTTTACCGGTGCCGGCGGGACCGATGCCGAAGGTCAGGTCGTGCGTGCGCACGTTGTCAAGATAGTCGGTTTGATTGGCGCCGCGCGCGCGGATTGCGCCCCGTGCCGTGCGGACTTTCAACTCCTGCGATTCGGTCCTGGCCTGCGCGTCGTCGCCATCCATGTCCAACTCTTGCAATGCGATATGCACCCGCTCCGAATCCACCGGTTCGCGTTGCGCCCGCGCATAGAGATCCTGCAACACCGACTCCGCGCGCGCTACCGCCGGCGCCAGGCCGACCAGTTGAAATCGATTGCCGCGCCGCCTCACTTCGACGTCCAATCTCGACTCGATCAGGCGCAGATGTTCATCCAGGGGACCGCACAGTTCGACCAACCGGACGTTGTCCGCCGGCGCCAGCAGCACGTCCCGGGTCTCGGGTACCGAGCTCACATTGAACCGGCGGCGGCAAGACGCCCGCGAAGGGAATTGGGCATGGCCTCGGTGATCACGACGTCGGTGAAGTGGTTCATGAGCGAGCCGGGATTATCGCTCGGGCCGTCGAAATTGACCCAACGATTGTTGTCCGTGCGCCCGGCCAATTGCGCCGGATTGCGCTTGGCCGGGCGCTCGACCAGCACGCGCTGGCGGCTGCCCACCATGCGCTGCGAAATCGTGTGCGCTTGACCGTTCAAGCGCTGCTGCAGAAGTTCCAGACGCTGCTGCTTGACCTCGTGCGGCACTTCGTCTGCCAAGGCCGCGGCCGGCGTGCCGGGCCTGCGGCTGTACAGGAAGCTGAAGGATTGATCGAAACCGACCTCCGCCACCAGATTCATGGTCGCCAAAAAGTCCTCGGCCGTTTCGCCGGGAAAGCCGACGATCAGGTCGGTCGAGATGCAGATATCCGGCCGCACCGCCCGCAGCTTGCGCAGCTTCTGCTTGTATTCCAGCACCGTGTGTCCGCGCTTCATGGCCGCCAGAATGCGGTCCGAGCCGCTTTGCACCGGTAGATGCAAATAGTCGTTGAGCTGCGGGACGTTGGCGTACGCCTCGATCAGGCTGTCGTTGAAATCGAGCGGGTGCGAAGTGGTGAAGCGAATGCGTTCGATGCCCTCGATGGCCGCGACGAAATGGATCAGCGTCGACAGGTCCGCGGGCGTGCCGTCCGACAGGGGCCCTGCATAAGCATTCACGTTTTGGCCGAGCAGCGTGATCTCGCGCACACCCTGGCGCGCCAGGTGTTCGACCTCGGCGAGCACCTGGTCGAACGGGCGGTTGATTTCCTCGCCGCGCGTGTAGGGCACGACGCAGAATGTGCAGTACTTGCTGCAACCCTCCATGATGGATACGAAGGCGGTGGCGCCGCTGGAGCGCGCCTCCGGCAGGCGATCGAATTTTTCGATCTCCGGAAAGCTGACGTCGATTTGCGATCGGCCGGATTCCTTGAGCCTTTGGATCAGTGCCGGGAGGCGGTGCAGGGTCTGCGGCCCGAACACCAGATCCACGTACGGCGCACGCGCGGTGATCCCCTCGCCTTCCTGGCTTGCCACACAGCCGCCGACGCCGATCACCACGTGCGGGCGTTCAAGTTTGAGGAGGCGCCATTCGCCCAACAGCGAGAACACCTTTTCTTGGGCTTTTTCGCGCACCGAACAGGTATTCACCAGCAATACATCCGCTTCGGCCGGGTTATCGGTGCTCTTCATGCCATGCGCGGCCTCCAGGACATCCCGCATCTTGCCGGAGTCGTATTCGTTCATCTGGCAGCCGAACGTTTTTATGTATAAAAGACCGGGCATCTAGAACATGGGCTCACGAGGAAAAGGCCGTTAAGATACTAGGAACGATGCCAATACGCGAAGTTCTCAAAATGGGCGACCCCCGGCTGCTGGCGGTCGCGCAGCCGGTAGGCGAATTCGGCACCGCCGAGCTCGAAAACTTGCTGACCGATATGCGGGAGACCATGCGAAATCTCAATGGCGCCGGCCTCGCCGCCCCGCAAATCGGCGTGGGCCTGCGCGTGGTGATATTCGGTTTTGACGAGAATCCACGCTATCCCGAGGCGGATCCGGTGCCCTACACGGTGCTCATCAACCCTGAGCTCACGCCGATCGGCGTTGAGCAGGACGAAGACTGGGAAGGCTGCCTGTCGGTTCCCGGCATGCGCGGTTTGGTGCCTCGCTACCGCGAGTTGCGCTACACCGGTTTCGACGCCGCGGGAATGCCGATCGATCGCACGGTAAGGGACTTTCATGCGCGCGTGGTGCAGCATGAAGTCGATCACCTGGATGGAATTCTCTACCCTCGCCGGATTCGCGATTTGCGCCAATTCGGCTTCAATGATGCGCTGTTTCCCGGGGAAACTCTGCTCGACGAGTAGTACTTCAAGCGGCGTCGAAAATAATGACCCCGCGCCCTGGCTTGCCGGCGTTCAGATCCGCGAAGGCGCGCGGCGCGTCATCGATGGAATACGTCCGGGTGATCAATTCATCGAGCTTCAGGCGTCCGGCCCGATACAGGCCGATCAGCCGCGGAAAATCCAGCTGCGGCCGCGCGGATCCGTAGTAGCTTCCCGTCAAGGTCTTCTCGGTGGTCGCCACCTGCTGCGCGCTCAGCGTAATCTGATCTTTGGGTCCTGATATCCCGACAATCACCGCGGTGCCGCCGCGCCGCAACACTCCCCACGCCATCTCCGAGATTTTGCCCGCGCCCACGCAGTCAAAAGCATAGTCCGCCCCGCCGCCGCAGAGCTTGAACAAGTCCTTGCCGGCATTTGCCTGGCCTTCGATGTTGTAGCCGTGGGTCGCGCCGAACTGCTTCGCCATCTCGAGTTTTTCATCGCTGGTGTCGACGGCGACGATCATGCCGGCGCCGGCGATGGCACAGCCCTGAATGGCGTTCAATCCGACACCGCCGCAACCGAAGATCACCGCGATCGAACCCGCCTCGACCTTGGCCGTATTCACCGCGGCGCCGACGCCCGTCATCACGCCGCAGGCAATCAACGCCGCGCGATCCAGCGGCATTTTGTGGTCGATCTTGACCACATTGCCCATGTGCACGGTGGCATATTCGGCCATCACGCCGCAGCCGCAGAACACGTTGAGATCTTGACCCGCCGAATCGCGGGTCCGGACGGTGCCGTCCGGCAAGGTAAACATCGACTTCAGCGACTGCACGCAGAGTTGCGGCCGGCCGGTCTGGCAATAGTGGCAATGTCCGCACATGCTCACGAAGGAGCTGACCACGTGATCGCCGACCGCGTAATTGTCGACGCCATCGCCGACGGCGACGACGACGCCCGCGCCTTCGTGACCCAGGATGAGCGGCAGCGGATAGTTGATGGTGCCATTGGTCGCCGACAGGTCGCTGTGGCAAACGCCGCAGGCTGCCATGCGCACGGTCACTTCGCCATGCTGAGGTGCTGCGACTTCGATTTCTTCAACCAGAACGGGCTTGCCGACTTCGCGCGCCAGAACCGCTTTCGCCAATTGAGCCATTGAATGTTTCCTGTTCGCGGGTGAGCGCAGCATAGCGCTGCAAATGTGTATCGCTGTCGCCAAACATGAGTTCCGCCGCGATCAGGCGTTTGAACCAATGGCTCACGATGAGTTCATCGGTCATGCCCATGCCGCCGTGCAACTGCACCGCCTGCTGCCCGATGAAGCGTGCGGACTGCCCGACGACCGCCTTGGCGGCCGATAGAGCCCGGCGCCGTTCGGACACGTTCTCGTCCGTGCAGCGCAGGGCCGCCAGGTAACTCATCGATCGGGCTTGCTCCAGATGAATCAGCATGTCGGCGATGCGATGCTGCAACGCCTGGAATCGACCGATGGGCACGCCGAACTGTTGGCGTGACTGCGCGTGGGCGACCGTCGCATCGACCAGCGCCTGCATGACGCCCACCGCTTCGGCGCACAGGGCCGCCAGACCGATATCGAGCGCCGCTTCGATCACCGGCAGCGCTCCACCGTCGCGGCCGAGCCGCCCGCCCGCGGGCACCTGAACTCCGCGCAAATACACGTCCGCGGCGCGCTGACCGTCGATGGTCGGATACGGGTCCAATACCAAGCCTTTGGCATCGCGAGGAATCCGAAATAAGGAAACCCCGCCGGCGTCCCTGGGCTCCCCGCAGACGCGCGCCGATACCAGCAAGGTGTCCGCCGCGCCGGCATGCATGACCACCGCCTTGTGGCCATCGAGCGTGTAGCCGTCGCCGGATTTGCGTGCACGAGTGGTCACCCACTGGGATTCAAAGCGCGAGCCGGGCTCGTAGTGGGCGAGCGCGGCGATCGCCGTGCCGCTCGCCATGCGGGCGAGCAACTCTGCGGCCGGCGCGTCCTCGGCCCAGGCCCTGAGCATCGCGGTGGCGATCACGGCGCTGCTCAAGAAGGGCTCGAGCAGCAGGCTTTTGCCGCAGGCGGCCATGACGCCATACGTCTCCAGCGGACCAAACCCCAGGCCCCCTTGCGCCGCCGGCACATTGAGGGCCAATACACCGAGCTCTCCCAATCCCGCCCAGGCCGCTTTGTCCCAACCCGCCGGCGAGGCGTTGATGGCGCGAAATTTTTCGAACGAGTAGTGATCGGCCAGATAACGCTCGACCGATTCGTGCAGCTGCCGTTGCTCGTCGCTGAATTCGAAGTTCATGGTGGTGCGGCTCTCTAAAGACCCACGATCATCTTGGAAATAATGTTCATCTGAATCTCGTTGGTGCCGCCGAAAATCGACAGCTTGCGCTGATTCATGTAAGCCGCCGCGAGCGTCGCCGCATAGCGTGGGCCGGGCGCCTCGCGCGCCGGATCCGCTTGCCAGCCCGCCGCCATGGCTTCGCGGCGAAACGGCAGGGCATAAGGACCCACCGCCCGCATCAGCAGTTCAGAAATCCGTTGCGCGATCTCGGTGCCCCGAATCTTGAGAATGGAGGCCTCCGGCCCCGGCGCCTTGGAACCGCGGTCTTTGGAGAGCACGCGCAGGTTGGTGATTTCCAGCGCCCACAGATCGATCTCGACCTGCGCGATGTTGGCGGCGAACAACGGGTCCTCGCTCAACGGCCGCCCATTCTTGAGCTCGGTGGCCGCGATGCGCTTCAAGCGCTGCAGTTCGCGCTTGGCGGCGCCGATGCCGGCGATGTTGGTGCGTTCGTGCCCGAGCAGAAACTTGGCATAGGTCCAGCCCTTGTTTTCGTCCCCGATGCGATTTTCAACAGGCACCTTCACGTCCTCAAACCAGATCTCATTCACCTCGTGACCACCGTCCAACAGCATGATGGGGCGAACCGTAATTCCCGCGCTCTTCATGTCGATCAACAGAAAACTGATGCCGGATTGCTGCTTGGCCGCCGTATCGGTGCGCACGAGACAAAAAATCCAATCGGCGAAGTGACCCAGGGTGTTCCAGGTCTTCTGACCATTGACCACGTAGTGATCGCCTTGCAGAACCGCCCGAGTTTTGAGCGCCGCCAGGTCCGAGCCGGCGCCCGGCTCGGAGTAGCCCTGGCACCACCATTCCGCACCTGAACTGATGGGCGGCAGAAATCGCCGCTGCTGTGCGGCATTTCCGAATGCCATGATCACGGGCGCGACCATCTTGGTGCCGAAGGGAATGAGACGCGGAGCGCCCGCCTGCGCGGTTTCCTCCTCGAAAATATATTGCTGCACCGCATTCCAGCCCGGGCCGCCGAATTCCTTGGGCCAGCCGACGCCGCCCCAGCCACGCTCATGCAAGGTGCGCTGCCACAGAATATGGTCCTCCCGGCTCAATTCGAAGCCATTCAAGACCTTGTCGCGGATGGGAGCCGGTAGCTTGTCCCGAACGAAGGCGCGTACCTCCTCGCGGAAGGCCTGCTCCTCTTCAGTAAATTCTAGACGCATGGAGGGTTTCCGTTTAAGTTCTGTTCTGCAGAACAGAATTTAATTCTGAAATGGTGCAAAATTATGGGGATGGCGGGGAGGGGTTGTCAATGATGCTGTCGAAGAAGTCGAACATTTCCGCCGTTACCGCGGCGGCCAAGGCCGATCGTCACTTCGTCAATGCCTTGGGCCGAGGACTCGAGGTGCTGGCCTGCTTCCGCCACGGCGATCGCATGCTCGGCAACCAAGATCTCGCGCGCGCCTGCGGCCTGCCGAAGTCGACCGTCTCGCGGCTCACCAACACGCTCACCAAACTCGGCTACCTGGTGTACGTCGAGGACAGCGCCAAGTACAGCTTGGGGATCGCCACCCTGAGCTTGGGCAGCGCCATGCTGGCGCGCCTGGACATCCGCAAGCTGGCGCATCCGCGCATGCAGGAACTGGCCGAGTTCGGTCAATGCATGGTGAGCCTGGGGACGCGCGATCGATTGTCCATGTTGTACATCGACGTCGTGCGCGGCTCGGGCGCAATCACGTTGAGCCTGGATATGGGCGCGCGCATCCAAATCGCGACCTCGGCGATGGGCCGCGCCTACATCACCGCGGTATCCGCGACAGAGAGAAACGAAATCATGGAGCGGGTGCGCGAGCTGGTGCCGGAAGATCGCTGGTTGGAAATCAAGGCGGGCGTCGATCGGGCGATGAGCGACATCCGCGAACTGGGAGTGTGTTGCTCGTTCGGCGAATGGCAGAAGGATGTGAACGGCATCGCCGTGCCCGTGCGGCCCGGCGGCGGTCTGCCGCCCATGCCCATCAATTGCGGCGCGCCCGCCTACATGGTTTCGAAGGATTTCCTGCTGGAGAAGGTTCGCCCGAAGCTCATCGCGCTGGCCAACGAACTGGAGACCTCGCTCGGCACGTTGAGTTGAACCCGTCGTGGCTGCCGTCAGCGAGATGAGTTTTACGGCGGCAATCGCGGCCGGGGCGCAAAGACGCTCCCGCGTGACCTACTGGCCGGCGCGCAGCTCCTTCGACCCCGCCCGCCAGTCGGACGGCGATTGTCCGGTCCAGCGTCGAAATGCCCGGGTGAAGCAGCTTCCCGCGGAGAAGCCGAGCAGGTAGGTGATATCGCTGACGCTATGCCGCGGCGCGCTCAAGTAAGCCAACGCCAACGCATGGCGCGTCTCGTCGAGTATCTCCTTATAAGTCGTGCCGCATTCGCCCAATTTACGCTGCAGCGTGCGGGCGCTCATGTTGAGAACCTCCGCGATATCCTCTTGCGACGGCTCGCCTCGCGCCAAGCGCTGAGTCAAGACCTCGCGCACGCGCACTTCGATGTTGTCGCGCTCGAGTTGCGACAGGTATTGAAGCGCGATCGCATCATTGTGCCGCGCCAGTTCGGGGTTGCCGCCGTCCAAAGGACGCTCGACGCTGTCGCGGTCGAACACCAGACGCGTCTGGGGCGCATCGAACACCAAAGGCGTGCGCAGCAAACTGACGAAATCATCGAGCTTCGCCGGCGGTGAGCGCCGGAATTCGATGCGCAGCGGCGAATACTCCCGCCCGATCAACGATCGGCACATTCGCAAGTGCAGGCCTACCACCGCATCGATGGGCGCATCGCCCAACTCGGTCGTGGGAGAAATGATGAAGTGGTACTCGGCGCCGCGCAGAAAGAACTGATAATCCACGGCATCGCTGACGATGTGGCAGTAGCGCTGCGCCCTCTGCAGAGCCTCCTTCAAAGTCGAGCTCGCCGTCATGCCGTAGCTCATGGCGTGAAAGCTCGTAGGCCTGATATAGCTCGCTACCTTCAGTCCAAATGCCGGATCGCCGGTCGCGGCCAGCGCGATCTTCCACAGCCGCAGGCTGTAGGTTACCGGGCAGCGGGCCGTGGGACAGTCGAGCGCCTTCTTGTCCAAGCCGGCTTCTGCCAGCAGTGCTGCGCCATCGCACCCGGCGGCATCAAGCGCGCGGCATATCGCCTTGACCCAGGAGCAGAGCGTGGTCTTGCCGCCACCGGGATCAGCCACGGGTATCAGCACTGCTTTCGCGCCCAATTCGCCCTCCAATAGCTAGAACGGAATGTCGTCGTCGAATTCCTCTTTGCCGCCGGCCGGCGCCGGTGATTGATCGTAATCCTCGCGTGGCGGCGTGCCAGCGGCAGCGCCGCGCTCAACGCCACCCGCGCCGCCGCCGGCAGCGCCTCCGCCGGCTGCGCCTCCGCGCCCTCCCAGCATCTGCATATTGTCGGCGATGATTTCGGTGGTATACCGGTCGTTGCCCTGCTTGTCCTGCCATTTGCGGGTTCGCAGCTTCCCCTCGATGAACACCTGCGAGCCCTTGCGCAGGTACTCGGCGGCGATTTCACCCAGTCGGCCGAATAGGGCAATGCTGTGCCATTCGGTGCGCTCCTGCTGGGCCCCGGAAGTCTTGTCTTTCCAGGACTCGCTCGTGGCGATCCGTATGTTGGTCACCGTCATGCCGCTCGGCATGGAACGGGTTTCCGGGTCGGCACCCAGGTTTCCGACCAGAATGACTTTGTTTACGCCGCGCGCCATGTCCTTCCCCTGCAGCCCTCGATTCGGTGCCGCACATTGTACACGGGCAGCCGCAGCCCCAATATCGGCCTTGGCGCGCGCGATAGTGCAGAAATATGCCCGCCCCCAGCTCACCCCAGGAGCCGTTTTACCCGCACTTGACGCGGCGCGTATAGTAATCGGTTAGATGCAAAATATCCGCATCCGGGGTGCCCGGACTCACAACCTGAAGAATATCGATCTCGACCTGCCGCGCGATCGGTTGATCGTCTTTACCGGCCTGTCGGGGTCGGGCAAGTCGTCCCTGGCTTTCGACACCATCTATGCTGAAGGCCAGCGGCGTTATGTGGAGTCGCTCTCCACCTACGCCCGCCAGTTCCTGTCGATGATGGAAAAGCCGGACATCGACACCCTGGAAGGGCTGTCGCCGGCGATATCCATCGAACAGAAGTCGACCTCGCACAATCCGCGTTCCACCGTCGGCACGGTCACGGAGATACACGACTATCTGCGTTTGTTGTTCGCTCGCGCCGGAACGCCGCGCTGCCCCGACCACCACACCGATCTTGCCGCGCAAACGGTGAGCCAAATGGTGGACACGGTGCTTGCACACCCGGAAGGGACCGCCTTGATGCTGCTCGCGCCCGCGATTGCCGAGCGCAAGGGCGAACATGCCGAACTGATCGACGAGCTGCAGGCCGGCGGCTTTGTACGCGCGCGCATGGACGGCAAGGTGGTGGAGCTGGATCAGGCGCCGAAACTCGACGTGCGCCGCAAGCATACCGTGGAGGCCATCGTCGATCGATTCAAAGTGCGGGAGGGATTGGGACAACGGCTGGCCGAGTCGTTCGAAACGGCCCTGCGCTTAGGTGCGGGAGTCGCGCGCATCGCGTACATGGACGAACCGGAGCGCGCTGAACTGGTGTTCTCCGACAAATTCGCCTGCCCCATTTGCAACTATTCCTTGAGCGAGCTCGAGCCCCGGCTGTTCTCCTTCAACAGCCCCATCGGGGCCTGCCCTACCTGCGACGGACTCGGTACCCAGGAATTCTTCGATCCGGCCAAGGTGGTCGCGAATCCGCATTTGTCCCTGGCCGGCGGCGCGGTACGCGGCTGGGATCGTCGCAACGCGTATTACTTTCAACTGATCCAATCGCTCGCCCGGTACTCGAAGTTCGACATCGAGGCACCGTTCGAGACCTTGCCGCAAAAAATCCGGGATCTGGTGCTGTTCGGCAGCGCTGATGAGCAGATCGAGTTTAAATATTTGGATGGCAAGGGCGGCACCGTCTCGCGCAGACACACGTTCGAAGGCATCGTCCGGAATCTCGAACGGCGCTACCACGAAACGGAATCCGTGGCGGTGCGTGAGGAACTGGCGAAGTACCGCTCCTCCCGGCCCTGCCCCGATTGCCTGGGGACGCGGCTGAACCGTGCCGCGCGAAATGTGTTCGTCGACGGCCAAAGCATTCCCCAGATCTCAGCGCTGTCGGTGCAGCATGCGCTGGAAATTTTCGGCAAGCTCAAGCTGGCCGGCTGGCGCGGCGAAATCGCGGTCAAAGTCGTCAAGGAGATCACCGACCGTTTGGGCTTCCTGGACAACGTCGGGCTTGGATACCTGACGTTGAACCGCAGCGCCGATACCCTGTCGGGTGGTGAAGCGCAGCGCATTCGTCTCGCGAGCCAGATCGGCTCAGGCTTGGTCGGCGTGATGTACATCCTGGACGAGCCCTCGATTGGATTGCACCAGCGCGACAATCAACGCCTGCTCGACACGCTGGCCAATTTGCGCGATCTTGGCAATACGGTGATCGTGGTGGAACACGACGAAGATGCCATCCGCCAGGCCGACTACGTCGTCGATCTGGGGCCGGGCGCGGGCGTGCATGGCGGCAACATCGTGGCGCAGGGCACCGCGGCCGAGGTGGCCGCGCACCCGGATTCGATCACGGGCCACTATTTGAGCGGCCGGCGGCGCATCGAGATACCGGGCCTGAGACACGTTCCCGATCCGAAGCGCATGCTGCGCGTGATCGGCGCCACTGCCAACAACTTGAAGAAAGTCACGGCCGAGTTTCCGTTGGGCCTGATGACCTGCGTCACGGGCGTGTCGGGATCGGGCAAGTCGACCTTGATCAATGACACGTTGTTTCGCGCGGTCGCCACACAATTGAACCATGCATCGGCCGGCACCGCGCATTTCGATCGCATCGAAGGTCTGGAGCACATCGACCGGGTGATCGAGATCGATCAGAGCCCGATCGGGCGGACGCCGCGATCCAACCCGGCCACGTACACCGGACTGTTCGCGCCGATCCGCGAGATTTTCGCCGCCGTTCCCGAGGCGCGCGCCCGCGGTTATGAAGCGGGCCGCTTTAGTTTCAATGTCAAGGGCGGGCGCTGCGAGGCATGCCAGGGCGATGGTGTCATCAAGGTCGAAATGCATTTTCTGGCGGACGTGTATGTGCCTTGCGATGTGTGCAAGGGGAAACGCTACAACCGCGAGACGCTCGAGATCCGTTTCAAGGGAAAGAACATCCACGACGTGCTCGATATGACGGTCGAGGATGCATTGCCGTTCTTCGCGGCGGTGCCTACCGTGCAGCCGAAGCTCAAAACCCTGCTCGACGTGGGCCTATCCTATGTTCGCCTGGGGCAGAGTGCCACGACGTTGTCGGGGGGCGAGGCACAGCGCGTCAAGTTGTCGAAAGAACTGTCGAAACGCGCCACCGGGCGCACGCTGTACATTCTCGATGAGCCGACGACGGGTCTGCACTTCGCCGATATTGCCCAGCTGCTCGTGGTATTGCAGCGGCTGCGCGACGAGGGCAATACCATCATCGTGATCGAACACAACCTCGATGTCATCAAGACCGCGGACTGGGTGGTCGACTTAGGTCCCGAGGGCGGCGATCAGGGCGGCCGCATCATTGCCGTGGGTACCCCGGAACAGGTGGCGGCCAACAAGGCTTCGTACACGGGTCATTATCTGCGCGCCACGCTGGCGGCGCCGAGAAGTTTCGAGCGCAAACGGGCATAGGAGTGGCATAGGAGCCTGTCTCATGCGGAATACTGAAGACAGCTCCCAGTGCGCGTGACCGGCCCATTCGCGCCGCCGTACGGCATTCTGATCGGCGCATCGGGCGGCGCGGTCTATTGGCTGGCGGCTCAAATCTGGCCCTCGAGCGTGGCGGTGATCTTATCGGTCGCGCTGACGGCCGTGCTGACCACCGATTTCCGGGCGATGCCGGCGGCGCGGTTCGATCTGCTGAGCCGGGTGCTGTGCCTGCTCATCAAGTACAACGCACTGATGGCCCTGTCCGCGGCCAAGCTGCCCTTCGCGGTTCCGGCCAACGTTCCGCTGGCGTTGATCATGATCGCAGGCTTAGCCGCCAGCTTCGCGGTGCTGGTAGCCGTCTTGGCGACTCGCCCTGACAAGACGGCACCGAAGGTCGGGCAGGTGGCGCTGATTTTTGCGCTGCTGACCGGATTCGCACCGGCGCTTCTGCTCGGCATCCCGGGCCTCACCGGGTTGGCTGCCGCCGTTGCGGCGGGCTTGGGGCTGATCGCCTTTCTCAGACACGGGAAAATCAGCGGTTCGGGCGACACGCTCGATTTGATCCAGTTGCTGACGGAAGCTTGCTTTTATCTCGGCGCCCTGGCGACGTGGAGGTACATCTGAGCCGCGCCGCAACCGCGCTCGCGCGTGCGGGGCTGCCGCTGCTGCGGCGTCTCGATCCGGAGGTCGCCCATGATTTGGGGCTGGCGGGATTGAATTGTTTGCGGCCGTTTTGGCCGGCACCGATAATTCCAGCAGCCTTGGCCGTGCGCCACTTCGGATTGCAGTTCTCTCATCCCCTGGGGCTCGCGGCGGGCTTCGACAAGAACGGCGACTATCTGGATGCGCTCGGGGCACTGGGCTTCAGCCACATCGAGCTCGGCACGGTGACCCCGCGGCCGCAGGCGGGCAATCCCAAGCCTCGCCTGTTCAGAATCTCGGGCAGCGAAGCGTTGATCAACCGCATGGGGTTCAACAACAAGGGAGTCGATCACCTGGTCTCCCGGCTCGCGCGCGCCCGCTATCGCGGAGTCCGCGGCGTCAGCATCGGGAAAAATGTCGATACGCCCATCGAGAATGCGCCGGATGACTACGTCGCCTGCCTGCGCAAGGTCTATGCGCATGCGGACTACGTGGCCGTCAATGTCTCCTCGCCCAACACCGAGCGCTTGCGCGAATTGCAGGCTCGCGCCGGGCTGCAGCGCCTTCTGGGCACGCTGCTCGAAGAGCGGCTCGCCCTGCAGCAACGCTACGCGAAGCGCGTGCCCCTGCTGATCAAGGTGGCCCCCGACCTGAGCCCGGAGCAGCTCTCGGCGCTGGCGCAAGAAGTGCGCTCCGTGCAACTCGACGGGGTGATCGCCACCAATACGTCCACCGACTTGAGCGCGCTGCGGCCGCCGCCTGCCGCGGAACAGCGCGGCGGCTTGAGCGGCGCCCCGCTGCATCCCTCATCCGTGAAAATCATCTCGCAGCTGCGCGCCGAACTGGGTGCCGACTTTCCCATCATCGGTGTCGGCGGGATCGTCAGCGCCGAACAGGCGCGCGCGACCCTGCGCCACGGCGCCAATCTATTGCAGATTTACACGGGCTTCGCTTATCGAGGCTCGGCGCTGATCGAGGAAATACTGCAGGCGCTGCCCGTGTGATCGACGCGAAACTCGTCGAGCTACCCGTGAGTTCCATACCCAATTCATTTTCGCGACGGGCGTCGGCTTTCCGATTGCCGTCGGCGTGATCTCCGGAACGCCGGCCGGCGCCGCGGCTCATTGCGGCGGCAGCGGGATGAACTCCGTTTCGCCCGGTACCGGCGGGAATTGACGATTCGCCCAGCGCTCCTTGGCGCGCTCGATGCGCTCTTGCGAAGAGGCCACGAAATTCCACCAGATCAAGCGCGGCGTGGGAAAGCGATTGCCCCCCAGCAACATCGCCTGCGTCTCGCCGTCCGCGCACAGACGGATTTTCTTTCCAGGCGTGAGCACGGCGAGCTGACCCTCGACTACCTTGCCGTCGTCGATCGCGAGCTCGCCGCACACCACGTATACGGCACGCTCATCGTGCTCGGACGGCACCTCCAGCACCGTGCCTGGCGCAAATCTGGCGTGCACATACAGCGTCGGCCACAGGGTGGCGACGGGAGAACGCAACCCCAGGGCTTGACCCGCCACCACCGACAGCGTCACCCCGCCGAGGACGCGCTGCGGGATCACGCTGCCGGGGTAGTGCGTGAAATTCGGCTCGCCATCCTCGTGGCCATCCGGCAGCGCCACCCAGCTTTGAATGCCGTGAATATTTTCGCCCGCCGCGCGCGCAAGATGGGGCGTCCGTTCCGAATGCGCGATGCCTCGCCCGGCGGTCATCCAGTTGACATCGCCGGGACGAATTTCGCGCACGTTGCCGAGACTGTCGCGATGCTCGAGCGAGCCTGCGAACAGATACGTGACCGTCGCCAGTGCGATGTGGGGATGCGGCCGCACGTCAATTCCCTGTCCCGATGCGAATTGAGTCGGACCGAGGTGATCAAAGAAGATGAATGGGCCCACCATTTGACGCCCCTCGGCGGGCAGCACTCGGCGTACGGCAAAGCCGCCCAGATCGCGTTGCCGCGCATGCACACACTGTAAAATAGACATGGGCCGCTCTCGAGAAGTCGTTGCTCCCGCCATTATGGCAGGCTTGATTGTCGTTAAACGCGGACATGGGCCGCCGTTCCTTGAGCAACCCTTGATGATATGTTCGTATGGCCGGTGGGAGCGTGTTCTTGGGTCTGGAGGCAGACGATGACCGAGACCGAGATATGGTCGAAGTGGGAAGGCCAGGTGGTCAACGGCGTCTTTCGGCTGCGTCGCTTTTTGGGAAGATCGAGCCACAGCGTCGTATTCCTCACCGAGTGCAAGGCACAAGGGCTATCCAGTGCCGCCATCAAGATCATTCCGGCTGATCCGGCGAGGGCGGAAGCGCAACTGTCGCGCTGGCGAACGCTGATCGCGCTGTCCCATCCTCGCCTGATCCGACTCATCGAGGCCGGTCGCTGGCAGCTGGGGGCGCACCCCTTTCTCTTCGTCGTCACGGAATTTGCCGAGCAGAACCTCGCGCAGATCCTTCCGCATCGGGCTCTGACCGCCGAGGAGGTACGGGAAATGCTGATTCCGACGCTCGACGCCCTGGCTTTTCTGCACCGCCAGAATTTGGTGCACGGCGGGCTGAAGCCGCCGAACTTTCTAGCCGTCGATGATCAGCTGAAACTCGCCGGCGATACGATTCGCACGGCCGGTGCCGGCGCGGACGCCGCTGCGGACGTGCTGCAGCTCGGCGCCACGATTGTGGAAGCACTGACCCGAATCCGCCCTGCGCTGGATAACCTGCCGCAAAATCCCTCGCTGCCGGCGACACTTTCCGCGGGCTTCGCCGCGGCCGTGCGGCGCTGCCTGAGCCCGGAACCAGGCAACCGCCCCACCGTCTCCGAGCTGCGAGACCAAGTCGATCCCGTGGGAGTGCGCGCCCCGGAGCTGCCGCCACAACGGGCGCCCGTACCTCCGGTCCCGGCTCCTGCGCGTGTGCCGGCTCCTGCGCGTATGCCGGCTCCCGAGCGTGTGCCGACTCCTGCGCCCGAACCGCCGCCCGCGCCGCGGCCGCCGGCTGACATCGCGAGGCGGCAAGCGCGCTGGCTCATCCCCGCCGCCGCGGTGGGCCTAGTATTGGCAGCGCTTTGGGCCGGCAGCCGCGTGTTGCGCAGTCCCACCGACACCGTGAAGGCAATTGCAGGTCAGACCGCTCCGCAGCAAGCCGCGTCGCCCGCGGCGGCGCCGTCCTCCGCACCGGCCCCGGCCGCAGCGTCGCCGGTGCTGCACGATGAGCTTCCCGCGGTGTCGCGCGGCGCGCGCGCGTCGATCCATGGCAAAATTAAGGTAGCGATTCGCGTGACCGTCGATCGCGCCGGGAACGTTGTTGCAGAGCGCATGGAAGTCCGGGGTTCGAGCCGGTATTTCGCGCGGCTTGCCACCGAGGCCGCAAGGAAGTGGCAGTTTGCCCCTGCCGACGGTCCGTCCGCGCGCCAATGGCTGGTGCAGTTCGAATTTTCTCGCAGCGGTGTCACCGCACACGCGGTAGCGCGGTTCAGGCCGTGAATTGCGCGGATCAGGTCGACTGGTCGTACTCGAAACCGGGCTGCTTGTCCTTCTTGCCGCCAAAGGAATAGACGAGCCCCAAATTGAGAATTCGGCCGCGCACCGTGCGCCGGTAGACTTGCGTGAAGGCAGGCGTCGTCGCGAATCTCTGCAAGCGCTGGCCGTCGAAGATATCGGAGAGCGTCGCGACGGCGGATAAATCAGTTCGCAGCTGCCGCTTATACCCCAAGTTGACAAGATTGATCGCGGCAGCGTAGCCCTGCGGCGTCAGTCGTTTATCGGTGCGCGTCAGCGTCATCTGCGCGGAATCGTCGCTCGTTGGCCGCAAGTCGAGTTTGAATTTTCCATTGAGCCCGGTGGTCGATTGCAATCCAGAGCTTCCCAGCGCGGTTGCGTCGATCTGGTTGTGGAACAGGTTGCCGCTGAGGTTGTAGGTGAGCATCGGCAACAGGCGGCCGTTCACGGTGAATTCGAGTCCGGCCGAATCGTTCCTGGGCAAATTGGTCGTTGTCGTGAGCGTAAAGCCGTTGCCAAGATATTCGGTCACGCCCGTCACGCTGTCCCGGTTGAGCCGGTAGTAGCCGGTGGTGGAGTAGCTGAATCTCTGGCCTTCAAACGCGTAGCCGAGCTCATAGGATTGAGTGAACTGCGGCTTCAACTTCGGGTTTCCCGCTTGCAGGTTCGGCGTGTACTCATGATCTACGTACGAATCCAGGCTGCCCGGATCAGGGCGTGTCACCCGGTAACTCGCGCCGAATGACAGGGTTGATCGCTCGGTCAGGATCCGCTCCGCGTGCAGGCTCGGGTAGAGCCGGAAGTAGCTCCGGGGGGTTGAGATGTTGCTGGTCAGCAGCCGGGCATCGGTGTGCGTCAGCTCCGCACGCAAGCCCCCCAGCCAATTCCAGGCACCGAGACCCGCTTGATAGCTCGCGTACGCCGCGTTGATCCGTTGCCGGAACTTGAAATCGTTGGTGAGGTTCGGATCGATGATTTGCGCTCCGGTCAGCGGATCCACATTATTGCCGACATTTCGGAAACCATAATCGTCCGACTCAAAGGCGTATCCAGCCTTGAACGAGCGCGTCTTGGATAGCGCCCATGCATAGTCCGCGCCAAATTCGCTGGTTTCCCGATCTTCGTGAAAATCCAGATTGTTGTAGACCGTGGCCGCCGGCGGAATGAATGAGTCGTTGATGTAGTCGTAATGCTCGTGTTGGTGCGATGTTGATCGATGCAGCGAGAGATCCAGCGTCTCTTCTGCCCTGAGCTTCTGGGAGAATCCAAGTTTCTCATCGAGGTCGATCTCCGGGTCGTGACCCGCGCTCAGACGCCGCGAGCTGCCGGTGAGGACACCCGCCGCACCGGTGCTGTCGTTCGACTCGGTGTATGTGCGCAAGCCGCCGCGGTTTGACCAGTTCACCGAGCCGCTCAGCGCTTGACGTTCATTCAAGGCATAAGCAACGGACGAGCCGACGGTCGGCACCTCGCGGCGTAGCCGTTCATTGATGGAGCTCCGGCCTGCCGTCATGGCGCCCGTCGCGTCCGTCGCCGTCACCCGCGACTCAATGAGGCGCTGCCGATAGTCCTGTCTGTAACCTGCGTTCAAGGATGCCGTCAGCGGCCCGGAACCATAGCTGCCGTTGGCCCCCGTGAGGTAACGCCGGCCGCTGCCCAGACTGGCCTGCGCCGACCCGGACCCACCCTGCGGGTGCTTCTTGCGGGTGATGATGTTGATGACGCCGGCGGCGCCGTCAGCCTTGAACTGCGCCGGCGGCGTCGTGAGCACCTCGATGCGCTCGATGTCCGCGGCGGGAATCGATTGCATATTGTCGCCTGCCGCGGAACCTGAGAACTGAGTGGATGGCTTCCCGTCAATCAGGATCAGCACGTTGGTATCGCCGCGCAGGCTTACGATGCCGTCGGGATCGACGTCGATGGACGGTATCACGTTCAAGATATCGCTCAGACTGCCGAAATCGCTCTGTAGGTCCTCCGCCACGCTGTAGACTTTTCGGTCGATCAGCGTTTCAACGGACAGTTTCTTCGATGTGACCACGATGCTTTCCACGTCGGCAACCGGGGGAGCCGGCGGGGTATCGTCGGCATCTGCCCTGGAACTCGCAAAAGCGAGCGCGGACGACAAGCCGATCATGCAACAAAGGTGCGCTGCGCACGTCCTGCGGTTCAAGTGATTTTTCGCTGCAAAGGTTGCCTACAATTTGGTGTCGTCATCGCATCGCAAGGTGCATCATCGCAAGGATCATTTACTAATCAGTCCATTAATTACTACACATTATAGCAGAGGCCCTGTATAATGAGGCATGGGCAAATCGAAGCTGGACGCGCGCAAGATTGATCGACTGGCGCTTGAAGCAATTCGCATTCGCGCGG
>Ga0210403_10001213_pt1 | contig 24948 bp, 40 predicted proteins | sample IncBWC19MmetaG_FD_150863 | JGI IMG/M metagenome (GOLD analysis project Ga0210403, IMG submission 150863) | Forest soil microbial communities from Barre Woods Harvard Forest LTER site, Petersham, Massachusetts, United States - Inc-BW-C-19-M | ecosystem: Environmental > Terrestrial > Soil >... | reverse complement strand
AGTCTGCCCTACCTTTTTGGCATCCATCATGGTCTTGAGGTCGTCGATCTGGGGGCCGCTGATGTAGCCGCCGCCGTTGCCGTTTGCGGCGTCGGTGTCGCTGTACTTCTGGGCGATGCCGAGAATTGCAAGCAACGTGTAGCGTTCGAGGTAATAAACTGCCGAGCCGACCGCTTGAATGGCGTTCTTACTGCCGCTCGTGTCCGGCTGGCCTCGCAGGGTGACCGTGCGCGAATGGCCGGCGGAATGTTCCAGCCGGCACGACACGGAGATCACGCCTTTGTCGTCCTGGGCCACGTCCCACGAGTGGCTCAGGTTGTTGGCGGAAAGGTGAGGCACCAGGGCCGCAACGACAACATCGAGTTCGGTGTGCGTGTACTCAACGGTGCTACCGCCCTCCTTCTTCGACTGATAGCCTACTTTGCCAGTGCGTTCGATCGCTGCCGGCGCCGCGGCCTTGAACGTGGCGAAGTCGGCCACGAATGCCCGGCGTTGCATCTCGGCCTCGGCCTGCTGCTGCAACTCAAAGACCTTGGTGAGCAACTCGGCTCCCACGCCTTTGTCAACCATCTTGTCGATGATCCTGAGCCAGCCGGTTAGCTGGGGTTGAGGCTCGGCCGGCAGGCGGGGCAGGGCGTCGGTTGTGCGGGCGTCAATGATCTCTTCGGTTGCCTGGTTCATGTGGAGCCGCCTTTCTTGGCATGCCGCTCAATAATTTCGGCAAACGAAGCCTCGCCTGCACCGACAAGCACTCTCTCAGCGCATTCCTTGGCAGCAGCATCGATCCAAGCTGGTCTCTGCCTTGGGAGTGGCGGCTTCGGACACGGCTCGCTATACCCGTGGAACTTGAACATCTCTTCCCCCGGCGGCATTGGTTCACCACATAGTTCGCATTTCGATTGTTCAGGGCTCACGCTCCACTTCCTTTCGAGATGTAGCCGGCGGGCTTGCTGTCCACGAAGCCGACAGGATGATCGGCCAAGATTTTGTCGAGCTGGTCGCGGAGGGACCTCGCGTGATCGAGTGAGATGGTCAAAGATACCTGAGCTGGCCAAATGCCAAGGTCGATGTAAACATTGTCATCGTCATGACACTTGGCGTTGATTGGTGCGCCGTCACAAAGTTGCAAGTGGCTGATGCAATGATTGCCCGATCCCAAAGGTTGTTTCGCGGACATGTGGCCTCCAAGTTTGAGTAAAATGCAACCCGCGCTGGCCCACTCGAAGGGCCGGTCATGGCTTCAGTGCCGGAGCCGCAAACCTGCAGCGCGGTAAAGTCCTGCGATTTACTCCTCTTCGAAAGGAAATTTCAAAGTGGCCGGTTTCACGTACCGGCCATGAGAGGCAGGCAGGTTCTCCGGCCTCTAACGATCCAGCCCTGGAATGGGAGCCAGGGCCGAATTTGCTTCTGGCTTTGGCACAGGTAGCCACGTTTGCCGTGCGTCCCATCGCGCGAACCATACGCCTACAAGAGCCGCTTTCCGCGGTTCGAGTCGTTCTGCTGCCCTCAAGAGGCGGAGAAGAAGCGAACTGTATTTGTCTTGGGTTCGGCTCATGAAACCTCCTCAAAAGGGAATGTGCGGTCCTATCGGCTCCTCGGTTTCCGGTGGCATCTCTGCCAGCTCGGCAAATAGCTTTTTTGTGTTGGCCTCACCCTGGGCGTGATAGCCGTACTCGGCCCAAGCTGTCGGGTCTTCCTGGTAATCATCCCAGCAGTCGAGGCACAGGCCGCGCGTGCGGTGCTTGCAGGCTGGCTCCACTTTCTGCCGCTCGGCCAGCTCCTCAAGCCAGTCCTCAATGGTTTTCTGAATCTGTTGGGCGAGGCCCATTACCTCGGTGTTGTCGTGTAGGGCCTGATATGCCGCTTGAGTCCCCTGTGTTCGCGCGGCCTCGAATGCCCAATCATGCAGGAAAGTCTTGGCCAGGTCGTAGCTCTTTTGGTCAACGCTCATTGGCGGCCTCCGCTCGACTTGCCCTTGAGAAGTTCTTTCAGTTCGGCGCTGCCCCTGGGGTTTGTAATCAGGTCCAGTGCCTCGTCCTGATGTTTCTTGCAAAGAAAATCCCCCGGCATGTCTCGGCAATCGTTGCAGCCGTCTTTCATCTCCTGGATGAGCACGCTTATAGCACGGTCCAACCTGTCTTCAAATTCCGGCGTCATGGATAGCTCCTCTCGTCAATAATCGGGTCCGGGTCGTCGTAAGCCTCGGCCGCGCGCTGCTCCCGCTCGTCCTCGGCTCGCTGGCACGAGGGGCAGATTGTGGCACCTCGGCGATAGTCTGAGCCGCTTCGGAAGTCCTGGAAGTCTCTGCCACATTGCCGGCAAACTGCGATCATCAATGCACCCTTTCTTGAATGGGTGGCTCTCCGTTGTCATTCGCCAGCCGGAATTTGCCACGATTCTTCTTGCGGCAGTCGGGACACCACGCTTGTAGTTCCCGCCAGCGTTCGCCGCCTGCCCCCTGCCTTGGAATCCATACCGTCCGGCATCGCGGCTTAAGCGTGTCGCAACCGTCGCATACAGCGTTGTAGGTTTTGGAGACCACTGGCTTCGGCCTCGATGTGCAACGCCTCACACCACGGAGCGCCTTGGTCGGCAAAAGGGATTACGCCGCCGTGGGTGAGGAGTTGCCTGTATGTCGTGCTGGGAAACCGACCAAGGTTTCATTCGGCCTCGAAGTATAGATCACACTCGGGGCCATTGTCAAACGGAATTTCAAAAAGGGGCTTCCTTGCCCCGGCAACCAGGGGTTACTCGATCTCCGGGGCAATGATGCCGTAGCCGCCCCAGTCCTGATGCAGCGCCCGCAAGGCCTCGCCCAGGGGTAGTTTGTTGTGCTCGCGTTGGTCGCGGAGCCACTCATCGTCGATCTTTAGCGCGTAGCCGCGCGGGTCTTTGTTCACGAATACCGGCACGCTAGCCGAGCGCCAGAAGAGTAGCTCATCGAGCCGGTTAAGAACTCGCTGCTCCCTGATCTCGATTTCCTCCTCCGTCATCTCCGGGCCGTTGCACATTTGCAAGCCGATGGCGTGTGCTTGGGTTTCCAGGCGCCGCAGCTTCTTGCACAGGCTCACCGGGTCTTTGTCGGTGGCCTCTGGGAAGATCGCCAGTAGGCAGCGGCCATGACTGGTGATGCAGGCTCGTTGTCGATCGGTCATTGAATCAGCCCCCTGATGCCTCAGTTATCGCGGAGCAATGCGCTTGCTCCCAGCGGCCCCGATACTTTGCCGCCCTCGGGGCCACGGGCGCGGGGGTTACTCACCGGCAGTCAAACCCAGCGTCAAACGCGCCGGCAGACGTGTCACTAGACGGCTGTTGAGAATCCTGCAATAGCTTTTGAGCCGCCTCTTGCATCCACGGGGGAGCGTCGCCATGCGTTGCCAGGGAGTAAAGCGATTCGGCTACGATGGTCAATGCGCCATGGTCGAGCATGTTCAGTTTTTGTCGCAAGCTTCTCACTGGAATAGCTCCCCCTGCTCCGGGTTCGGCTTCTCACGCCGTTTGCCCTTGTCCAAGCCGCCCTCAAACAGCGGCCTCTGCTGTAGCACGCACTCCGAGAACACCCCCGGAATGAACGATGGTTGTTCCGTCAGGGCCGGCTCGGCGGTCGGCTCCTGGGCGTCGAAGGTTACTCGCATGATTCCGCCTCCAACGCTCGCTGGTCTACCTCGTTCCAGCCGTCGTCATCGACCGGCGCGGCCAGGTCGATGTCTACGCCACCACACTTTGGGCAACCGTTCATGCTCGCCCGCTCGGCTGCGGCCACTGAGCGGAACCGCCTTCCGCACTCCTGACACTGCCACATCACGCACCGCCTTTCAGCTCAAGCTGTGCGCGGCTGTCGCCACGAGCGGCCAGCCACTCCAGGCACTCACGCTTACTGCCAGCATGCAACACCTGCCCATTCACGTCCCGGACTTCGGCGCTGTTGCCAACCCACACAACATCACGCCCCGCCATGCACCTAACCGAGTGCATCACCGGGCCAGTCTCCTCACCAATTCGAGTCGCCATAACTCAACCCCCTAATGCCTCGATGCCTGCCCAGGCCAACGCAGCCCAGGCAGGCACTCGGCCCCTGTGCTACTCAAACACCACACCCGCCACCGGCACCTCGGACACATACTCCTCACCAGCCCACACGCTGATGATCGGCTCCTCGCCGGTCGTGTCAACGCACAGATGCACCACTCCCTGTTGCACGGCATCCCGCAGCATCTCAGCGAACCGTGCTATCTCATCCCCACGCATCACCACTGTCGCACTGCTCACCTCTGCCGTGGTCAACGCCGGGAACGGATGCTGCTGAGCGTCCAGCCGGCACGCCTCGCACTCAAGGTCCAACTCGCCGCCGCATGTGTGCTTCCCCATATCCAACCCCCTTGCTCTCCAACGCCTTGCGTCGTCAGCGAACCGCTCGCCAATCGACCGGCGAAGTCTAGCAGCGCCGCGGCGGCCGAGTCAAATCGCTTACAGTTTAAACCGCGGGGGCGCGCGATCTCGGGACGCCTGGTGCAGGAATCTTGCCACACCACCCCGGCTGCTGGGGCGAGGGTGGGGGCGGTTAAGCTCCGCTCGCGGGGGTCCTATTAGTGGCTTCCCGCAGGGCCTTACAGACTGCACAATGCTTGATTGGGCCGAGCCTTACGCATCGCGGGCATTTGATAACAGGGGTGGATGAGGGTTGGGGTGGTAAGATGGTTTCAGGGGCCGGAGTTGGCGAGGTCCGAATCTTCCGGGGCCGGTTCCAGTAGGGAGAATTGCATCCTGGGCAATGGGCGGGCTTGATGGGCCGGCGAGGAATCCAGGCGTGGCCACACCGGAGACAGGATAGGGACTGGATTTCTATAGCCATGCCTATATAGTTAGCGGTGCGTTATGACGTGGCAAGATGAGCCGATGCCGCCGAACATTTTGGTTGATTTGCGGTGCGTGGCAAATGGGGAATGCGACGGCACGGAGTCGCAGACCTGGGCGAAGAACTTGTTGAAGACGGACCCGCGGGAGTTTCACGCACAGTTGATCGGGCTGGAGAAGCAGCACCAGGCGGTGTTGGCGAAGTGGATGCAGTCGCAGCCGGTGGAGCCGAAGGAGAAGCCGGAGGAGCCGGCTGCGCGGGACGCGGGACGGGAGCGGTGTGATCTGGCGATACAGAGGCTGCTGGATGAGGCGAAGGAGGGGCTGTGATGGACTACGAAATCACGCGAGGGGGCTTGGTTGTTCCCAAGGAGCCGGAATCAGAGCCGGAGCGATGTGCTCTGGTGCTGACAGGCCGGCAAGGAATTGTGTTGCCGGAGTTCGCGGACGGCTACCATGGGCAGTTGCGCATTTCCAAAGCCGGCGTCGAGGTCCGGTTGCCGGTGACGGATATTCAGTGGCAGAAGCTTTGCCAGATGGGCATAGGGGAGTGGACGTGAGCGAGGAAAAACTTTTCGGTCGAATACCGATCAAATGGGTGCCGAAATTGGAGCAGGACGTTGGCGTTCCCGTGTTTGGTCCTGGAATTCTGGAGAAGCCGGAGCCGATGACAGACGAGCGGCTGCAGCAAATCCGCAATGGGCGTTATAGTCCTCCTGGCATAAGCCGCATTGCCGTTGACGAATTGTTGGCTGAAGTGGATCGGCTCCGTGCTGACTTGAAGGAGATCAAGGAACAGATTCTTGTCGGCAAGCGCGTGGCTGCGACAGATGATACCCGTAAAGCGCTGGAATGGTGCCTCTTGCTAATCGACGCCCGAGGGAGCCGATGATGACGACGCTGGACCAGATGGCGAAGGCGGCTTATGAGGCAAATGGTCCCTATGGGCCTGACGCCAATCATTTTGGTTGGCTCTGGGAGAACTTGCCGGAATTGGATCAGGATAATTGGCGTAGGGTGGCACAAGCGGCCGTTGAGATCCGCGACGCGCAGTGGCTGGTGGCCCTGGGGAAACTGCAGGATAAGGATTTCTGGCAGACGGGAGCGCCGGAAGGTTGCGGCATAGACTACTGGATTGAGAAAGTAAAGCCGGATGTTCTCTCTGAGGTAAAGCCGGATGCTGTCACCGACCCCAATATGCCGATCATGCACAACTACGAGTACAAGCCGCCGACCTGTTGCTCGGCGGAGCGTGGCCACTTCAAGAGACCGGACGGCAAGGAGTGCTACTGCGGCGCCCTGATCTACAACGGCAACCAAATCTCCCTGCGAAGGCGGCAGTAATGGGTGACCGCATACAAGAACTTGTAGCCGACGATCTTCAGGGGTTGCGTCAAAAAGTCTGGGCCGTTATTTGCTCGCTGGACAGAAATCCCAACCGTTCAAAGGTCAGGGAGTTGTTGCTCGACCGAATCATGGAAGAGGTCTACGATCACCTTGAGATTGTAACGAGATCCCGTCGATGCTGAGCCCCGGTAAGTGGCATGAGCAGGTCCCCAAGGAGCGGGACAAGAACCTCAAGTTCCGCGGCAACCTCTACCGACTGGCCGGCGCGAGCAAGCAGGCCCAGGCCGATCTCCGCGAAGCCTGTCGGCAGGACATCCTCTTCTACGTCAACGCCTTTTGTTGGACGTTTTCGCCGAAGCGGCGCGGCTCCAAGGTGGTGCCGTTTATTACGTGGCCGAGTCAGGACCATGCCTTCAAGGTCATACTCGAACACGTCGCAGAGCAGAAGTCGCTCGTGATCGAAAAGAGCCGGGATGAGGGAGCCACCTGGATCTTCTGCTACTGCATGGACTGGCTCTGCCACTTCCACGATTACAACCAGTGCCTCATGGTAAGCCGCGTGGGCGACCTCGTTGATGGGAAAACACCGGACGCCTTGTTTTGGAAGATCGACTTCGCCCACAAGTTTCAACCGGACTGGCTGGCGCCGAAGACGAACCGGCTCAAGAAGTACATCGAGTATCTTGACACCAGTTCGACGACGACGGGGCAGGCGACGACGGAGGACATGGGCATCGGCGGCCGGGCGACCGTCATGGGGTTCGATGAGTTTAGCCGCGTGCCGAACGGGCATGAGGTTTTAGAGGGCACGCGCGACACGGCGTATTGTCGCATCTTCATCAGCACACACACGGGGCCGGGCACGGCCTTTCACAAGGTGACCACCAATGGCATCACGGACAAACTCGTCCTCCACTGGAGCCAGAACCCGAACAAAAACCAGGGGCTCTACAGGTACAACGTCGAGGCCGGCAAAGTCGAAATCCTGGACAAGAAGTACGACTTTGGTGCCGGTTACAACTTCGTCATGGACGGTTCCCCATCGGGCGGGCCTTTTCCCGGTCTGAGGTCTCCGTGGTATGACCGCGAGTGTGTGGAGCGCGGAAGCAAGCGGGACGTGGCCCAAAACCTGGACATTGACGTCCAAGGCAGCAGTCACCAATTCTTTGATCCCCTGACGATCCGGCTCCTGAAGAACACCTACTGCACGCCGCCCTTGTGGGAAGGGGAGCTGCACTATGACGCCGACAGCGGCCGGCCGCTGGAGCTGGTGAAGGTCGAAGGAGGGCATTTGAAACTATGGATCAACCCCCTGCACACGGGACGAATCAAATCTGCACCCTACTTCGGGGGTGCGGACATCTCGACTGGCTCTGGCGCGACCCCTTCGTGCGCCCAATTCTTGAACACACTTGGGGAACAGGTAGCGGAGTATGTGAATGCTCACCTGGATCCGAAAATGTTCGCTGTCCTCTGCGTCGCGCTTTGCTGGCTGTTCAAGAATGAGGAAGGTGAAGGCGCCCTGTTCGCCTGGGAGCAGCAGGGACCGGGAGCCATCTTCGGTAAGAAGGTGATCGAACTCGGCTACCGGAACATCCTCTACAAAGAGAACGAGCAGATGCTGGTGCCGAAGAACTTCACGCCAGCCGATCCGCAGCCGGGATGGTATCCCTCGCCCGAGAATCGCCGCCGGCTCCTGGAGGAATTGCGGAGCGCCTTGGCCACACGCGCCTGCACCGTGCGGAGCGAGCAGACGCTTGACGAGTGCCTGGACTTCAAGTATGGTGCCGATGGCAATGTAGAGCACGCTGGCGAAAAAGCCGGCGACGATCCGACAGCGGCGCGAATCAATCACGGCGACCGTGTAATCCCGATGGGGCTGGCCTGGAAGATGGCCGTGAAGCGTGGCGTGAACCGGCCAGCGGAGAAGAAAGCAGAGCAGGTGAAGCCGGGCTCCTTGCACTTTCGGATTCTGCTTGAGGAGCAGCGGCGGCGCGAGGAGCAAGCATGGGCCTGATGGGCTTCGTGAACTGGCTGAAGTCCTTAGCAGAACCGGACAAGTCGGCGGCACGTCGGCCGGTTGGCATGTCGAGGCGGTGTTTCCTTCGGGCGCTCGGCGTCGGTTCTGTGACGGTCTGCATGGGCGGAGTGCTGTTGGCCGAGACCCCGTTTGTTCCGACGACGGTCAATTATGGCCTTGAGGTTACAGAAGACACCTTTGGTGAACTCATTGAGATGACTCTGCGAGACCTCGGTAGGTTGAAATTTCAGGAGATCGTTGAGGACCTCCAGAAGCATCAGGCACTGCGTCACCTAATTACTAAGGACCGCCTCGATCTGTCGGTTTTGATCCAAGCAGGTTAGATCGTTGACTTCTCACGGCAAAGCACAAGTACGATCTGTCCCGCCTCGTCATGGCGATGCAGCGCTCCCGCCTCGCCTTGCGCCGCTACCGTGAGGAACGCCGCGAAGCCGTCCGGCAAATGGTCGGCCGCCACTGGTCCGAAGAAGGCACCCAGGAAAAAGTCCCCGTCAACCTCATCTCCAAGTACGTCAAGATCGTCGGCCGCAGCATGGTCCCCAAGGAGCCGCGGGTCCTGCTCTCGACCTTCGACCGCGCGCACAAGCCGATGGTGTCGGCCTGCCAAACGTGGGTCAATAAAGAGATCGAGCAACTCCGACTTGCCAACACGCTCCAGCGCTGCGTGATCGACGGTCTCTTCTCCATCGGCATTTGCAAGGTGGCCCTGGGCACGCCGGCCGACTCGGCGCGTATGTCGTGGAACCTGAAAGCTGGCAGCGTCTTTTGCGAGCGCGTGGATCTCGACGACTTTGTGTTTGACATCCATGCGCGGGACTTCCAAGAATGTTCCTTCATCGGCCACAGATACCGAGTGCCGCTGGAGGTGATCCGTGACGACAAGCACTACAACCGCCAGGCGCGCGAGGCGCTCGTTGCCCACTACGACCAAGCCTTCAACCTGGAAGGCGATGAACGAATCAGCATGCTCGGCCGAAGCTACTACGGCATTGATAGCGAAGAGTTTGAGGACCTTATTGACCTCTGGGAAGTGTACCTTCCCCGGCATCGGCTCGTGCTTACTCTCGCAGACGATTCGCTTACTGGAGCGAATGAAAGCCGAGCTGGCGGAGCTGGTGTGCCTCTTAGAGAGCAACCCTGGCTCGGGCCGGACACGGGGCCTTACCATCTGCTCGGTTATGAACGGGTGCCGGGGAACCCTATGCCGAAGGGGCCGATCCAGGACCTCCTCGACCTGCACTACTTCATCAACGGAACCTTCCGCAAGCTCATGCAGCAGGCGAATCGGCAAAAAGAAGTCACCCTGATCCAGGGTGGGGCTGCCGAGGACGGTAGCCGTATCCTCGAAGCAGATGATGGGACTATGCCTCGCGTGGACAATCCGCAGGGGGCCAAGGTTGTCAGCTTTGGTGGGCCGAACCAGCAGAACTTCGCCATGTTCGGCCAGGCATACGACCTTTTCAACCGCGAGGCTGGCAACCTGGAGCTGATGGGCGGCGAGGGGCCCCAGTCGCGCACGCTCGGCCAGGACAAGATGCTCAACGCCAACGCCTCGGGGCAAATCACCGACATGCAGGATCAGACCACGATCTTTGTAGCCGACGTCGTGAAGGCGATGATGTGGTACTGGTGGCACGATCCGCAGAAGGTCATGCGCTCGGTTCACTCCGTCCAGGGGCTGCCCGAGTTCAACATCCAGCGCTTCGTGAAGCCCCAGGACCGGCAGCGCGTCAACTTCGCGGAGCTGGACATTCGGATCGACCCGTACAGTCTCCGGCACCAGACGCCACAGGAACGCATGGCGGCGATGAACCAAGTCGTGTCGCAGATCATCACGCCGATGATGCAGATTCTCGTCCAGCAAGGCATCGCTTTTGACGCCAACGCCTACCTGCAAAAGCTTGGCGAGTACATGGACGCACCGGACTTGGCGGAGATCCTGACCATCATGGAGCCGCCGCAGATGTCCTCACCAGGCATGAACCGGCCGGGCAAGCCGGGAACGACGAGCCGTACCTACGAGCGGCATTCGAGTGGCGCGGCGAGCCGATATGGCACGGACATTGGCCGCATGAACGCCATGGCACCGAAGCAGAATGGCCAGCCTCAGACGAACGGGAGCCCGATGCGATGAGGAAAATCGAAACTGAAAACGGGATTTTTTACGAGGTCATGGGGCAACTCCTGACCGAACAGGAGTTCGACGCGCAGTTCTCCCCGCGGCCTCGTGCTGGAGATTCCTTCGTTGCCTGGAAGCCGCTGGCAAGCGATGCGCTGGCCGTGCATCCGAGCCAGGTAAAGGAGGCTACGGAGGACGCCAAGAAGAAAGGAGTGGCCGTGGAGTTCATGCCGGACGGCCGCCCGGTCTTCACGAGCCGCGAGCAGCGGAAACGGTATTGCCAGATGTACGGCTTCTTTGACAAAGCCGCTGGCTATGGTGATGCCGCCGCCGGCAGTTGCAAGCGGGATGTGCCGGACAGACCGGACGGGAGACCTGAAGCGGCGATCTTGCATCACCTTGGCCGGCAACTTGGCCGTCGCAGATGAGGTAGGAGTATTAGTTATGTCGCGTGGACTGCTGTTCTGGATACTCATGATCCTCTGGTTTGTTTTCGGTCTGTGGGCCTCGTGGCCTTTGGGCTGGGGATTCGGAAGCACGGTGTTGCTGTTCGTGCTGCTTGCCCTGCTGGGCTGGCAAGTCTTTGGTCCTGCCATTAAGGGGTAAGGATGGATGATGTGTCAAGCAGGAGTAACGGCTGGGCAAATGGTGCAGGCCAGAAAGCAATCCTTGTAGCCCTCGGCGTCGTCGTAGCGCTGGGAGTGCTGGGTGCTTCCTTTGCCCATGAAACCTCCGTGCAAATTCTGGGCTTCTGCTCGCTGGTTACCGTGGCACTTCTGGGGATGTTGCAGCAGAGAGGCAACGCCGCGAAAGCCGAGCAGCAGATGGATCGCGTCGAGACCAGAGCAGTAACGACAGCCGCCAAGGTCTCTGAAGTAAGCGATGTTCTGGCGACCAAGACGGCGGCCACGGATGATAAGCTCCACAAGATTTACACCTTAGTCAACCACTCGATGTCGGTAGTGCTTAAGGACCGAGCGTCAGATAGGGAGCTTATTGCGACACTCAGGGGAACCGACGAAGACAAGGAGGCAGCCAAGGTAGCGAGGGAAGCGTCAAACATACATGAAGCGAAACAAGCCGAAGTAGATGCCGTCAAGGCTGCCGCGTCAACTGGTGTCATCAAGAGCGGGGACAATGTGACAATTACCTCCAAGGAGTAACGATGGCTGAACCGCCTAATCCTCCGACTCTCCCTGCTCCCGCGCCGGCTCCTGCAACTAATTGGGTTCCGCTGGCTGTTGCTGCTCTAGCCGGCGTTTTGCTGACCGCTCTGCTTGCCGGTGGTGGCTGGCTCTGGTGGTGGTGGGCGCACACGAATCCGCCTCCTGACATTGTTCTGCCCTCGGCCGTTGCTGCCCTGCCCGGCCGCATCGTCGAGATCGACGTACAGACCACGGCTACCGATCTCCAATGGGACTCGAAGAACGACCCCGGCGAGTGGGACTTGGTTTTGATCGAGGCTGGCCGAAAGAATTTCTTCGTCGCTCCGAACCCAGGCGTCTACACGCTTCTGCTCCGGGGCATCCACGGCGGCAAGATCGTTGGCCCGTTTACCTGCACGATCACGGTAGGCACACCGGGCCCTGTTCCGCCTGGGCCTACTCCTCCAGGCCCGACGCCTCCGGTTCCTCCCGGTCCCCCTGCCCCGATCCCCGGCGACGGCCTGCGCGTGCTCATGGTCTACGACACGGCGACCCTGGGCAAGCTGCCTGTGGCTCAGCGGGATGTGCTCTACTCGGAAACCATACGTGGCTGGCTCAGGGACCATGTCGCCAAGGGGCCGGATGGCAAGTCGACCGAGTGGCGCGTGCTGCCCTCGAATGAGGACCTGAGTGCCGAGTCGCCCACATGGCAGAACGCTTTCAAGCGGCCGCGCGCCTCGCTGCCGTGGCTGATTATCTCGAACGGCAAGACGGGCTATGAAGGTCCGCTGCCTGGGACGATGGCTGACATGATGAGTCTCCTACAGAAGTACGCGACCCCATGATCGTTTTGAAGTGTGTGGCTGTTCTGGTGGCCGTCGTGTACGCAAGCATTCGGCCCTGGGTGATTCTGGTGCAGGTCCTGTGGGGCTGCTGGAAGATTTACGACGAGGAGAAGGGATGATGGAACGCGAGGAGTTGCGACAGGAAATACTTGGCGCCCTGGATGAGATCATGTGCCACCCGATTGCCGTGGGGGCACGCATGGAACTAGTAAAAGCACAGCGCCGTTTCTGGTCTGTTAGGCACGAGCAAGAACTTGACGAACTGCTGCTCGACGAAGTTTTGAACAAGCAGGACGAGCGGCAAGTTACGAGTAGTATTTCCTAATGTGGTTATAAGAGAATGAGGTACGTGTTTGCATTTATGACCATCGCCTTTGGTTTGGCAGGGTTATGCTTTGCCATATCTTACTGGCTGATTCACCGTAAGGATAAATGAGAAGCTTCATCGACGGCTGCCTGTGCCCGCTCCTGTTCGCGGTCTTCGTGATCCTATTGTGGACGGTAATGGTGGTGGGATGAATTATCGCGGCATGATCTCTGAACTGTGGCTGCTGTGGACCATTATTTCCACGGTGCTAGCCTTGGTCATCGCTGCCGGCTACTGCCAAGCTAACCCGGTGCCCGAAGCGCGGCTCAATCCGTTCATGACGGAGGACGATGTCATTGCCTTGATGTACCGCTGGAAGATCGGCGTGCGCAAGAGCATCAGGGTCAGAGGGAGGAACCCGCGGCCGTGCGTGCGAGTTACCGGCATTGCCGGAGGCCCGTGTGTATATCCTGGTTTGTGCTACTACCATCTTGGGGTGGACTTCGGCAACCCGCACTGGATGCAAATGCCGGGCGGCTCAGGTGATCTTTGTTGGTACGAGATGCCTGACCCAGACGGCTTCATGGACATGGGCATGGGGCGGACCCTGGAAGCCGCGATCAAGAACGCCGCTTACAGCGGCAACCTGCCCCAGGCTGAGCGGGACGAAGTGTTGAGGAGGAAATAAAAACGCTCGACTGAATCATTCTCCCCTTTCGGGGGAGCGAAACTGCCGAGCGGCCTTGGTCCGAATCGTGGCTGGCCTTGTCACAGCCCTTTGGACTCGATTCGGGGCAGAGGCATTATAGCAAGGAGAGCAGTATGGGCGACCTCATCACCATCAGCGACGATAACTGGATCGAGCACGCTACCCACATCGGGCCGGACGGGCTGCCCCGCGCCAAGGGGCTCGTATCCCGCGACTGGATGAAACATCCGCAAGGTTGCCTTGCCGTTGCTCCGTCCTTCGATCTCGACCTCATCCCCGAAAGCGAATGGGCCGCACGCATCGCCGACCAGGAGGCGAACCAGTCCAGCCTTCAGCACATCAGGGATCATGGCAACTACGGCGGGCAGATTCCAACCTACGACCAAGACGGCAAGGGCTACTGCTGGGCGCATAGTTCGACCTCGGCAGTGACTCTCGCGCGTGCAGCCAACAATGAACCGTATGTTCCCCTCAGCGCCTTTGCCGTGGCGTGCATCATCAAGGGCTACCGCGACCAGGGCGGCAACGGCATCGACTCGCTCCAGTTCATCGCGGACAGAGGCATCCCCTCGGCGCAGTTCTGGCCGATGAAGTCGATGAGTCAGGCGAACGACAAGCCCGAGACCTGGGCCAACGCCGCCCTGCACAAGTGTGTCAAGTTCCTGGACTGCTCGGATGATCCGCAGTTGCGCCGGCAACAGGTGGCAACGGCTTCGCTCCTGGGGCTTCCGGTGATCGCTGACTATAACTGGTGGAGTCACAGCGTCTGCCTGATCCGCGTCATGTCCCCGACGAAGACGCGCATCTTCAACTCTTGGGGCGATTCCTGGAGCCAGCAAGGAGTAGGCGACCTTGACGGCTCCAAGGCTTGGCCCGATGATGCCTGGGTGGTGGTGACAGAGGCGGTGTCGCAGACGTGATACCGGGAACCGATTTTCAATGGCTGCTGGTGTTCGTCGGCCTGCCGGTCTTGGCGGCCGTTACTCGCCTCGCCTGCTTCTTACTCGAAAAAGGAGTTCCCCATGGCAAAGAAAACTGACAAGTGCCCGTGCTGCAAAGGCGACCCGAAAGCTTGCGACTGTGACAAGTGCGGCTGCGGGTGCGTAGCGATGTGCAGCGGCTGCAAGAAATGCACCTGCTGCTGCGAGTGTCCAAAGAAAGAGGCAACCGCATGATCTGGGTAAGCGTCATCTTCGGCCTGCTCGGTTTGCTCTTGACTTGGCTCAAGAGCGCGGGCGTTCTCACGGTCAAGCAGAAGAAAAAGCTGAACGGCATCATCTTCCGTGCCCATGAAGTGGAAGCGAAGGCGGTTGGCCTGGGCTGCAAGGCGGGAGGCGAAGAGTTTACCGACAACATGCAAAAGCCAGAGTACGACGAGCAGCCGATGGCTGCGTTGCCGACTGACCCTGAGTCCATGCGGGCAACCATCATCAACGGTATCAACGCCGCCCTGAGTCACACATTTCTTGTGACAGGCGACAACCGCCGACTGTTGCAAGGGCAACTCGCCTACTGGCAACAGGTGCCGGCTACTGAACTGACCAAACTGATTTCGCTCTTACCTTAAGGAGTATCGCAATGAAAATGCAGGCCTCAGACTTAAAGACCGCCGTACAGAATGCCGAGAAGGGTTCGGCCTTACAAGCCCTTGTGGACGGATTCTTTGCCGGCCTCGAAGCACGCACCACAAATGGAATCGTGCAGGGGCTGCTCAAGGGAGCCAACAAGCTGATCGACTTTGCGATGACGGCTTATGGGCTGGCCATTCTCTTGTGCTTCTTGTTCCTGCCGGCCTTGGCGAGTGCTCAGGGACTGCCCAGGGCCCGTGACGTGGTTGCCGATGTCGGCTTGCCCCGCGCCCGCGACTATGTCGAAGTCACCGTGGCCACTCAGATCGAGCCCCCCTGCAAGAACTGTGACTGCGGCTGCATCGAGGGTCAGCCGTGTTCGTGCGATAAACCCGGCGCTGCCATAACCAAGGAGGACAAGCCCGCTCCTTCGCAGGTTGCAGAACCATCAGCGCCCGCCGAATCCACAACTCCAACATCGGCAAGCGCCGGGGAGGAGGAGGCGGGCGTTTACTCAGTGCCGGCTGCTCAGTACCAGCCGCAACGCTTTTTTCGTTACCGCCCCGCGTACCAGCGGGGCCGGGCTTGCAGCTCCTGAAGCTGATCCAGACGAGGCAGGTTCTGCCGATGCGCGAAGTGCTAGACCTCATCGGTTGCGGAAACTTGTCGTGGGCATTGCACGAATGCCTTTTCGACTTCTTCGCCGCCGTTAGCCTGAACCTCCGCCATGCTCGCCTGGAGTGGCGGAGGTTCCCTTCTCTTCGTCAGTGGGAAGGTGCATGAGTGGGCGAAAACGCCGGCCTTTGGTTGACATACTCGACGACATCTTCGGGGGCGTCGTTGAGAACATGGTGCTGATCTTCTGCATCATCTTGGCCGTGGCCGTGTGTGCAGTCGAAATGATTCATCGCTGGTTTGTTCCGTGGGACGATAAACGATGAACTGGTCGATGATCGTGGGAATCTGGATCGGCATAATCATAGGTCTGGTGCTCTATGCCATGAAGCGTTTTGGCGGCTACCAGTAGGAGGAAACCATGCCAACGGCACGCGATTACTTTCTGCAGGCACAGGCCAACATTGCTTCCGGCCTCGCACTTCTGCCAGCCGACTCCAAGCGCACCATCCAGCAAAGCGACCTCACGTACCTCGGCATGATGAACACGCCTCTCAATGCCAGGAGCAACGGTGCGATCGCGTTGCGCCGCCGACCGGACGGGACGAAGTCGCTACTTGTTGCCGGAGAGGATACTTCCCAGAATCCGCTCAACGAAATCTCTCTTGCCGGCTTCAGTACGACTGCCCCGCCGATGGCCGCGTTGCTCAACACTTGGCTGCCGGCTGCTTGGCAGCAAGGGTGCCTGACGTGGGCGCCGATCCTGCCAGCCAGCGGTGGTCTTCAGATCGGCGGCATGTGCATGATCGGGGACACGTTGTACACCGTCTTCGGCGGTCACTACGATGTCAGCCCCGGTGACAAGCCTGTCCTGTTCCTGACGAAGTTCAACGCGGATGGAACGCTGAGCAGCCAGGGCCCGGTGTTTGCGACGGCCACGAACAAGTTCTGCCGGCTCTGGGCAACGGGCGATCCGAGTGGCCGTCTATACCTCGGCTCCGGCCTTGCTGCGGGGGATGCGGCTTCTCCTTGGGGACGCTCGCTGATCTCGGTCCCTACTGCGATCACCTTGACTCAGAACGCCATGCTGCCATCTGTCGAGATGCTCGGGTATCCCATCGGGCACGAAGACGAGTATCCAGGCACCTACACGTCGGCCATTGTCACAACTCCGAAGACGGGCGGCCCCTGGATCAACAACGGCGTTGTGTCAACGGCTTGCTGGGTCGAAACGAACAGCCTTATCGGCGTTCTTTACTTCGGGCACTATGGGGATGGGTACGTGTGGTACGGACTCAACCCCGATCCGGTCAGCGGCAACTATGACAACGTCGATCTCTCGAAGGGCTACCATGCAACACAGCATCACGGCTATTGCGCGATCGACAACCCGGCAAAGTATGCCGACGTGGTCTCAGGCAAGATCAACCCCTGGGACCCAAGAGCCGACAGCGTCTTCGATCCGTTCCCAATGATGGGGAATCTGCCTGGGGGCAACCTCTTCACCGGCTCCGCGTTTGACCCAGACACGAACACGCTTATCCTGAGCGGGACGTGGGTAGGCACCGGCACCTTGGGAATCCACGCTTTCAAAGTAGGGATGTGACCAATGGCAAACGAGATTACGCTGACCGCCAGTCTCAGCCTCTTCAAGGCTCTCATCATGGAGCAAGCGGACGGGGACGCGGTCACGAACTTTCTCGCCTCGATGAGCGGCAACTTCTACACAAAAGGCGTGGTGCTCATTGCGACTTCCGCCGGCACCGCGATCCCTCTTGGCCAGGTTACGGCTCCTCATTGGGCATTCTTCAAGAACATGGACCCCGTCAACTCCGTGACAATCCGCAACGGTTCGGGCGGTGCCGACCTCTTGCAAATGCTTGCGGGAGAGCCTGCATTCTGCCCTTTATTGAGCACTTGTGTTCCCTGGGGCATCGCCACGGGCGGGGCGATCAACCTGAAGTACCTCATTATTTCGCTCTGAGTCATTGACCAAGTGTTCGGTTGCCTGTAGACTTCTAGCGCGGGTAGGGGCGGTCACCCGGCAGAGGCTCATAACCTCAGCAACGCAGGTTCGAATCCTTGCTTCCCGCAGTAAAACCTTTTGTGAAAGGGCTCCAGGGTGTGGGTAACCTCCCCTGGAGCCCGCTATTCACGTGGGTCCGCAGCAGGTTAGATCGGCTCATGAAGTGGCCGAAGAGACAGTCGAGACTCCCGCGCCGCCGGCCCCGGCAGCGCCCTCCAAGGAAAAAAGCTTCGTCGAGCAGTACGACCTCGGCGACACGTCCCCCGCACCGATACACATTCCTTCAGCCTCCGCTGCCACAGAAGAAACTCCGGCTGAGCCGGCATCTCCTCAGCCGGAGCCTTCCTCTCGTCCCGTCCCGCCCAAAGATCCCGAAACAGGCCGCTTTGTAGCCCGAGACGCCGAGCCCCAGCCCGGCCGGCATTCGCCGCGGCTCGTAGCGATGGCCGTGGACTACGGCATCCCTGAAAACGAAATCAAGGAGATGTTGCCGCTCGAACTGGAGCGCCACGTCCTCTACCTCCACAAGCAGGCCCTGCAAATCTCCCGCGACAACAACCGGCAACGCCTCCTGCAGAGCGGCGGCGACGCGCTCGACCCGATGATCTCGCCTGTGCAGGATACTCCTCAGCCTCAGCCGACTCAGCAGCCGCGCCGGCAAGCACCGCCTCCCGAAGACGAATTCACCTTCGACCCTGCCGACTATGACCCCAATGTGGCCAAGGCTCTCGGCATCGTCAGGGACCAGGCGAAGGAGATCAAGCAGCTCAAGCAGATGGTTCAGGGCCTCGCACGCAACGAACAGATTCGCCAATTCGAGACTGCCGCTCAGCACCTCGACCGCCGCTTTGCCGAGCGAGAGGAAGTCTTCGGCAAGGGCACGGTGAGGAGCATCGACCCGAACAGCTTACACGCCACGCGCAGGCGAGCAGTCGTAGCGCTGCTCGATCAGTTCAAGGGCCAACCCGGCACCTTCGATGAAAAGTACGACCGCATCGTGTCGGAACTCTATGGTGCCGGCGAGGAGCCAGAGCGGGAAACCTCAAGAACCCCTCGCATAGTTCGTGAAGACGAAGACGAATGGGCGAGGGGAGGCGTGGCTCGGCCGACGCACCGCGAAGCCAGGAACGAGCCGAAGGGCTTCGAGCGCGCGGTCAAGGCGGTCTCCGACAAGATGCGCGAGTTGGAATTGAATGGCGAGAGCGGCGACTTGCCGCCTGATAGTTTTCTTCCGGCCTCTGGTCAGTAGCAGGTTTAACAAGAGCAGGTTAAAGGGAGCCTTATCGTGGCCGTCACCCCGAATGCTTTAACCGCAGTTGCCATCGGCGACCTTGTTAATACCACGCTGCGCGATCTCGGTGAAATGCGCTTCACCGAAATTGCCACGGACCTCCAAAAGCACACCGCCATGCGGAACCTGCTGAAGGTGAACCGCATTGTGCTGGAGTCCGGCTACGGGGTGCAGTGGGATGTCATGGTGAATCAGACCGGCGCCGCTGCCAACGTCGGTCTGGGTGCCTCCGACAACGTCAACGATGTTGACACGATGGTCCAGGCCACGGCCGACTGGAGGAACAGCACCACCAACTATTCGATCATCGGCCAAGTGATCGACATGAACCGGGAGCCGCGGCGGATCGTCAACCTCGTTCAGACCAAGCGCATCGCGGCCCTGATCTCACTGGCCGAACTGATGGAGGCAAACTTCTGGGGGCCGCCGGTTCCGATCACGGACCTTGTGACCCCCTGGGGCGTCAACACCTGGATCGTCAAGAACGCGACCGAAGGCTTCAATGGTGGCGTTCCCTCTGGTTACACGACCATCGGCCTCAACCCGACCGTCTACCCTCGATGGAACAACTGGACTTATCAGTACACCAGTGTTTCCCGTGACGATCTCATTCGCCACTGGAGGAAGGCGGCGACGTTCACGGACTTCCAGCCGCCGGTTGACGGTATCCCCACGTTCAACACCGGCGACAACTATGGCTTTTACACAAACTATGGCGTCATTGGTCCCCTTGAGGAAGCCGTCGAATCCCAGAATGACAATCTGGGGAATGACCTGGCTTCCAAAGACGGGCTCACAATGTTCCGCCGCGTTGGCGTAACCTGGGTGCCGAAACTCGAAGCGGATACGACGAACCCCGTGTACGGCCTCAACTGGGGCTGGTTCAAGACCTATATTCTCCGCGGCTGGTGGCTGAAGGAAACGCGCGTGCCGATCTATCCGGGGCAGCACACGATCTCGGCACATTTCCTCGACAGCACGTATCAGTTTATCCTCAAGAACCGCCGCGTTCATTTCGTTCTGGCCACGGGAACGACAACGCCTTCTTAACGAAAGAGTTTCATGGACCCGCGCTTGAACGACGTGAAGTACCGCCATGCCAAGCGGAGACCCTCTCCGCTGATCGTGGCGATTGAGCAGTCGCTGACCGGCGAGAAGGTGAACTTCTGCCCGCTCGGTTGCGAGATCGCGCATCTCGACATGGTCGGCTACTGCCGGCACCTGATCGGCTTCACGAATGCCAAGTTCGGGCCGAACGATCTGATGCCCGGTTCGACGCCTGGCGCGTTGATCTTCAAGGGCGGCGAAGGCAAAGGCTATGAGCCGATGGTGCGGCGTCGGGGCCGCCGTGTGGTGCAGGTCGATCTTCAGTGTCCCGACTGCAAGCTGGTGCTCACCAGGGCCGATGCCCTGAAGGCGATCAAGCAACTGGCCAAGGAGAATGAGGAAACTGAAGACTTTGAGGAAGACGCCTTGAGTTGCCCCGAGTGCGGGCAGGAGTCGCTCTTGGTGCCGTATCTGTTGCCGCTGCAGAAGGGCGATATCCTCATCGAGATCACCGACAGCTACCGCGTGTACCGAGCCGTGGAGAAAGCGGCCCCGAAGAAACTGGAAACGGCGAAAGCGTCCTGAGCAGGTTAAAGGGAGCCTCCCGATGTCCGTTAAAACCGTTGAGTACTTGGCCAATGCTCCGACCTCGTCGGCTGCGGCCACGCCGAACACCGAGCGCGGTCCCAGCGAGATCATCTGGGGAGCGCCCGGCTCGTACAACGCCTGGCCGCCGGACTTCTACCAGGAGCCGCGCCTGGGGCTCTACTTCTTCGACGACTTCAACAACATCGGCGGCTTCCCCGCCGCCGCCACGGCCGCCTCACTGTCCATCGGCAACTGGTCCCTGTACGCCGGCTCGAACGCTGGCCCGCTGACCGATGCCGCCATTGTCGGCGGCGTCATTCAGTTTGTGCCGTCCTCGGGGACAGTTTCGACCGGGGCCTCGAATACGCAGGTAACGCTCAACTCCCAGATCGGCGCTTACCAGATCATCACGAACTCCTCCGGCAACAGCGCCCTCCAGGGCCGGCTTGCCTTCGAGGCTCGTGTGGCCTTGACCTCCGTTACCTCGGGCCAGCGAGACGCCTTCATTGGCCTGGCCGACCAGGGGGCTCCCAGCTCGAACAACCCGTTCACGGTGGTCTCGGCCGGCAGCTCCCAGATGCTGACCACCACGCGCAATCTGATCGGCTTCTACAACGCCGACTCGGGGCGTGGGCAGGATTGGGCGTTTGTCTTCCAACTCGCGTCGACGGCGCCGGTCTTCTCGGCCGGCTTGCAGTCGCTCGTCTCGACCGTGCTCGGCTCGGCCATCGGCGCCGGCACCTACTACAAGCTCGGCTTCGTGTATGACCCGTTTGCGCCGACGCTCATTGTGGCCACCGCTGGGCAGGGGCAGACGGTTGGCGCGATCGCCAGGGCCATGATTAAGGTCTACGTGAACGGGGTGCAGTGCGCGACGTTCCTGACGCAGACGCAGAACATTTTGACGGCCTCATTCCCGACCGGCATCATGGGGCCGTGCATCTCCTTCGCCAACGTGTCGAACTCCGGCACCTCGAACAGCGCCACGAACCTTGCCGGTTTGATGAACGTGGATTGGGTTCGCGTGGCGCAGAATCTGATCGCCTAAAAGGAGGCTCCGTTGATTAAGCCAACAATCGGAAGAGTCGTTTGGTTCTACAAGTTCTGGGCTGGACAGGGTCACAAAGGGCCGCTGGCCGCAATCGTGACGGCAGTGCATAGCGATACGTGCGTAAGCCTCTGCGCATTCGGCGAGAGCGGGCAGTCGTTCGGCGAAACCAGTGTCCGCTTGAGACAGCCTGAAGACGACGTTCCCCAAATGAATTACTGCGAGTGGATGCCGTATCAAGTCGGCCAGGCGGCAAAGACTGAGCAACTCGAAAAGAAACTCGCCGCCAAGTAAAGGAGTCCGCAGTGCAGCAGGTTGCCGAAGCAGTCAAGCCTGAAGCCAACGGCCAGCGTCAGGGCTTGGTCCCAGCCAAAACCAAAGTGATCGCTCTCCTCACGCCGACCCTGGGGATGGTGTCGATTCACTGGTGCGTGGCCATGCAGAATCTGATCTGGCCCATGAACATCGGCCGCGGCTTCATCCCGGCAATGGACCAGGTCGGCAACGAAGTTGGCGAGATGCGGAACAAACTCGTTGCCCTCTCTCTGGAGCAGGCCGAGAAAAGCAACAACGACCTCGAAGGCATCCTCTGGGTCGATGATGATGTCATTGTCAGCAAGCTTGCTCTGCTCCAACTCGTCTCCCACGACCGCGACATTGCAGCCGGCGTCTACTTCTGCAAGGGCGATCTCGGCGAACCGTTGATCTTCGCGGGTGGCCAGGCAGGGACGATGAAGTTCCGGCCGGATGAGACCTTTGAAGCCTGGGGCTGGGCTCAGGGACTGTCCTATGTGCGAGCCGAAGTCTACAAGCGCATGGTGGAGGACCTGGACCTGGGCAAGGACAAGTACGGCAATCCGCAGTGGTACAAGAAGCCGGACTTCGGCATCAATGAGATCACGGGGCAGATGACGATTGGCGGCACGGAGGACTTCCACTTCTTCGCCAACGCCAACAAACTCGGCTACCGCTGTTTGGTGGACTGCTCGAAGCATGCCTTCGGCTGGCACTATGACCATCGCGTGCATGCGGCTTATCCAAGAAAGCAATGGGAACAGTTCATCAGGCGAGAGCCGGTGGTGTGGCCGAAGACGGGATCTCGCCCGGAGGTGATATGGGACTGAAAGGGTGCGTGTGACCATGGAATCCTACTGGATTGAAGGGAAGATTCTGTGGGTGAATGGCACTGCTGTGCCGCAGGGCACTACTGTTTTTTGCTGCATTCGTTGCTCCCTTGATGGTGGACAAACTTGGCCTTGGAATGAAGCTACCACCTTCGGGACGGTATACGACGATCAGGGAAATTTTGGCTGCAACGTGATGCAGCTCCCGAGCAACGCTTTGACCGGAGTTGCTTACTGCTACGGCATGGATGGCGGGATTATTGTGGGGAATGGCGAGGTGCCGAATGCTGCTCCAGGAACGACCATCCTAAACCTTGTCACGGCCAAGCCGCCTGCAAGCGGTGGCCAGTAAAAGGGAATGGTATGGCACTGAAACTCCTCCTACATGCTGGCTGCGGCTCAAAGCTGAACAAGACGACTTACGATTTCGGCGCGTACAAGGAAGTGCGGCTCGACTGCAACAAGATGCTGCAGCCGGATATCGTCGCCTCCATCGTCGCCATGCCCATGATCGACGATGCCAGCTACGACGCCATCTTCGCCTCGCATGTGCTGGAGCATCTGTACGCGCACGAGGTGTCCATGGCCCTGTCCGAGTTTGCCCGCGTTCTGAAGCCGGGCGGCAAGATACTCGTCCAAGTGCCGGACCTGCAGGCGATCGGCGGGCGACTGGCGCTCGACCAGGCCGACCATGTGCTCTACATGAGCGCTGCCGGCGCGATCACGGCCCTGGACGTTCTCTATGGGCACCAGGCTTCCGTGGGCGGTGGCAACCTCTTCATGTCGCACAAGACCGGCTTCACGAGTTCGGTCATGAAAAATGCGTTGCAGGCGGTCGGCTTCACGAAAGTTGAGATTGACCGGGACAAGTTTGAAATCAAAGCACGAGCACTCAAACCGGAGATAGTCGATGAGCAAAAAGAAGAAGGAGCCGAAAACACCGCACCCTCACGAGAAGATTCCCGAAGTGGTGCAGACGTTGGAGGAGCGGGTAACGGCCATCGAGAAGTTCCTGAACGAGCACTTCGGGAGACCGGGGTGCCCTGTGCCTCCGCAGGAGGATGAGGAATGCCCGCCCGATCCGAAGCCCAGCGAAGATACCTGAACTGGCGGTTCGGGCATAACTGGACCGTCAAGCACCATTTCAACAACAAAGGGAAGCTTCCTGCCCGAGTCGGCAAGAAGCCCAAACGAAAGCGAGGCAAGTAATGGCTCATCAGGACAAGACGCTGCTTGGAGACCGCGTGCTGTACTTCCGCAAGGGCAACCCGAGCGGGCATGTGGCCTTTGTCTACCAGGTGCACTCAGACCATTGCGCGAGCTTGGTCTTTTACTGCCCAGTGACGCATTCTTGGAAGGAAGCTACCAGCATCACCTTTGGCAAGAACGACACTGCGGATTACTTTGTCAACCCGGAAGGCTGAAAGCGAGGTCGATAATGGCCAAGAAGAAAAAGAGCGGCTTCGGCATGGACGGGGAATACCACATGCCGAGCAAGCACCACAAGGGCGACGGCGCCCACATGGGCGTGTCGGCTCATCATGCGCATCCGCACCGGGGGCCGCACGGCATGAAGGACGGGGCCAAACACTACAACCAGGACCGGGCTCAGGATGAGCCGAACGAACACCTGACGCTCGACGGCCACACCTTCGGCATGGACGGGGATTACGACGGGCCGGGGCCGAGTCACCACCTTGGCAACAATGTTTGCCACGAAGACTGATGGCATCTGGGTTGTCGAGGTCTGGAAGCAGGGCCGGTTCTTGGCATGCACGGTATTTGAAGATGAGGCTCTCGCCAAGAACTATGCCTTTAACGCGGCCATGCGTGGTTGCCAAGCTTACTGGTGGAAGTTGGACTGATGGAAAGTTCTCTCTCAGCCGCGTATGCCGATCTCCAAGGAGACGTTGGTTTCTACTTGGGTTACGGTCGCGGTCTGCTCAAAGCGGACGGCACACCAACTGGAGATCCAGCTTACACCCAGCAGGTCCAGCAGTCGGTTGACCGCTGTGTCAAGGGAGGCCTCCGGCGCTTCTACTTCTGCGGCTATGACTGGTCCTTCCTTAAGCCGACCGCCACGGTGGATCTGCCTGTCAACGCTCAGACAATTCCCCTGCCTGACGACTTCGGCGGCTTCGAGGGGCAGCTTTCCCTGTTCTCGACGGTCTCGCAAATCTGGTGGCCGATTGACCTCATCAGCGAGGGCAAGATCCGCCAGATGTACTCGGCGATCTCCGGGGCCAGCGGGAGGCCGCTGTTCGCTTCCCTGCA